>Ga0208644_1004340_pt1 | contig 10742 bp, 21 predicted proteins | sample VirMetDEL_Nov_18_FD_184517 | JGI IMG/M metagenome (GOLD analysis project Ga0208644, IMG submission 184517) | Aqueous microbial communities from the Delaware River and Bay under freshwater to marine salinity gradient to study organic matter... | ecosystem: Environmental > Aquatic > Marine >... | reverse complement strand
TAAGAAATCTGTATTGCTCAAGGAAATATCGAGTATCATTACTAAGGGTGATTATGTTTCCGCTAAAAGATGGATTGATGAAAACCTTGAGCCTCAACATTGGTATGCCGAATACACACCGAAGGGTGATGGGAGAAGAGGTCGAAAGGGTGTCATGTGTCGTATCGGCCCACTAACCGACCCACAACAAGTTAAGATGAAATGGGGTGTTGAACAATGAAGTCCGAGAGAGAAATACAAGAACGGTTGGCTCGCACTAATAGCGCGATTGAAATTGAATTATTGATGTGGGTTTTAGAATCAACCGATTGTCCGTTATGCGGAATGGCGAACCGAAGAGAAATAGAGTTAGGGGTAAACAAACAAGAGATTACCCCATCATTTTTAGAGGAAAAGTATTCGTGGTCGGAAGGAACGGTGATGAATCACATGGATGAACATATCGAGTTTGACCCCAAAGAAGCACATCACATAGAGAAGTTGCGTGGTGAATCCATCAATACTCTTGACATGGCACAGGATATTGTAGGTCGATTGATTGGGTGGATTGATGAGTTAGAACAACACAAGGATGAAGTCGGTGGTATCACTTCTGAATGGGTTGCTGATGCAACGAAATTAGTAGCACAAGCAAATACTTCTCTCCGTCTTGTCGGACAACTCAAGAAGGAAATCGGTGTTGACTCTCAATTACTTTTAGCGCAAGCACAAATGGATAATGTGATGGGTGTTCTTGTCAACACATTGGCTGAACAACCACATTTACTTGACAAGGTTGAATTACAATTAGCGTCATTGAAGCCACCATCCCATATACAAGATGTTGATTTTGAGGTAATAGAATGAGTAAGGAATGGAGAAGTGCGAGCGTCAAAACATTATGGCGAAGGCCGATTCAGAAACATGAATATGGTCGGCTTGTTGAAGCCATGATTGAAGATGGACTTGATGCCGAGATTACTGAAAAGGGTATTGTTTTTTCCTTAAAAGGATATGAAGTAAGTTTAAGAGCCGTGTCTAACGCATGGGGTATTAGTTACAACCAAAGTAAGAGGCTCAAGGAGTATATCTTTGCGAATGGTTGGCGGGTAGTGAAGGTATGGGAGTAGTGATTTTAACTGCTGATGAGCGTCATTATAAGACGGGCGATTACATAGAATCGAAAGATATTCAATACAGTCCGATTAAACCAAACACTACCTACATTGTTCACTTGAACAGTATTAAGGAAAAAGAAATCGAAAGGTGGTTAGATGTTGTTTCCTATCGTTTGGTATTTGTCGTTGAAACCCTTCCGAGAATTTCTGAAAAGATTAAGGAAAAAATAATTATTGACAAATCACTTATGCAACCCAAACAATCTTTCAAGCGAGAGGTTGATGCTATGTTCAGATGGGGTGATAGAAATAGGGTAAAACAAATGGTCGATAAGGTTCCGATTCCGTTAGCCATATCTTTTTTACGGGAAAACAGAATTGATGACATTCGACTTTGGCGTTTGCTCGCTGATACTACATTTGTTTTGCCGGAAATGTATTCAAAGGCTTTGTTGACATACGGAGTAAAACCAATCAATGCTCAAACCAAGTGGCCTAAGAAGAAAAAGAAAGAAGTTGAGCGACCAAGTAATTTTAGAGAGAGCGACATTTATTGGGAACAATTAGTTAGTGTTTCCGCAAAAATAAGAAACGAAATTAGAGAAGCAGACGAAATCCCTCACACGGTAAAAAAAACTATGGAGAGGATTTTAGATTGGATATAATAATATTTTTAGGGTTTTTATTATTTATTTATTTGTGTGGTTCGGCCAAAGAGATATATGATGAACAAGTGAATTATTTAATCACTAAACAAATGCTTGAGGGGTTGAGTAAAAACAAAGGTATCAAACAAACGATAGAAGATAATCCCGAAGATATTCCTATTGAATGGTTTATGTGGTCTGACTTATGAAAGGTTCGGGGTAGTTTAATAGGTAAAGTAATTACCCGTTATCATGAGCGCAACTAATCGGAGAGTAAGACGAGCGATACTCGACATTCTTTACCATCAAGGGCCACTGACGAGAAACGAAGTAGCAACGGCTCTATCTAACGAAAAGGGTTCATCTTCTGTTCCTTCTCCGCACAGTTTGTCGGCACTATTGCGTAAATCTCACAGTGTTATTATTGTCGGAAAAAAAACAGTGGAGAATATGCAGGGAGAGCGAGTTAAACATTTGATGTATGATATTGACCGTGATGTGGTTCATAACTTCGATGAGTTGATTCATATTCGTGAACCATCAACTATGACCCCAAAAGAAAAGGCAAAGGCTGACAAATGCCTGTCTTGTGGTCGAACAAGAATCAAACCCGAAGGATTAGATGAATGTTTGACTTGTATTCGATATTCTTGATAGTCGCGGATTATACCCTAACCGATATATTTATATACCCCCTCGTAGTAGTATATATTGAGAGAAATGGAGAGAGCGCAGACTGTAACCCATGTTGAGTATGAATGCCTTGATTGGATATTGCACAACATAGATATGAGCGAATTGCATGAAGTAATGGCGACTGATGAAGTTAGTAAGAAACGGTTTGAAACCGGAATTACTAATGTCGCTAAACTAATTAGCAACCTCGCTGATAGAAGGAAACACAGGTTGCCTAAGACCCATTCCGATTACAAACAAAAGGAGGACAAATAATGACAGTGAAAAGATGCCCGTATAGCGTGGGTGATAAGATTAATTATCACGACATGACTACTATGGTGAATAAGAAGTTAGTGCCGATGTGCGGTGGCTTTGAGGTTGAAGAAATAAACAGATTGAATATGAAAAGCGGAGGCTACATAGTTTCCCTTAGAGGACTAAGAGCCATTGAAGGTGAACAAGTCAAAGCAAGTTTCACTTTGTTTTTCCCTAAGTTTAGAAACAGGGCGAGGCGAGCCTATGTATCTTCGTTTAGGTATTGGGTTGGGGATATGAACAAGGTTGCTAAACAAGTTAATAACCCCTCTCGGAAACAAAGCAAACAGTCGGAAACTGTTTCGATTGCTAAGAAGGTTGTGTTGGATAACGGTCATAGAAAGCGAATGGTGTTGGCTGATTTTTTGGAGGATTAAAAATGGCAAAAAAGATACAGTGTAATAATATGTCGTGTAGGGTTGACAAATTCTATATCGGTGATTGGTCGGGATATGAATACGAAGAGTCAACCGCATGGTCGGCATTAGAACCTAATTGGTGTCCGGCTTGTAGTGAAGAAGGAGAGATTATTGATGATTGAAATACTTGATGATTTGAAATACATGAACAGACTAAATTATGTCGAGTTTAAGGAATTGTTATTCTCGACTTCGATTGATGATTATGTTCAAGGGAAATGGGTTCAGTTTCTCAAAAGTCCACTTCACTTCTATTGGGGTTGTTCAAGCGATAAAATAGAATTAGTGCAAAAGTATATTGCTCGATGCAAACAGGGGTTGGTCTGATGCGTGATTTGCTTAATGTTGACGATATTCCTATTTGTTGCGGAAAAGAAATGGAGTTATACGATGGTGTGTTTCATTGTGATTGTGGCGAAGGACTATCTTTAGACACATGGCTTGAAGATGGTCGTTCTGATAGGAGGGATGATTAGATGATTAGAAAAATTTACGGTAAATTTATTCAGTGGTTAGTATTGAATACCTTCCCCGACTGTATCTGTTGTCAAAACAAAGGGGCAACTTGTTCATGGGGTTCAGACCCCATTTGCCGAGAATGTTATACTTCTATTCTTGAAGTTGAAATGAATGAATATGTCGATAACGAAAGGTGGATGCTACAATGAGGCCGATGGTGAACAGAAGGGTTGAATGTAGTAATACAAATTGTAGGACTTTGATTTCATCTTGTGACGGTCGAAGGATGACAAGGTGTGCTAAGTGTGTTAGATTAGGGGTGAAAGTATGAATTTGGATTTGAGTGATATTGCGAGATTGACAATAGTATACGGTGACGGTTCAATGGCGATTATGATTCGACAAAAAGACGGCACATTTTCTTATGAACGGAGGAATAGAAAATGACAGGGGTTTGGGCTACAAAACACAGGCCGATTAGTTTAACGGGTATTGTAGGACAAGATTCTCTTGTTGCCGAATTGATGGCTATTGTCACTGATGATGCACCTATGCAACATTACCTATTCTATTCTCCCGAAGCGGGAACGGGTAAGACTTCTGTTGCTTATGCTTTGGCTAAGGACTTGGGTTATCAGTTAATCGTTTTCAATGCTTCTTCTAAGAAGCAAAGAGGTATCGAGTTTGTTGAAGAACAGATTATACCATTAGTTAGAAGTGGCGTAAAAGAAAGGATATTCCTATTAGACGAAGCCGACCAACTAACTGATTCAGCACAGTCGGCATTGAAAGGTGTGATTGAGAATGCAAGTGGTTACTTTATCCTTACTTGTAATAGACTACCGAAGGTTTCTCGCTGGTTACAATCACGATGCCAAGTTAGAACATTTGAGCCTATCACCGTCAAGGATATGACGACTCGATTAATTCATATTGCATCTTTAGAAGGTATGGCTGACAAAATAACTTCACAAATGATTGATGTTATAATCAAAAAACACAAGGGCGATTTGAGGAATGCTATCGGTGCGCTTCAAACTGCTTGTAGTTTACCGGAAAAAGAAGCGCAATCATTTGTTGATAGTTTGACTACACCTAACATTGATTGTAACAAACTATTACAGATTTGTTTTAGGGATAAAAGTATTGAGGATGCTATCAAACTATTGCGTGGTGATGTTCGTCAACAAATCAGAAATGTATTTTCCTATGCGGTTGAGTCAACCGCTAACCCATCTTCTAAGATGGTTGTAATTGAATCCGCAATCATATCCGAAAGGGATTTGATAAGCGGTGTCGATGAGGAAATTGTGAGATACAATTTCATCAGAATGTTAGTCAATGGGGGTAAATAGGTATCTTTATATCCCCCCCTTGATACCCACAAAATACCGGAGATGGTTAAATGACATATGAAGAGATGTTAAGTAAAGTAGCAAAGCAGATAAATGCAGACGAAGGAGTTTTGGCCGATAAAGCGTCAATCGTATTCTCAACCGAGAGTGCAGGTTGGTTGGCTTCGGGTAAAACAGAAGAAGAATGTAAGATATTAGCCCTAAGAGTATCAGCAAGACAGATTACTGCTGAAAAGGCGAGATTGGCAAGAAGCGGGGCTGACCTGTATGAAGGAATGTTCGTTTCTGTTCCACGACCTAAAGATTGGGCTAAAATGGCTTACAACAAAATGAAGAATACACTTGAAACACTTGACAATGACGGTCGATGTGCATTGGTGACTCAAGGTGCTATCCAATGGTTTGAAAACAATCATGACGGCACATATACTCAACATTACAATCCTTCTCTATCTGAAAAGAGAATGTTTGAAGAACAATACGATTCAAGAGATGTTGAATCATTACCTGTAAGGACAATGGGATTGAACGATGGTTCTTACTTTGGTTTGATTTGGGATAAAAATAACATGGAGTTTGCTAATGGTAATGCTAACTTCAAGTATGGCACACTAAGACCACTTGAGGAATTAGACAGGACTTGTATCTTCTATGGTCGAAATGCAAACGGCAACGGTAATGTCGGTGCTATCGAAGTTAGATTTAGCGGTAAAGGTGCTAAGGTTCAATACCCAACATTCGTGACAGGCACTATTGGTCTAAAGACGGCAAATAGAGCCGGACTATGTTATGGTTCTAACGCTACTGTATTCACACCGGATGCGAGCAAGGCTGAAATATTCCCTGCGCCACCACTAAGTATCGAAGGCGGTCAACCAAGTGGTATCGTTGCTGAATGGTTGGGAGATAGTTTACTACCTTCACTTGAAGCGTGTGCTGACGCATACAATAAATTATCCGATAAAGAAAAGTGGGATGCTATGTATGGCACTGTTGTTGAAGTAGTCCACATCGACCCAAGAGAGAACGGTGGTTTTGTCCTTTCATTGGCTGATACAGATATTATGTCTAATGCACCTGTAATCGACATGATAATCCCTGCTGAACAAGAGGGTGAAGTTGACTTTGGTATCGGTTCTGAAATACTAATCGTTGGTTCTGTTTGGTTCACAAAGGAAGATGAAATGAGATTCATGACAAACGGATGGTGGGCGGTCAACCCGATTGCACCACTTTCAGACACAGTAGTAGCAGATGAAGAAACCGGATGGGATGCGGATTGAATGCTCAAGGACTATGGGTTATTTTAAAAAATCGGCAAAGTGCGGGAGTCGTAAACAACGGTATTGTCCTAAGCAAACTAAGGCGACACAGATACGAAATACTATCAGTCGGTGAAAGTGCTAAGGCTCTCCACCCATACCTTGAGGAAGGTCAAATGGTTTTGGTGAACCGTGACGATACGATAACTTTAGATGATATTATTGCCTGTAAAGTAAATGATATTGTTTGTGTGGTGTATGAGGATGAGTAATAATGTTTTGATGGGAAAGGATGCCCGTAAAGCGTTGATGGATGGGATTAATCTTGTTGCAGATGCCGTCAAAGGAACATTGGGTGCTAACCCCACTACTGCGGTTATTGGGCGTGGTTCTAAACTATCCCCATTGGTTCTTAATGACGGTGTATCTATTGTTTCATCAATAGAATCAGACGACCCCTATATTAATATTGGGGTAAAACTAATTCAAGAGGTTGCTCGGCAAGCACAGAAGGCTTCGGGTGACGGCACTACTACCGCTACGATAGTGGCGAGGGCGTTGTGCGAAGAGGCCAACAGACTACTTGATACTCATTCACATCTAAATCCTATGGATTTATACGACCAAGTTTCAAAGGATTTTGATTACATGGTGCAATTGATTAGAGAGCAAACTGTTCCGTTAGATGATGATAAGATTGTTTCAGTGGCTACTGTTTCTGCTAACAACGATTTAGCAATAGGTAGTTTAATCGCTGAAATATTCTTGACTTTAGGAAAGGACTGTTCGATTACTCTTGAACCGTCTTTTGACGGGGAAACAAAATACAGACTTGTTGATGGATTCAATATGCCTTCGGGTATGGTTAGTCCTATGTTTGCAAATGTCGGAAACAAGTGTGTGTTAGACAACCCCGTTATAATAATGGCTAAACAAACTGTAACAGAATTTGAAGAGATTACACCGGCATTGGAAATTGCTATTGGAGAGTCAAGACCGATTCTATTCATCGTTGACAACATGAAGGGTGTTGCACTAAACAACCTTCTTGTTAATACTGTTAAGGGAATAGTAAATTGTGCGGTTGTTCGTGTAGCCGGATATGGAGAAGGCACTGATGAATGGTTTGGTGATTTATCCGCTATTACTCAAGGTCATGTGTTCTCCGGTTTAGAGGGTGATAGTATCGTTGATGCACAGAAGGGTATGGGTCATTTCGGTTCGGCAAAGAAAGTCGAAATAACCAAAGATAGTATTACTTTTATTGCCGATAAAAGTAATGATTTATCCTCTCATATTGATACTTTAGAGGAAGAAATAAGAGAGGCTGAACATGAGTTTGATATTGAGAAACTACATCAAAGGATTGCTCGACTTGAAGATAGGGTTGCCGTCATAAGTGTTGGTGGTGATACTGATTTAGAAGTTACCGAGAAGCGTGAGCGTATTGATGATGCTATCAATGCAGTTAGACTCGCATACGAAGGCGGTATATCAGCAGGTGGTGGCGTTCTTCCTATGTGGCTAAGTGGTAAATGTGAAACATTAGTTTTGCAACATGGACTACGAGAACCTATGAAACAATTACTCGCTAACTGTAATTCTGATTGGAAGTGGGATTCTAAAACCCCACACATAGGTTTTAACTGTAAAAGTAAAAGGTCGGGTTATTTGTTTGACATGGGTATCATCGACCCGACAGAAGTTATAGTAAACTCACTAACTTCGGCAGTGTCTATTTTTAAGTTAATTTTATTGACTGATACAATTGTAGTGAGGAATTTAGATGGAGAGGTGTAAGCGTTGCCAAAGGCTTGTGCGAGTAATTCATCCGATGAAACATATGTGTCACAAGTGCATACAAACTATGAATAGGAGAAGCCAATAAATATGTTTATATGGGGTGTCTGATAAGGTGGTAATATGAGTTGGGGAACGACAAATACAGTGAAGAAAGATGAGCCGGTCAAAACCGGATTTGGGAAGGACTACTATCGAGGATTGTTTGAGAACAATACCGCACAGTCTGTTCCTGTTAGAATGGCTTTGGTTGCAAAGGAGAATTGTGCTAAGACAGGACTTGCGATTTCTATTGCAAGACAGGTTAGACCGAAGGGTAAAATTATCGTAGTCGATGTTGACAATTCGGCACAGGCTACTATCGAGGAAAACTACGGTGACGATAAGGAAATTACAGTGTTGCCACTTCTCGATGAAAGGGATGATTCCATTTACAACGATGACTCGACAATCAACTATGCGAATCTTATCGACAAGATGAATTTCTATGTCAATATTATTGCGGATAAAGTAAATGATGGTGAAGATATTTCCGCTATCATTTTTGATGGTGGTTCGACATTCCTAAAGTGGTGTGAACATGCTATGACTGATGTTCTATTGAGAAGAGGGGTTATCAAAGAAGAAGGGGATTCTTTTAACCAAAAAGAATGGAGAACAAGAAACCAATTGTTCCGTGAGGTTATGACCCGATTACATGGTTTATCAGTGCCTTGTGTATTCTTTACTTTCCACCTAAAAGATGTTAGCAATTATGTTGACAATGGTAACGGTGGTAAGGTTCTAATGAAGATTGGTGAAAGGCCGGATTGGGAAAAGGGAACCATGCGTCTTTTCTCTCAACAGATATTCCTATCGAGATACATGAAGAAGGCTGATGCGGGGGCTGGTGTCAAATCTGACCCTAAATTGAGCGAAGGTGATTGGGTAGTCAAGGCTACTCTTGAAGAAATCAAGGGTAAGCACATGGAGTTTGTCGGTGAAACCCACGAAATTCTCAAGGTTGCTGGTGGTAAAGTAACATGGAATGGTTTACCTATGTTAGATTGGAAGTGAGATGATGAGCGAAGAAATCAAATCTTTGAAGAAAAGGATTGCTATCTTGGAGAAGGATTTGGATAGAGCGTTTGAGTCTATTAGCCAATTGGATAAAGTTTGGTTGGCCGTCAAGGAATTACAGGAAGAACATAACGACAGAAGCGACAGTCGAATATTGACACATGAATTAATTTGGGGGAAAACTAAATGATAACTATTAACAACAACCAATTACAAATGCTACTGAATTTCTCTAAGAGGAAGCAAACAGTAAATGGTAAACCCCAAGCACAGGTCGATTCGTGCGTATTGGTGATTGATTCCAATTCTAATGTTGAAGTGCTAAGTTTAACGAGGGATATGTTGGGCTTGACTTACATTGAAGGTCACGGTGTTGGTTCGGAAGGTGGCATGATTCCTATTCCCGACATTGATACAGTTTTGGGTATTCTCAAGATGCACAGTCAAGACATTACAATAACTTACGATAAGGATAAAAGTAAGTTGAGGATGAAGTCGGGTCGTAAACAAACTACCCTTGATGCTTCTTTGGATGCTAAGGCTTTCAGTCATTCAACAGAAACATTGTTTGAGTTTTACGAAAAAAGTAAGTCTTTTGCTGACCGATTAGAAGAGGGCGAAGGTGATTGGGTTTACACTACCAACAAGGGCGATAAGATACATTCTAAGTGGAATTACACTATGGATTGCAACGATTTGTATGAAGCACTTCGATGTGACAATATCAATGGTCAACGATTGAATAGATACACATTCGATGTTGCCGGTGGCGAAATGCACATTAGCGTTGGCGACCCTGCTTACGGTGAAACCACTACCGCTTTACACATTGATAGTGAGCATGATGAATGGTCTTGTGTATTTGATGGTGGTCTTGATGAAGTGTTCAAATACTTTAGCGGTAATTGCAATTTACACTTATTCGATTTTAGAGAATACGGACAGGGTATTCGATTATTAGTTTCCTTCAACAACGGTGCTTGGGTATTACAAGCAGGGTTGGTTGATTGATACAACATGGGGAGTTTGTAAAATGAAAAACGGTAAAGTCTGCCTCCACTTACAAGGGCGTATTTCGTGTGTTTCCGCCCTACCGTTCTCCCCTCCTATTCACAGGTGAGCGTATGGTTAATGTTAAGAATTTAGCAAACGGAACTTGTCGCAACCTAACTTTAGAACAGACTACTTCACTACTTAAAATTTTAGAGGGTAAAGTAAGAGTAAAAAGAAAGCGATATTTGAAGATTGGTGTATTGGCTTCTCTCATATATGATACTGACGATGACGAATGGGTTGATGCCTCCACTATTGCTGAAAGAAGCAAACGATACATTAACAAGAATTGCACCATGACCGCAAGTGTAGCGGGTAATTTGTTAGGTAATTTTTATCGGGTCGGTTTGGTCGATAGAACCTCTCATCCACCACATAGATACAAAAAAAGGGTGGGTTTGTATGAGTAGTGTGGATATACTACAAGGCGACTGTATTCGACAAATGAAAATGCTTGAGGCTAAGTCTGTTGATACCGTGATAACCTCTCCCCCATATTACGGACTAAGGGATTATGGAACGGGAACATGGGTCGGTGGCGATTCTGATTGTTCACATCAAAGAGATTCTAAAAGTTCTGTTTTGACTATGACCGGAC
>Ga0208644_1004334_pt1 | contig 10750 bp, 11 predicted proteins | sample VirMetDEL_Nov_18_FD_184517 | JGI IMG/M metagenome (GOLD analysis project Ga0208644, IMG submission 184517) | Aqueous microbial communities from the Delaware River and Bay under freshwater to marine salinity gradient to study organic matter... | ecosystem: Environmental > Aquatic > Marine >... | reverse complement strand
AAAGCCTTTAGGTCGTCCTGAAGAGAAAGTAAGTAATCGTAATACACAAGATAATGCTTTTGGTAAAGATAGATTAGGTGCTAAAGGTATGAAAAATGATGATAACGAATCAGATTCAATTCGCCCTCAATATAAAGGAGGTTCACCTTTAGCTTTAGAAAATTTAGAAAAAAAACAATTATTTGAATCTTTAAATAAAAAATTAAATTTAAAAAACAAAGGCGAATCACTTCTTGATGAAAGTAATATCAAGGAATAAAAATCCTTATATATTTATAACAAAACCTATTTAGAGAATGAATATTAAACATTCCAAGTACAAAAATACAGGTATCATATTTGAATTGCTGGTACGCCAAATTACGGCGGATACTTTGTCTGGTAAAACATCTAAGGCCTCTAGTATTTTAAAAAAGTACTTCGTAAAAACAGAATTAGGTAAAGAATTTAAGTTATACGAAACTCTTACCAAACACAAAAACATTACAGAAGGCAAAGCAGATATGATATTATCTACTGTTATTGAGTCTTCTAAATCCCTGAATAGAGGTACTTTAAAAAGACAAAAGTATAATCTAATAAAAGAAATAGGTGATCATTATAACCTAGAAGAGTTCTTTAAAACAAAATTACCAACCTATAGAGCTCACGCCGCATTATATACTTTAATTGAAATATATAATAGCGAGCAATTATCTAACCCAAATCAAATTATTGATAATAAAGTAGCATTACTAGAATATATGACTGAACAAACAATCCAGTCTAAAAAAGTAGAAGCTGACTTAATTCAAGAATTTAAATCATACGATAAAGATATAAGAATTTTAACTTATAGAGTATTATTAGAAAAATTTAATGACAAATATGGTTCATTAAATGATAACCAAAGAGAAATTCTTAAAGAATTTATTAATTCAGTAGATAACACTCCCAAGTTAAAAGAATATTATAATAATAAGGTTACCCAACTTCAAGAAGCTTTAACTAAACTTAACTCAAAAGTAAAGGATAAAGCTACTCAAATCAAAATTAATGAAGTAATTAATATTTTATCTCCATTAGGGAAAAACCAAAACGTGGGTGATGATGACTTAATTAACTTACTTCAATATAGTGAATTATTAGAAGAGTTAATTAATAATCATGGGTAAGTATAATTACATATTAAAAGAAACGTTAAAACCTAAAGACGTAGATCCTGCTTTACTTAAACGTTTAGAGGATAAATACGGTCCTGTGGATATGAAAAACGATTTCTTTTCCGATGATCTAAAAACATATTTTAAAACAGATGAAATCAACCCAGAAACAAATTCTGTTTCTCACAATATTATTAAATTAGCTTCATTTGGTGATTCATTAAAAAAGATGTCTGATGCTGTAAAAGCATTAAAACAATTAATGGGTACTAAAGATGCTCAAAATGATTCTAACATTCAAGCAGTAGCGGATGAATTAAAAAATGTATTTAATAAATACAGAACTCATCTTAGAAAAAATTATCCTGATCAATATAATCAGATAAAAAATACATTAGAAGAAATTTCTACAACTGCTGCTGGAGGTGAATATGCAACTCCATTTGCTTTTAACCCAAACAAAAAAGCTGATGGTGCTGCTGTAAATTATTACTACAAATTAGGATATAAAAATGCTCCTAAACCAAAATCATCTAAAACAATTGATGTAGTTAATTTATCTAAAAGTAAAACATCCCCTTTAAATGAAGAACAAGCCCAAATTGAAGATTATATTAAATCATTAGGAGTAGAAAGCCCAAATCTTAAAAAACACATTTCAGATAGAATTTTAGGATTTGAAAAAATAGAATCTAAATTAAATGAATTAGTTCCTCTTTTAGGAAGAGCTAAACAAGATACAATGGACAAATATAGAGAAAAACAAGATTTCACTATTTATTACCCGACGGATCTAGCAATAGATTATTTAGATGATACAATTGAAATGTTTAAAAACGAAAAATAATGAATAACTTACAAAGAGAATACGAATTAATCCAAGAAGGAAAAGGCAATAAAGACCATTTCCTAAAATTGGCTCGTTTAGCATTCCCTAATCATATTGGTGTTTCTAACACTTATGATCAAACTGTTTCTATTTTAACGGGTAAAAGTTTACTAGCAGAAAATAGAGCAGGTGGTGTAGTAACCTCAGGCAGAAAAGACTGGTTTAAAATCTTTGAAGCTGAAGTTAAAGCAATGGCTAAAGAACCTAGTAAGGATGTAGTTGCTATGGAAACAAAAGACTACGATTATAAAGATGAAAAAAATATAGATAATCTATATGGTCAAGCTTTTCTATCAGGTTACTATGTTGAAATGGAAGACCCTAAAAATGAAGACAAAACAGTTAAAGAATTAAAAGCAATTGTAGCTAAAAACTTAGCTAAAGATATGAATTTTTATGTAAAAAATTCTGCTTTTGGTCTTAAAATTGATGGTTATAAAGATGATGTTCCTGGTGCTGGTAAAATTGTTGAACCTAAAGGTAAATACAAAGAATCTGGATATGGTGATTTAGAAACATATAAAGAATCAGGATATTAATATGAAACAAGTATTAATCGAAACTCAAGCATTTAACGTTAAACCTGTTAGTTTAACTGAATCTATAGCTCCATCAGGTAACCCATTAGTTGAAGGTATTTTAGCAACTGCTGAGGTTAAAAATGGTAATGGACGTTACTATTCTAAAGAGTTATGGGAAAGAGAAATCGATAAATACAAAGAAGTAGTTAAAGAAAACAGAGCAACAGGTGAACTAGACCACCCAGAATCTTCAATTATTAACCTTAAAAATGTATCTCATATTATTAGAGATATGTGGTGGGATGGAGATAATGTAATTGGTAAAATTGAAGTATTACCTACTAGTGCGGGTAACATCTTAAAAGCATTAATTGAAAATAATGTACAAGTAGGTGTTTCATCTCGTGGTATGGGCTCGTTACAAGAAAGAGATGGTGTATTAGAAGTACAAGATGACTTCGAATTATTATGTTGGGATTTTGTATCAACACCTTCTAACCCAGGTTCATACATGCATATGATTAAAGAAGGACAAGAAGTTCCTGTAAACGAGTACGAAAAAATCAATAAAATCGTTAGTGAAATATTATGCGCTAATGGTTCTTGCCCTATACTATAAAGCATACCTCTGTATTGAGGCGCTACCAAAGAACGCTCTTCGAAAGAAGGGCGTTTTTTATTTTTTTCTATATACGTATTGCCGTAATATGCGATCTCTTATATCGCATCGATATTTAAAATTCTTATTACGATTCTTAATAATCGTATTTCCAACAATTTAATTTGAGGACAAACAATTATGGCAACAAACAGAGATTTGTTAAAGGAAGCTATTGCTGACGCTAAAGCTGTTAAAGAAACTGCTATCGCAAACGCAAAAGCTGCTCTAGAAGAGCAATTCAGCCCATATCTGAAAGAAAAGTTAGCTGCAAAGTTAGCTGAAATGGATGAAATGGATGAAGCTGAAGACAAGATGGACGAAGCCAAAAAGGAAGTCGAAGAAATGGATCACAAGAACGAAGCAGAAGACATGAAAGAAGCTGACGACAAAGAAGGGTACGAGGGTCAAATGGGCCGTAAAAAACTCGGAACCAAGAAAATGGAAGAAGGAGATGACATGGATGAAGGCTACGACTTAGATGAAATGGATTTAGACGAACTTTTAGCTGAGTTAGACAAGGAACTTTCCGAAGGTGAGAAAGAAGACATGGATGAAGGTAAAGAAAAGGATGACATGAATGAAGATGCTCGTACTGATGCTGAAGAAGAGGGTTACCTCGACGGTATGAAAGACGAGAAAGAAGACATGGAAGACGAAGAAATTGACCTTGACGATATGTCAGAAGAGGATCTTAAGAAGTTCATTGAAGACGTAATCGAAGATATGGTTTCAGCTGGCGAATTAGAAGCTGGTGAATCATTCGAAGATGATGTAGACGTTGAAGTTGACGTAGACGGTGAAATCGAAGTTGAAGACGACGAAGAAACTGCTGTTGATGAAAACGCAAGAACAGATGCTGAAGAAGAAGGCTATGAGGATGGTTTCAAAGATGCTAAGGCAGATATGAAAGACAAACTCAAAGACATGAAAGTTTCTGAAGCTGAAAAAGAAATGGAAGAAATGAAGAAAGAAGTAGACGAATTGAAAAAAGAACTTAACGAAGTTAATCTTTTAAATTCTAAACTACTTTATGTAAACAAAATCTTCCGCGGTAAAAATTTGACTGAAAACCAAAAAGCAAAGGTATTAGGTGCATTCGACAAAGCAACTACCGTAGCAGAAGTTAAACTCGTATTTGAAACATTAAACGAAGGTTTAACCACAGCAAAAGCTGCTATTAAAGAAAATTTAGGTAGAGCTTCTAAACCAATGGGTGTAGCTACTAAAAAACCAATCATGGAGGTAAATAGTCAAGTTGCAAGATGGCAAAAACTTGCCGGAATTAAATAAGTATAACCCTTAAATTGATAATTTAAAAATGTCACAAGTAAATCAATTATTAGAGTCTGCAGCTGGTTCATGGAAGAACTTGCAATCAGACGCAGCTAGATTAGCCGGAAAATGGGCTAAAACTGGCTTATTGGAAGGCTTGGATGAAATCAACAAAAACAATATGTCTTTGTTGCTTGAAAACCAAGCTAAGCAGTTGGTTGTTGAAACCAACACTATCGCTACTGACTCATATTTCACTTCAGGTACTGAAGGTGAAAACTGGGCTGGTATCGCTTTACCATTGGTAAGAAAAGTATTCGGTAGCATCGTAGCTAAAGAATTCGTTTCTGTTCAACCAATGAACTTACCTTCAGGTCTAGTGTTCTTCTTAGATTTCCAATATGGAAACGCTAAGAATCCTTTCGCTGTAGGTGATTCTTTGTATGGTGATCGTAACGCATCAGGTCAATTCCCATTCTCAACTCCTGCCCCAGAAGGTGGTTTATATGGTGCTGGTCGTTTCGCTTACTCAACTAACCAATTCTCAGCTTCTTCTGCTGGTGTAGTAACTACAGCTTCTAACGAAGATATTGACTTCAACAATGGTGTAGCTGGAAATAACCTTTATTCTGCTTCAGTTGAAGCTGGTGAAATTAAAAAAGTAGTAATTAACTCAGCTACTTCTACTTTACCTGCTATGGATAAAGAGGGTGCTAGAGCATTTATCTTAACCTCAGGTTCAATTGCTGCTAGTGATAACTTACAGTTTGCTACTACTTTCGATAACGCTGCTGATACATTAACATTCTACGTTTCTGCATCATCTGCTGAAATCGCACTTTCAGGAGCATTTGTAATTGATTACAACAAAGAAACAACTGATAGAAATAGAGGTGATTTTGAAGCTGATCAAACATTACCTGGATTCGCATCTCCTAACGCTGCTTCTGCAACTAACATCGTTATCCCAGAAATTAACGTTAAAATGCAATCTCAAGCAATCACTGCTAAGACTAAGAAATTGAGAGCTGTTTGGACTCCTGAATTTGCTCAAGATTTAGCTGCTTACCAGAACATCGATGCTGAAGCTGAATTGACTAACATTATGAGTGAGTACATTTCAATGGAAATTGATTTGGAAATCTTAGATATGTTGATCGCTGACGCTGCTGCTGGTACTGAGTACTGGTCTGCTATTAACAACAGAACTTGGGATGGTACAGCTTGGTCTTCAGGCACAGCTTCATCTACTGATTTCTACAACACTCAAGGCCAATGGTTCCAAACTTTAGGAACTAAAATCCAAAAATTGAGTAACAAAATTCACCAATTAACTCTACGTGGGGGTGCTAACTTCTTAGTAACTTCTCCAACTGTAGCTACTGTTTTAGAATCAATCCCAGGATTCGCTTCTAACAACAACGGTGATGCTGCTCAAATGGAGTACGCTTTCGGTGTACAAAAAGTAGGTACTATTAACAACCGTTACAAAGTATACAAAAACCCATACTTCACAGATAACTTAATCTTGATGGGTTACAGAGGTTCTCAATTCTTGGAAACTGGTGCTGTATTTGCTCCATACATTCCATTAATCATGACTCCTCTAGTGTACGATCCAGAAACATTTACTCCACGTAAAGGTTTGATGACTCGTTACGCTAAGAAGATGTTGAGACCTGAATACTACGGTAAGATCTATGTAGAAGGTTTAAATACTATCTAGTAGATAAGAAATAGTAATTTCTTTAAGAGAGCTCGGAGAAATCCGGGCTCTTTTTTTGTTCTACTAGGTACTTAGTATATGTATACGGGAATAATAAGTTTAACTAATGTTTTAAAAAATGAAAGAGACTCCAAGTCAGTTGCAATTGCAAAGTTATGTAATGAATTTCCCCTTCTCGTTATCTACATCTGATCCTAATAATATTTGGATGCAAGAATTAACAGACGATCAACTTGAAATTAACAGACCGAAAGCATATAAACAATTTATGGACCTGTACAACTTTATGTCAGGCCAATCACTTGTCTATTTATTACCCTCCGAAGGTAATTTTCAAGATCAAGTTTATGTAGCTAATTTAGGTTTACATTTACCTCATATTAAAGATAGAAATGTTATCTTATTATCAAACTTTACTTCAGATCCTAGAAAAGGTGAAGAATTGGTTGGTGAGAAATTTTTCCAACAAATGGGATACGAAACACACATCTCTCCTTATAAATGGGAAGGTGAAGCTGATATCAAACATTTATATGATAATGTTTATATTGGCGGTTATGGGATTCGTTCCAATATTAAAACTTATGAATGGATGGAAGAAAACTTTGATATGGAAATTATCAAAGTAGCAATGGTTGATGAATATCTATATCATTTGGATTGCTCTATTTTTCCAATTAACGAAAATCAAACATTAGTAGCTACTGAATTATTTGATGATGAAGAATTAGCAATGATAGAAAAATACACAGAAATAATTCCTATTGATACTGATGATGCTTTAGGAGGTATGACCAATTCAGTTAGAATGGGAAATATGATATTATGTGCTTCTAATATTGCTGAATTAAAACCTTCACATGAAGATTACGCCCACGAAAAACATAAAATTGAATCATTAGAAAGAATTTGTTCTGATTTAGGTATGGAACCAGTTATTTTTAACTTATCAGAATACATGAAATCAGGTGCAATGTTATCTTGTATGGTAATGCATTTGAATAGAGTAGACCAATCAAAAACTTTATTATAATGGCACAAACATTAGAAGATTGGTTAGGCGGTGAGGTTAAAGAGCTCTCTAAACTCCCTGTAGGCGAGCTAAGTAATACATATTTTTTTAGAGACCCTCTCCGTGCTAACCACATTGATTGGGAACATTTTTACAGCCCAGCTGATGGGACTATTATTTATCAAAAAGAAGTTCAACCTAACGAAGCCGTTGTTGAAATTAAAGGTATAAATTATACCTTAAAAGATGTTATGGGTGATGATGAGTATGAAAAACCATCATTAGTAATTGGCATTTTTATGTCGTTTTATGATGTCCATATTAATCGTATTCCTTATGGTGGCGTACTCACGTACAAATCATTAGAGCCGATTGAATCGACAAATAAACCCATGTTAGCGGTTGAGAAGGATATTCTTAACAAAGTAGTCAATCCAAATAACATGGAGTACTTAAAGTACAATGAACGTATGTTTAACAAAGTATATGTTCCTTCTCTAGACTACACATATTATTTAATTCAGATAGCCGATGAAGACGTAAATGTAATTGCTCCATTTAAGAAGCAACAAGATTTAGTCGCTCAAAACGAAAGATTTAGCTTAATTAGATGGGGTTCACAAGTAGATTTAGTTCTACCTCTGGACGAGAGATTTAATTTCGAGACAGTATTAAATGACACTATGCATGTAAACGCTGGACTCGATAAATTAGTAAAAATCAACTACAAAGAAAATGGCATCAAAAGCACATACCGACGAGGTATTTAGACAAAAAAGAATAGTGAAAAACCCTATTAAATTCAAAATTCAATTAAACGAAGAACAAAAAGAAGCGAAAGCTAAAATATTAGAAAACACACTTACTTTGCTAGCAGGTAAGGCTGGTTCTGGAAAAACAATGTTAGCATGTCAAATTGCATTAGACGGTCTATTTAGAAGACAATACGAAAAAATCATTATTACAAGACCTACAGTATCAAAAGAAGATATTGGTTTCTTACCTGGTGATCTAAGAGAAAAAATGGATCCTTGGGTACAACCTATCTATCAAAATATGTATGCTTTATATGATAAAGAAAAAATCGAAAAATGTATTGAAGAAGGAAAAATTGAAATTGTACCTGTATCTTTTATGCGTGGTAGAACTTTCCTTGATAGTTGTATTATCGTAGATGAAGCCCAAAACGTTACACACGAGCAAATGGAAATGATTGTTACTCGTATTGGTTTACGTAGTAAAATGATTATTTGTGGTGACGATCATCAAGTAGACTTGAAATCAAAACGCGATTCAGGATTTAGATTTTTATATACAGCAGCACGTAAAGTAAAAAATATGTTAGGAGTCACGTTAATGGAAAACCACAGAGATCCTATTGTAGATGATTTATTAGATATATATGAAGAAGCCGCTGAACGAGGAATAACAACTGGTTCTTCGGGTACAAGTGGAAGATCTAAAAAATAAAATTTTTTTACTTTTTTTAATATTTATAACTAAAACCTATAATATGGCTCAATGTCCTCCTAAAACCCCTCCAACTGGATGCTTAGATGTAACCATCCAAGAATCTATTATTCTTCCTAACTATAATGTACAAGAATCATTTAATTCATTTACAGTATGTGGTATTAAAAATTATGTCACTCGAACAGAAGTAATTGAATATGATTGGAGTGGTTCTCTTACCGATGGAGGAATTGGTATTATAGGTTTTGTAAATTCAAAAGAAGAACTAACCCCAGGATCATTTGTAAATTCTGATGTTAAATATATTAGAATTACTAATTTAAAAGATAGTGAAAAGTTTGCTAGTATTTATTGTATTAAAACTAATGATGAATCTGTAACATTTAAAGTAGATCCTGGAAAATCTCTCATATTAAGTAATGATGCCTTTGAAATTTCATCAAGTATCACAGCTTCTTTTGATTACATTAATGAAATAAAAGCAATGGCGGGAGATGCAAGTGGTGATTTTACTGGTAGTATTCAAATTGAGTATGTTGTAGCATCATCTTAATAAAAATAAACATTAAAAAATAGGGTTCCTAAATGGGAACCCTTTTTTATTCATATTTATAACCAAAACACTATGGCAAACATTCCAATATGGCCAGGATCATCATCTTTCCACCCTGGAGATACTCCATTCGGTTTTTATGATTATAATCCTGATTTTCAAAAAGATGCAGATAAAGTAGCAAAGTTTTGTGCTTTGCGTTTAGGTTATCCTATTGAAAATGTTGAATTACAAGACATAAACTTTTATGCTGCTTTTGAAGAAGCAGTAACAGTATATGCTAATGAGTTATTTGCATATAAACAAAGAGAAGACTTTTTAACTCTAGAAGGTACTCCTTATTCTTATGAAAATACCCAAGTTGATTTACAAAATGCTATAATTACACCTAATTTACAAAGAATAGTAGACCTTTCAGAACAATATGGTACTTGGGCTGGAGTAGGAGGTAATGTAGATTGGTATAGTGGATCTGTAGTATTAACTTCAAGTATTCAAGATTATGATTTAGATGCTTGGGCTACTTCTCAAGGTTTAACAGGTAGTGATGTTGAAATAATGAGAATATTTTATCAAGGTCCTCCTGCTATAAATGAAATGTACACTCCATATGCTGCTGGATTTGGTTTTGATGGAGATGCAGCTGCTTTTGCTTTTATGGGTGGTGGATATGGGTTTGGAGATAATTTCTTAATGATGCCTCTTAGTTACGATATGCAAACTATCCAAGCTATTGAGATGTCAAATGATGTTAGATTATCTAATTATACATTCCAATTAATTAATAATAAATTAAGAATATTCCCTGTTCCTACATTTGAAGATACAAATGAAAACGATGGCTACAGAGCTAACATATGGTTCAGATATATTGAAGAAGAAGCTAGAATCAATTCGGCAATCGATTCAAATGCTACGGGATCTATTACCAACGAGTCTAATGTTCCTTATAATAACCCAAATTATACACAAATTAATTCAATTGGTAGAAGCTGGATTTTTGAATATACCTTAGCTATTGTAAAAGAAACTTTAGGATATGTAAGAGGTAAATATGCTACTGTACCTATCCCAGGTGCTGAAGTAACATTAAACCAAGGTGATCTAATCTCAGCAGCTACATCGGAAAAAGAAGCTTTGCTTACTAGATTAAGAGAATATTTTGATCAAACATCTCGTCAATCACTATTAGAAAGAAGATCAGCAGAATCAACAGCTCGCCAGAGTGAACTCAACCAAGTACCAATGACAATTTTCATAGGATAATGGCATTATACGGAGAAGCAAGAGATATTAGTTTTTTTAGACACATTAATCGTGAATTGATGGGTAACATCATTTCTGAAGAATGTATCTATTACAAATACCGTTTAGCAGAAACTAAAGTAAACATGTATGGTGAAGCATCTGATGGTAGATATTTCTTTGATCCTGTAGCTCTAAGCTGTTTAATTGAACGCTCAGACCAAGAATACCCAGAAAGTGATTTGGGTGTTGATTT
>Ga0208644_1004332_pt1 | contig 10751 bp, 11 predicted proteins | sample VirMetDEL_Nov_18_FD_184517 | JGI IMG/M metagenome (GOLD analysis project Ga0208644, IMG submission 184517) | Aqueous microbial communities from the Delaware River and Bay under freshwater to marine salinity gradient to study organic matter... | ecosystem: Environmental > Aquatic > Marine >... | reverse complement strand
GATTAACTATACTATTGTTGGTTAGATTCAAATAGCAGCAGCACATCATAAATACTATGGGTGTTTCATACAGCGGTGCAGGAGGTGCTGGCTCACCCACGATTAAAATTAAGGCTGACGGAGGCACAGTTTCTGGGATAACCACCATCACCCCTGACCCCATTATTAATTTTGTAGCAGGTGCTGGCGTTACACTAACCGGAACTACCTCTAATACCATTAAGTTTTCTGCTACGGGAGGCGGAGGTGGAATCTCTGGAACGATTGCTGATACACAAGTAGCCTATGGAACTGCCGCCGATACTATCGGAGGAGATGCCAACTTCACATGGGACTCAAGCAGAGAACTCTTGAAGGCAACCTATTCAACCCTCGCTAATGTTTATGAGGTGATAGCAGATGTTGATATTACCAAAGGTCAAGCCGTCTATACCACAGGCTTTAGCGGAGGAAGTGGAAAACCCACCGTTGATTTAGCCCAAGCCAACAGTTCTGCAACCATGCCCGCTATTGGGATTGCTGCGGCGAATATCACCGCAGGTCAAACAGGATTGGTGATTATTGACGGTGAATTAGACGGCATAACTACATCGGGAAGTCTAAACGATATTCTTTATGTTTCAGCCACAGTAGCAGGTGCAATAACAAATAGTAGGCCCACAGGGGCCACAGAACTTGTTCAAAATGTGGGAAACATAATCAAATTGGGTGTAGGTGGAAAAATTGCCGTGTCCACAACTGGAAGAACCAACGATGTTCCCAACTCATTTTCAATTTCGGGGTCAATAAGTGCTGGTTCACTCAACCTTACCACTCCCTTAGCGGTAGCCAATGGTGGAACTGGTGCTACTACTGCAACCACCGCCAGAAACAATCTCGGTATTTACTCAGGTCTGGATACTGGAATTACTATCAACAACGGTCGCAACACTTACACTATTGATATTCAAAGCCTCTTTGGGTCAATTCTAACCGCCAATTCTGTTATTCAAATTACTCTTGAATCTGGTGGAGTCATTGCGGGAGATACACTCATTTGTTGGATGGACAATTTTGACACAACGCCCGGAAGCAACTCTATTACCGTCATTGTGGAGGCCAACATTACTTCACCACCGGGACCATACACAGGAAACATACACTATACAATCATATTGTGAAGTCTTAAATAGGAAGCCACATAAGTTTGGTCTATGGCAAAAATTACACTTGATGAAAAACAGTGCGAGTTTCTATATAATTTGCTTGACAATGTAAATCTTACTGGCCGCTCTGCCATTGTGATGGTGGCGGGCATTTTGAATCAACTTGAACCCCACCAGTCAAAACCTGTGGTTGATGACCCACAAGAAATCACCGAACTGGGAGTTTCGGAGATAGTAGAAGATTCAGAAAATAAAACAACAACCCGAAAACCTTTCCGCCGCTCTTTGGAGTGAAACTTAAATAGCAGCAATACGGAGTATTGCTTATGATTGATGGCTCTAAATTGGTAGGGTTTGGAGCAATTATGTTTGTGGCGGGGCGAGTTTTACAAGCCGCTAACTTTGACCACAACACCACGGCTATTTCTACGGCGGGCTTGACCTTGCTGTTGTTAGGTGGTGCCGATATGGTTTTTGAGCAGCAAATTGCGGCTAAAAATGCGGATAATTTATACTTAGAAAACAGCCCTGATGAGGATACCATTGATGCGATGGCTGGATTGGGATTGCAGGAGTGATTGCTTATGGCTCTACCCCGACCTATTAATTGGTTGCAAAAACCCGCCCCTCCCTATACCAACACTACGGTCTATGAAGAAAAAATCCGAAGATTGGAATTAGAAAACTTTGAATTACGCAACCGAATCACCGCTGCGGGAGAGGGTTTGAACGAATTACAAACTGGATTGGAATCTATGGTAACAGATGTGACCGATAGTTTTCAACAACAATTAGAGTCGTATCGTAATACTTTAGGAGGCATTGCCGATATATTACAAGCCTTAGCCGATGCGGGCAATTTAATTCCCGCCCCTGTTTTAACGGTTATCGCTGAACAAATCAGAGCGTCCATAGACACGCCCGTGACGGAAGATAGTTAATCAACCATACATAGAATGATTGTCTGAATCAGACGGGGTTTTGGTTGTCTTTTCCTCATCTTGCAAACCTTTGGCTACATCCACCATGGCTTTCAATACGGCTTTGATTTCGGTCATTTCGGAGTGTAATAAATCATTCATCTCCAAGACTGACGCCAATTGCTCCGAAATGGATGCCAGCGTCACATCGGGCTGAGTGACTTCTGGTTCGGGAGCATCTTCCATATTTTGATTTGGGTTGGCTTGCTATTTGAACCTTCAGTTTGAATCTGAATCGGAGTCGGGAAGTGGTAGAGCCGATTGACTCAGGATATTTTTATCTTCAAAAGTGTCTTTGACCCAACGAGAAACCTGTTCATACAGCCCCGCCGTATAATTGTCTGCCCCATAACGAGTCACTAACTCCATCATCAATTTATCGTATTTGGCGACCGCACCATGAGTTACTGTCAAAATAATGCGTCCATCACAACGGATTTCTTCCATTTCTCCTGAAAAGGGATTTTGCTTGGTTTCCAATACCGTCATACATTGCCCAGAAATTGGCGGGCGGCGATATTTGGCCGCACACTTGGGACAGCGAACCTTCTGCTGCCCATAAGCCCGCAGATTTCCTCTCATATCACGAATCAAGTGTCGGTTAATCAGACGAGAAGATTGGTCTACATTATCTACTGACTCTAAGCAATCTCCCAAAGCGAACTGAGCCATGGTTTTCTGTCGCATAGAATCCAGCGTGTTATAGGGATTGTTGGCTGGACCTTCGGCACAGTCGCTGGTATCATGAGTAAAATTCTGCCCGACATATTGCCGGTCAGTGCCTAACACAGATTCTACAATGGTAACTCCTGCGGACACAGCGGCTTTGGCAGGAGCGGGAATCCAATCTCCATCCTCATCATGAGTTCCCATAGTTAGTTCATAGAACTCCAGCGGATAGCGGTCTACAATTTCCACATTCAAGGCTTCTTTATCAATTTCCGATGGCACGATTTTGGTGGTCAGAATCAGGGGTGCATCCATTTGCCCGCCACGATTACCCGGCAAGTATTTTTTGCTAAAATTAATCAAACCATCCATCAACAGCAACACTGCGTCAATATCTCCATCACAATTACGCCTCTTAGCGGCGTGATAATAGTGATGACCATAATGCCCCTTAACATCGGCAAACCCAATAATACGAGCCAAAATCGCACCGCTGGTGTGAGGGGCAATTCCCATGATATAGTGTCCAATCAAGTCTTCTACGGAGCGGCAACGATAGTAAGCGGGCAACTCATACATTTTTTGCAACAAGTCATCCATGTAATTGGCAGTGGCTAAGATTTTTTCTGAGCAATTACGAGGCAGCACCACATCTTGTGGACGCAATTCTAATATATCTTCCTCTGACTGACAGTCATAACCCAATTCTTGAGCCTGAGCCACCGACATCCCAATTTCTCTGGGGCGGAAGTGAGTCATGGTAATGTCTACCATATCAAAACGAATCGTGCCGTCACGGAAAGTGCTGATGCCGTGTTTAAACCTTAAAATGCCCTTCAGCGGATGCTCTGGGATTTTTTCTGCTGAGGTAATACCCTTAACACCCTTGATTTTACCATCTGCGATTTCTGCGGTTTCCAACGCCGATTCATACAAGGATTTTAATCCGACCGATTCCCATTTTAATCCGACAAAACGGGTTTCCTGTCCACAGCAAACACCCCAGATAGTTTCCGTGTCACAAATATCACACATTCTCCAACCAGTTTCCACTTGTTCCTCTTGGTCTGCGGCTTTTCTTAGCAATCGCTCTGACCCTACATTGAAACCTACGGGGAAATTGCAGTGAATCGGCGGCTTCATTTCTCGCAACTTGCTACCTTCAGGTTTTCCCATACGGCCGCCAATACGAATAGACACAGGGTTGCGAACTTCAAACGCACAGAAACTCTGAATCGTTTCTAAGGCTGAAGCGGTTTGTGTCAAATCTGACACAAAATCCCGTAGGGAACTTAGTTGGGACCACAGATGTAACAACAAGGAAGATTTTGTCCCAGAAATTTGTCCCTCCGCCGTAATATCAATGTTCAGACGATAAATCAAATCACGAACCGCTGGAGAAACCACGGCTGTCCCCGCACAAGAGTCTACCGAAATGCCTTGCAGTAAGTTCAATAGTTCTTCAGAACTGATGTCTGCAAAGTGAGCCACATACTCTGGAGCCATCGGCACTCCCAGATTCTGAGCCTGTTCCAGAGCCTCGGCAAAATTAGTAGGATATGTAAGTTGCTGCTTACCAATTTCCAATTCGTGCCATTCCTTAACATAAGGGCTGGGAGCCAGCGGATGATTATTTTCCAAGAACTCACCAACCGGCACTAAGATTTCGCCCAAATCCCAGATTCGGGCGATATTCCATTCCTCCTCAGTCGGATTGGCGTCAGGTAATTCTTCCATATTCTGAATCCTGCGGGCTGAACCATCGTCAAACTCCACATAAGGACCTTCAATACTATCGCAAGGTGTTACCACTGTGGCCTTGCCCGGACGCTCATATTTCATTTGAGTTCCCACAATCAGAAACGAACCTACGGCTCGCATAGAAGCCGGATGAATAGCAGTGGTCGCTAATCCAGCCAGTCGGCTGCGACCATATCGGAGGCGGAATCCACCTCGTTGCATCGGTTGAGAGAAAATGGGTCGTCCTGCTAACACATCGCCCAAGAACTTATAGTTGGGTTCAATGGTTGGCTTGGCCGACTCACCTGATTTTGACCCCGCAAATTGATTCAACCATGACCATTCCTCAAAGCCCAGAGCCTCAGTATATTTCAGGATTTTCGGAGCCTTCAGCACCAGACCTTCACACATTACCAACAGCATCCCTTCTCTCACTTTGTTAGTTGGCACTCTGGGTAGGTCACGCTGACCCGAAACCTCATCGCCCACACCTTCGCCATCAATATAGACGGGACAATTATAGGCAATCACTTCCAACTGCGGGTTGCTGGGTCGGTATTGTAGACCACGAGAGTATTTGCTCACTTCTTCTTTGTAGCGTTCTGCTTCCTCAAAAGTAATCTGCGGCGGCACTAAACCAAAATCACGCCGAATAATATCTCCAATTAGCACCGAAAGGGCTTGTCCGGTTCCACCTGCCGACCGAATTGGACCCGCATAGTTAATAGCCAGTGATTTACTTCGGTCTTCGTTAGTCACAATCCTGCACGACACCACACCTTCCAGCGGAGCCACAAGGATTCCTTCAGTTAGCACCGCCAGACCCGCACACACGCCATGATAAATACACAGAGCCGCCAGAGTTTCGTCCTTGATTTTTATCTCTTCAGATTCAAAACGCTCCAATGTGGCTTGATAATCTGTGGTGATTCCTTCCGAGTAATCCAGTCGCATTCCCGTCCCATCACAAGCATCACACGACACTGTGCGGCGACCCTTTTTGACGGTTTTTTCTCCGCCACAGGCTTCGCAATCTTGTTTGAGTCCATATAGCCACGATTCGGCAGTAACAATTCTGGCGATGTCCAGAGCCACCATTTCCCGATTACCATCATGAGCGTCGGTCAGGGAACGGATTTGCTCTGCTGTTCGCCGTGGATGAAGAAACTCCAACAGTTTTTGGCAACGGTCAGCAAGGTCAAAGGCTTGCGGAATCTCTACTGCGATACGAGGGTCCAGACCCTTAGCACGAGCCGCTTCTGCAATCTCATAGGCGGCATCTGCATCGGATTTGAGTCGGTTAATATACTCGTCATGTGTCCATGATGGCATCCGCTACACCCAATTATTTAGGGGTGTTGCTACCTATTTAACATCAGGCTTGTGAGGCGGCAGGAGGAAAGTCATCATCGTAGCCCGGAGGCGGAGGCGGAACGGGAACCAGAATCCTACGCTGTCTTGTAGGAGGTTCAGGAGTTTGTGGTTCGGCATCAGGAACTTGAGAGAGATACCATGCCTCTTCTTCAGGAGTTAATCGGTTATTGCCTCGCATGGCAGGTCCAATAGATTCAGATTCAGGAACTATTACTTCGCTAATACACACCAACGAACCAATATATCCTGAAACACTGGTGGTTGGATTTTCCTCTGGCATTTCATCTAAGCAAAACAAAAGTTGTGAGCGATGTCGTCCTGAACCAAAATCTCTCCAACCCAAAGGTCCAATTCCCTGATGCAAACCCTCTACCCAAAATTCTATTTCCGCACGAGCCTCCTCCACAGAATCAGCATAGAAATAAAATCCGCTTTGCATTTGCACAGTGCGGTTTCCCTGCGACCATTTCCATTGAAACACCAACTTGGATTCCGAGGGCTTTTGCATCCAATTAATTGGAACGGGTAGGCTCATGATTACACCCCACATTTTTTCTGGTGATAACGAATCGCTTCTTGGTTGTAAGCCTTGAAATCTTCACCACAATCAGGACACCGGAGGGTCAATCCGAACTTTTCCAAAGTATCAATTTTCTGGGATTTTTCCGACAGACTCTCATCAGAATAGTTACAACCATAACATCGCCATTTGAGTCCCTTGCCAGTGGTTTCTCTCATAAACAAGGTTTCTGAGCCACATACAGGACATCCCCGCTCTCCGTGAATGTTCATCTTAGGGAATCTTCGCAGCATGGCTTCAATATAGGCTTCTTCCGTAGGATAGTAATCTCCTCTTTCATTAAGTTGCATCGGTCGTAGTGAACCCCAATCAGAACCCTGTTCTGAATCCCATTCGGCCGAATCACCAATGTGCTCCGGCTTTTCTTCCTTCCACTTGATGTCTTCCCAGTCTTCTGGCACAGATTCTGAGTCAAACTCCAATTGGTCCACTATGGTCGCAAGTTCTAACAACTCATCGTAGGCTTCGGCCCAATACTCATCACGGTAAGTAATGGTTTCTGAGTCATGAGTCCACAACCAGATTTCTATGCTGGACGCTGTAAATTGCACCGTGGCGTGATGTTTCAACTTCATGTTTAAATCGTCTGCAAACTCTACCAACTGCCATGTGGTATTGTAATCAGCGGTTTCAATTTTGCGATACAAGGCTGGATGACCTTCATACTCAATCAATTCCCAGTTTTCGGCAATCGCAGTGTCTTCGGCACGATACTTGCGAACTACGGCTCTGATGTCGTCACTATAACGAGCCGATTGTTTTCCAGCCTTAGTTGCCGCTGCTTTTTGTCGCTTGGCTTTAGCGTATAATCCTTTCTTTTTCAGAGACTCTACTGCTTTGGCTGGGAAATAAGGTTCACCTGTATCAGAAGAGTTCTTACCAGAGGCTGTCCGCCATTTTTGTTGGCTCCAGTTGCTCAAATTTTTCTGTGATTGCGTTTTCTGGCCCTTGTAAGCGGCTAAACCCCGCTTTTCACAAGCCGCCTCATATTGGCGTTTTAACTCTTGTGATTTGCGAGCCGACCATTGACCTGCTTTAGTTCCCATAATAGCCTGAGCCATAATTTTCTTCTTGAGTCGTCTGCGAATCTTGGCTTGGGCTTTGCCATAAGTAGCCTCGTAGTTGTCTTCGGCTGCAAATTGATTCCAATGTTCAATCATTTCCTCATCGGTGTAATCTTGAATCTTATTGAAGTCATATCCAAATCTGGCAGGATTGTCTCTGGTGTAAATTTCCCTCAGTCCCCCATAAGTAGAATTTTCTCCACCCTTCGTCCACGATTTTTTGGCTTTCATTGTGGTTGCCGCATCTGCATAATTGTAGGGTTCAGAAGGTATGGATTCATAGACGATATTTTCAGCAGGAATCCCTCCTACGATTTCAATTTCTCCACCCTTTTTAAGTTGTCCCCAATTTGAATTGAGAGGTAGTTTTCCTCCCCAACCGGGATTATCAAAGGCAAACACAATACCTTTCATATCAAAAACCAATAAGTTCCGAGGTCCTGCGTCTTTATTTAGTCGTTTGTTTGACTCATACCCTCTTAAATCAGCACTCTCAAGGGTTGTAATTAATTCTTCTAAAGTTGATTTATTATATTTGGGAATACACGGTATTTCCGCACTGACAATTTTAGTTGCTTCTTTCCATTGTTCACTAACCGGCCAATGACCACGCATCTTTCCATAAATTTCGTGCCAAACTGGTTCATTATACCCTAATTGAGTATTCCATCCCTTTTTCAAATCATCCAGCATATTTCTACCAAACATTATCTTTGAAGCATTGCTAATTATTCTGAAACTATAAACTCCAGAAAAGTTGATTTTTAATAAGTGCGTTCTAAGTAATTCCCGATACTCTGGTGTCTGAGCATTAAAAATAAGAAACAGTTCCCCCAGAGAATTGATTTCGTGAACGGGCAAACCACCCCATTCATCATCCGATTCAGACGCAAATGGACGGGTTTCTTTGTAGCGAGGATAATCACTACTACCCCAGAACCAGCCTGTTTTACCCTTTCGTAAGGTCATGGGTTTGCCACGACTATCAAAGGCCACTTGCGGGCGAGTTCTGTTGATTTCCTCCAGACGATTCGCCAAGTTATCGGCCCAACCCTGAACCCGATGCACACGCTTGGGTTGAGTCACTAATGTTTCAAAACCCGCCTCATCACGATAGATGACTTGCACTCGGATAGCGTCTTTTCCCACGCCACGAGATTGATTTTGCTGTTGCCCATAGCGATTGATGCCCGTATAGACTCTAACAAAGTGATTCGCCCGACTTGGAACGGGTCGTTGATAGACCCATTCTTTGACTGGACTTCTTCGGTAAGTCAAATCCACCGGCTGAAACCTCATGGGACGCAAAAAAGCATCCATCTCCTCCAACGAAACGGAGTAGAACTCAGCCATAGCCAAATATAGTTTGGCTTGTTATTTAAGTTTCACTCAAGGAGTTCAGCCATGCGGTCGCTCAACAGAAGCAGTGCCGATGCCCACAACCCGACAAAAATGCCAAGGTTTTCATCGTGGGCAAAATAAATGGCAATACTACCGATGATTGATGCGAGGCTTGCACCCAGTCCAATCTTTTTCCAGTTCATTCATTTCCCTCCAGTCGGTTAATCAGAGTCAATTTAGTGCCGCTAACAGGAAGTCCAGCCGCCTTCAATCGTTCTTTGAGTTGTGCTACGGTCAGTGCCGTCAAGTCTTCTTTCAATTCTTCTGCTTCCGCTTCCACCACCTCAGTGACGGCTTCCACGATTTCATCCACTGAGTCGCCAGATTCCACGGATTCTACCGCAGTTTCTACCACTTCGTCAGCCGCTTCCATAATTTCTTCTACTGCGTCAGAAAGTTCCACATCTACGCCCGTAGCCGATTCAATAGCATCTTCTACGGCATCCAGCGTGTCTTCAATCTGGTCTGCAATCTTGTTTCGGTTGTTTTTCCACCAGCGAGCCGCTGCACCAGCAATTACCACGCCAGCCGCACCCGCCAGATACATCAATTCTTGTTCCATCGTTAATACCTCAGGGTGAATTACCATTCACCTACTACCTATTTAAGATTGAACTTTTGAGCCATCAATTCTCGCTTGGGCTATTTTTACATACTCTTCATTAAGGTCTATACCAATGTAATTCCGTCCCAAATTTTGGGCGACCAATCCCGTTGTGCCACTACCCATGTAAATATCTAAGACCACTCCATTTTCAGGACAACACGATTTAATTGGTATTTCCACTAAATCTGGAGGGAATGGTGCAAAGTGTCCTCCCTTGAAAGGTTTGGTGTTAATTGACCAGACAGTTCTCATTAATCGGCCTTTATGGATGTTTTTGTCAATTGCATCGGTTTCGTATTCCACATAGGTCAATGCTTCATCCATGTTTTTGAATGATTCACTACCATCATCAAACAAGTGTTTGATAGCAGCCCAATCTTCTTTGGAGGGATAGGAAAAGCCCTTAATATCCCTTCTGAACCAATGTTCAATTTTTGTTTTTTGGATAGATTTAACCGCCTCAGCAATTGTCTTGATAGCGGTTTTGCTTCGTATGTAATTTACGAACTCTGCTTGGCTGGGTAATTTAGGTCGCACCTCAATAGTTTTTTCACCTCGGCTGCGGTTCATTCCTTGCCTGACACTTGCTTCTTGGTCATCATCCACATATTTGCTTTGTTTTTTGGTAGCGGTCTTTTTAACTTCAGGAGTAGAGGCTTCTTCATATTGAGTTTCAAAATGGTATAGGTCGTCTTTAGTAAAGAAATAAAACTTTTCATAGTCAGTAGTGAAGCGGGATTTGGCACTGGAGGGAATGGCATTGGGCTTGTGCCAGATAATTTCATTACGACAGAGCCAGCCTTTTTCAATCATCTTTAATTTGAATCGGTCAGGGATTCCGATTAAAGATTGTTTCTTGATATTGTCCATATTTTTGGAAGCATAAACATCACCGATATTGACCCAACAAGACCCAGTTTGTTTGAGAACTCTTTTTACCTCATCAAAGGTTTCTATCAACTTGTCTAAGTAATTTTCAAAGGTTGTTTCCGTGCCGATTTGCCCTTCTTTTTCATAATCCCTTAGACTCCAATATGGCGGAGAGGTGATGCAGACATCTACCGATTCAGCAGGTAGCGTTTTTAATATCTCTAAAGCATCGCCAGTGTGTATAGTATTTAATTCCAAAGTATTCTTTTCGGAAGCCATATAATTCTACGACTTCACTACCTATTTTAATCTACTTAATCT
>Ga0208644_1004329_pt1 | contig 10754 bp, 12 predicted proteins | sample VirMetDEL_Nov_18_FD_184517 | JGI IMG/M metagenome (GOLD analysis project Ga0208644, IMG submission 184517) | Aqueous microbial communities from the Delaware River and Bay under freshwater to marine salinity gradient to study organic matter... | ecosystem: Environmental > Aquatic > Marine >... | reverse complement strand
GCAAACGTCCGTAAACGCTCCACAGAGAGGCGTAAGACGGTCTGGCGTAGGGATGATGTGGCAAAGCTGCTAGAGACAGCCTACGGCGATTTTAGCACCCGTAACATCGGTCTTATTGCACACATGGCATACGAGTGGTGTCAGCGTTTAGGTGACATGCGAATGCTCACTTGGGATGCCATCAATTTTAACACAAAAACTGTTCACATAGAACAATCCAAGCGTAAAGCAGAGGTGCATTTGCCCATCGAAGATGATTTGTTTGGTATGTTACAGCAGCAGGAGCAGGACTTTGGCTTTCAACCTTACGTTGCCCCACGTCCTAATCCAATTGGTGGTGAATACAAACCGTACTCACTGCAAAAGTTGCCGTTACATGCTCGCAAGTTAATGCAGCAGGCTGGTTTGCCAGATGAACTACGTCTATCTGACTTACGAAGAACTGGAACAACTGAAATGGTTGAGGCCGGTGTCGGTATTGGACAAATCATGTCGGTAACAGGACATGCTAATCCATCTTCAGTGAAACCTTACATGAAAAATACTCTCACAAGTGCAAATTATGCATTGACGGAGCGAAATAATCATGTTAAAAGCATTACAAGTGCCGCAAAGGAGAGTGTATAACATGTATAATATATATAACACTATAAGTGAATTAGACATACCTAATGGAACTACAAAAAGGATGAACTGTCCTAATTGTGGTGGCTATAAAACATTTACTGTGACCAATAACATGGGCAGTCTTGTGTGGAATTGTTACAAGGCTTCTTGTGCCGCTAAAGGTGGTGAGCGTGTACGATTGTCTGTGGATGATATTCGTGCTGGTTTTACTGGTGCAGAAGAATACGCAGCAGGTACATTTGAAATGCCTAGTTATGTAGTGCCTCGTTCTGGTGGCTTGCACATGGATAGATGGTGCGACACGTGGGGGTTAGATGCCAATGTCCTTGGGTTACATTACGATGTAAAAGAATCTCGTGTTGTATTTCCTGTGGTTCACGATGGTGTTATTGTAGATGCTACAGGTCGTGCATTAGGAAAAAGATTACCTAAATGGAAAAGATATGGAAATAGTGGCTTGCCATACACACATGGTTATGGTAATGTCGCAGTTGTTGTTGAGGACTGTGTGAGTGCCGCCGTTGTTGGTTGCGGTTTCCTTGTCGGGGTTGCTGTGTTAGGAACGTCTCTCGCCGAAACACACAAAAGGTATCTCTCACAGTTCTCAACAGCAGTAATTGCACTAGACCCGGATGCACTTCCGAAGACACTGGAAATGGCAAAGGACTTGAGAGGCTATGTAAATAACGTGAAATTACTGCGACTAAAAGATGATTTGAAATATCGTAATGAGGAAGACTTAACCAACCTTGCCAACATTACTATGAAAGGAGAGTAACTATGGAATTATCACTTATAAGAAGTTTAATGGACAAACCATTCTACGATGACCATCGTGGCGCAAGATGTCCTGATCGTCTGTTCAGCAAAGATGTGCGTAGAATTAAACAAGCCATCGACAGTGCTATGGACAAATATGAACGCACCGTATCACCAGATGAGATTGAGGCATTGTTTATGTCCAACAATCCAACACTGACTACGGCACAGAAGCAAGCCTTCAGCAGTCTGTTCAATCAAATTAAAAAAGAACAGCCAATGGGTGGTGATGTAGCACAAGAAGTGTTGTCTAAACTGTTTCAACAAGTCGTTGGTGAGGATGTTGCTAACATCGGTTTTGATATGGTTACTGGTACATCCAGTAGCCTTGAGAAGCTACGCACATTACTTGAGCAGTATGGCGATGACTTCACGCCTAATCTAAATGTGGAGTGGGATGACATTGACATAGACACACTACTATCACGCAATGACCTAGAAGCACGTTGGACATTCAACATTGCCAGCCTCACTCGCAAAGTCGAGGGTGTTAACGCAGGTCACTTGATTGAGATTGGTGCTAGACCAAACACAGGTAAGACATCTTTTCATGCCAGCTTAATTGCTAGTCCGGGTGGCTTTGCACATCAGGGTGCTAACTGCATTATCCTCTGTAACGAGGAAGGTTATCACCGTGTTGGCGCACGATACCTGACCGCTGCAACAGGCATGACAATGCGGCAGATTAAAGAAAATCCGGGTAAGGCACGAGACTTGTACGCACCTGTAAAGGAACGCATAAAGATTAAGGATGCCACCTCTCGTGATATGAATTGGGTTGAATCAATCTGCAAAACTTACAAGCCAGACATTTTAGTGCTTGACATGGGTGATAAATTTGCTAGAACAGGGGGGTTCGCTCGACAAGATGAAGCATTGAAAGCTAACGCTGTTCACGCTCGTCAGATTGCCAAGCAACATGAGTGTGCTGTCTTCTACATGTCACAGTTAAGTGCAGATGCAGAGGGCAAGGTTCTACTGAACCAAAGCATGATGGAAGGCTCAAGAACTGGTAAGGCAGCAGAAGCAGATTTAATGGTTCTGATTGCAAAGAATCCAGTGGTAGATGGACAGGAAGAAGAAGACACACAACGCCATCTCAATGTAGTCAAAAACAAATTGTCAGGTTGGCACGGCGTAGTGCATTGTGAACTTGACTACAAGACAGCGAGGTATGAAGTATGATGCAATTAGATATGTTTGAAAAAGTTATGGATTCGGATATTGAGTACATTGATTTGAAGGATTCACCTATTTACTTTGGCGACAAAGGTAGACGCAGACAGGACTTGACTGCTTCTTCTGCTTTTCTTTCCTCAATTCCAGAAGGTAAGTATCGTGTTTATCGCACAGGTGGAACACATTCATTACCTATGTATGAAGGTCGTACTGACTTTCCTTTTGTACTAAACACAAAGACAGGTAAGATATTACAACCTACATTTAGTAGAGCAGTATATCCAGCTATATCACTAAATAATGGAAGGTTTACAAAACCAATTTATATACATCGTATATGTGCAATGGCTTTTGTCGGTAATCCTGCTCCAGTAGATAGATATAATGTAGATCACATAAATGAAGATAAATTAGATTATGCTGTAAGTAATTTAAGATGGGTATCTATGTCAGAGAATATGTCAAATATTCACAATAGAGCCAATAAAACAAATAGTGAATATAAGTATTATTCAACTAACAATTTTGTATAGGATGGACAATGAAACTAACACTTGATGTAGAGAATACGGTAACACACAGAGGTGGTAAGATGCATCTTGACCCCTTTGAGCCAGAGAATACATTGGTTATGGTGGGCTTACTCACTGACCAAGGGCAGGAAGAACTGATTACCTTTGATCACAGTGAGCGTCCAGCAATGGCTGGTGCTGACACCATACTGCAAGATTATCTTGACCAAGCGACTGTGCTTATTATGCACAATGCTGCGCATGACTTGTTGTGGCTTTGGGAATCCGGCTTTAAATATGACGGGCCTGTGTTCGACACAATGCTGGCAGAGTATGTGCTACAGCGTGGACAGAAAGAACCACTGTCACTAGAAGCATGTGCTGAACGCTATGAGTTAGATACAAAGAAGCAGGACACATTGAAGGAGTACTTCAAGAAGGGATACAGCACTCGTGATATACCACATGCAGAATTGTCAGAGTATCTGTCTGCTGACTTACATGCTACGCAGCAACTGTCTGACAGATTAATGTATCGCCTAAATACACCTGCAGATAGTGGTTTGATGGCAACAGTTGACCTGACTAATCAGGTAGCAGTATGTCTTGCTAGAATATATCAGAGAGGTTTCTCTGTAGACAAAAACAAACTTGAAGAGGTGAAGCACGAGTTTGAGCAAGAAAAAATTGAGTTGCTAGATAGTTTACATAAGCATGTTCGTAAACTCATGGGTGACACACCAATCAATCTGAATAGTCCAGAACAATTATCTTGGGTTATTTATGGTCGTAGAGTTCTAGACAAAATATATTGGGCAACAGCTATTGATCCGTATATGAAAGATGCAGAGTTTCGTAGCCTTGTATCGGGTGGAACAGAAAGGTTGAAGAAAACTAAAGCAGAACAATGTGGTGAATGCACAGGAACTGGATACATCCGTAAAATGAAAAAGGATGGAACACCGTATTCAAAGCCTAATAGGTGTCCTTCATGTGACACTAGCGGCTATAAGTTTGTAAGCACCAACGAAGCTGCTGGTATTGGCTTTAAACCACCATCAGCTAAATGGGCAAGTGCAGGTGGATTCACTACCAGTAAACAGAACCTAGAGATACTTGAAGGTGCTGCTAGGTCGAAAGGCATGGACGATGCTGTAGAGTTCTTGTCAAAGGTGCGCAGACTATCTGCCGTTGACACATACCTATCATCATTTGTTGAAGGTATAAATCTACACACAAAATCTGATGGCAAGCTACATGTACGCTTGTTACAGCATCGCACAGCAACTGGTCGTTTTTCCGGGGCTGATCCTAACATGCAGAACATGCCACGTGGCGGCACGTTTCCTGTAAAGAAAGTATTTGTGTCACGATTTGAAGGTGGTAAGATACTTGAGGCTGATATGGCGCAGCTAGAGTTTCGTACTGCCGCATTTTTATCACAGGATGGAGTAGCAATTGAAGAAGTATCTACTGGATTTGATGTACACTCATACACCGCTGAAGTTATTAGTACCGCTGGTCAACCTACGGATAGGCAGACTGCGAAAGCGCATACATTCGCACCGTTATACGGAGCAACAGGCTTTGGAAGAACACCAGCAGAAGCAGAGTACTACACCCACTTCAACGAGAAGTACACAGGCATCGCAGCTTGGCATTCCCGATTGGCTAAAGAGGCTATAGAAACACAGAAAATACGTACACCAAGTGGCCGGGAATTTGCCTTCCCAAATGTCTCAAGAAAAGCAAATGGTAGGATCACAAACTTTACACAGATTAAGAACTATCCAGTGCAATCCTTTGCAACTGCAGACATAGTTCCATTAGCTTTATTACACATTGAAAAACTACTTGACGGTATGCAATCTTGTGTGGTAAACAGTGTTCACGATAGCATTGTGATTGACGTTCATCCAAATGAAGAACAACAAGTTATCGCATTGATAAATAAGACTAATGATGAATTACCAAACTTAATTACGTTACGATGGGGAATTGTATTTAATGTTCCATTGCTACTTGAATCAAAAATAGGAGAAAACTGGCTTGACACGAAAGACGTATCCTGATATAACTATGAAACTTTTTGCAGAAAAGAAAGGAGAATTTAAACATGACACAACTTACAACAATTGATACTAATAACTTTGCTATGATGGCAAAGGCTATGGGTATTGCAGGCGAGGCAGAGACAGGATCAAAGTCTAGTTCACTGGCAAGGCTGCGCATTAACCACACACCTATTATGGGTACTACTGAATTGAATGGCAAATCAGTCAACATGGAAGTAGTAAACGGTGGTACATATCGTTTGGACATTCCTGATGGACCAAACTATTATGCTAACTCAATTATCATTCGTCCATATATGCAACGCTTTATGTACAAGCGTTTTGTAAAAGGCAATGATAAATCGCCTAACAAATTTATTAAGACGATTATGGCTGATAACCTTAACATCGACTTAAAAGATAATGAGGGTGGTTTTAATTGTGGTAAACCTGCGGGTTACATCAAAGACTTCAAAGCACTTCCAGAAAAAATGCAGGAGCTTCTAAAACAAATTAAGCGTGTGCGTGTTGTTTTTGGAACAGTCGAGATGAAAGACCCAATGGATGATTCTGGTAATCCAGTCACTATTGAAGAAGTACCATTCATCTGGGAAATCGACAATCGTGATGCTTTTAAGCTGGTAGGTGAAAGTTTTACAAAACTTGCCAAGTTGAAACGCTTACCTGTTCAGCATCTAATCACTGCTAATACGCAGGAACGTAAGCTGCCAAACGGTAGTAGTTTTTATCTTCCTGTTGTATCTCTTGATGTTACAAACACACTGTCTCTTACAGATACAGAGCAAAACATGTTTGCAGATTTTATGGGTTGGGTAGATAATTACAACACATACATCATTAACACATGGGCAGAGAAAGCAAAGGATGAAATGAGTGATGATGATATTGATGTCGTTGATGGTATGGTAGACATTGATATTGATGAAGAGGTAGCATAATGAAGCACCCAGCTGAACTGGCACTGCACCAATACATGGAAGATGCAGTAGGTGGTAAAACCACTATGTCTGAAGCAACTATTAAACAGGTTGCTACGGATGTAGCAGAGGCTCTTACCCGCCAGTTTGCTGGTGGCAAAAGCCGGGGCGACTTTAGGTTACGCATGTCAAACATTGGCAGACCATCTTGCCAATTATGGTATGAGAAAAACAAACCTGAAGTTGCCCTACCTTTACCTACCACATTCGTAATGAACATGATGATTGGAGACATCGTAGAGGCTGTCTTCAAAGGTATATTAAAAGAAGCAGGAGTAAAATATGAAGATTCCGATAGCGTCACTCTGGACTTGGATAGCACATCCATTAACGGAACATATGATATTGCTATTAATGGTTCTGTTGATGATATTAAATCCGCATCTAATTGGTCTTATAGCAACAAGTTTGATTCTTTTGAAACATTAAAAGAGTCAGACGGATTTGGGTATGTAGCGCAGCTTGCTGGTTACGCAAAGGCATCAGGTAAAAATGCTGGTGGCTGGTGGGTAGTCAATAAAGCAACTGGTGAATTTAAATATGTACCAGCTACAGGTCTTGATATTGAAGAAGAATTAAACAAAGTAGAAAAGACTATTCAGACGCTTGAAGTAAACGAGTTTAAACGATGCTTTGAGCCAGTACCTGAAAAGTTTAGGGGGAAGGAAACAGGCAATCTTGTTTTGAACAAGAACTGCACATTCTGTTCTTACAGGCATGATTGTTGGCCTGATATGAAAGAGTTGCCAGCCGTAAAGTCTCAAGCAAAGGAGCCAAAGACAGTGGCATATATCAAACTGGCAGAAGAATATAATGCCGCATAACGCAAAACAATTTCGTGCCGCACGTAAGTATGGTTATCGCAGTGGGCTAGAGCTATCCCTTTCAAAGTTTCTTAAAGAACTTAATGTAGATTTTGATTATGAATGCATTAAGATTGAATGGGAAGACCTAGCCTACCGCACCTACACACCAGACTTTGTGTTAAAAAACGGTATCATCATAGAAACAAAAGGCATGTTCACTGCTGCAGATAGACGTAAACATTTAGCTATCAAAAGACAGCATCCTAAACTTGACATTCGTTTTGTTTTTGAAAACAGTAGACGAAAACTACGCAAAGGTGCAAAGTCTTCTTATGGTGAGTGGTGCATTAAATATGGATTCAGATATTATGATCGCATCATTCCAGAAGACTGGCTTAAGGAGAAGGGTAAAAACAATCATCCAAAGTTTATTGCATTTAGCGGAAGCAAGATAAAAAGGAGAAAGTAACATGAAACAAAAAGATTTAGCTATGATTGACGATAATGATATGATAATACGTGTACGTCCTTATGAAAATAATGATGGCTCTTGGAATGGGGAGATTGATATATCAATAATTTCACAACCAGAAAATACATTTAGTGATGATGACTATTTTCAAATTATGCATTTCTGTAAAATGATGGCATCAACAGTTCCGATTATGGAAAATAATGAAAAAATAAGAGATATGGTACATGATTATGTTGTGAATGTTGTTGACAGTGTTGTTGAAGTTGTGTTAGAAGATGACTACGAGGATGAAAAACCCACTATTGTTTCTCGTGATAAAAATATTATTTCAATTGATTTTAAGACAAAGGGGAACGCATGAGACATGAAACATTTATGAAACAAGCTATGGAACAATCAGACAGTAAACAAATGTGGCCTTCTGAAGATGCAGTTGATATGGTCAATAGCCCACCACATTATAATCAGACAGGCATTGAGTGTGTTCAAGCTATCTCTGCTGCCACTGGTGATGGGTTCAAATATTACTTGCAAGGTAATATAATGAAATACCTATGGCGTTTTGACTATAAGGGAAAACCACTAGAAGACTTGAAGAAAGCACAGTGGTATCTAGACAAGCTAATTGAAGAGGTAATGGCAAGTGATAAGAGTTAAGATGTTTATTACCCTTGATGTAGACGAAGAAGAATATCCAATACCAGCAGATGAAAATGTTGGTGAGGAATTAGAAGACGGTATCCGGGAGTATTTTTATGATGTAGACGGTGCTGAAATTAAAAGTATGAAAACAATACAGGAGTGACAGATATGATAAACAATTATTTACCTACAGACTATCAAAATTTTATAGCACTTTCACGTTATGCCAGATGGAAGGAAGATGAGCAGCGAAGAGAAACATGGAATGAAACAGTATCAAGATATTTTGACTATATGGCTAGTCACTTGTCTAGCAATCACGACTATCAGCTTTCTGATTCATTAAGGGCTGAACTTGAAGAGGCAGTACTTACACAGCAAGTAATGCCAAGTATGCGTGCGCTTATGACTGCTGGTCCTGCATTGGATCGGTGTCATGTTGGTGGCTATAACTGTTCATATGTTCCTGTAGACAATCCCCGTGCATTTGATGAGACAATGTATATTCTTATGTGTGGTACAGGTGTAGGCTTCTCTGTTGAACGCCATCATGTAAACAAGCTGCCTCAAGTTAATGAAGATTTCCATGATACAGACACAATAATTAAAGTAGGTGACAGTCGCCCCGGATGGGCAAAGTCACTAAAAGAATTAATTGCTATGCTTTACACTGGACAAATTCCCAAGTTCGATGTCAGCGAAGTGCGTCCTGCAGGTGCAAGGCTCAAGACTTTCGGTGGTCGTGCGTCAGGTCCACAGCCCCTTGTTGAACTATTTGAGTTTTGTATTCAAAAGTTCAAGGGTGCTGCGGGTCGCCGCTTGTATCCAATCGAATGTCACGACATCATGTGTAAAATTGGTGAGGTTGTCGTAGTTGGTGGTGTCAGACGAAGCGCACTCATCAGCCTGTCCAACCTGAATGATGACCAAATGCGTCATGCAAAAGCAGGTAAGTGGTGGGAATATGAAGGGCAACGTGCGCTTGCAAACAACAGCGTTGCTTATAAAGAAAAGCCACAGATGGGTACATTCATGCGTGAGTGGCTATCTCTGTACGAATCAAAGTCAGGTGAACGTGGTATATTCAATAGGCAATCTGCAAAAATGCAGGCATCAAAGAATGGTCGGCGTGATGTTGAGCATGACTTCGGCTGCAACCCTTGCAGTGAGATTATCTTACGCCCATACCAGTTCTGTAACTTGTCAGAGGTAGTTGTTCGTGCATCAGATACAGTGGAAACTCTAAAAGAGAAAGTTCGTCTTGCCACTATTCTTGGTACATTACAAGCTACACTAACTGACTTTAAATATCTGCGTAAGATTTGGAAGAACAACACAGAGGAAGAGCGTTTGTTGGGTGTGTCATTGACAGGTATCATGGATAATGAACTTACATCAGGACGCAGTGCTAAACTTGGCATGAACATAGGCCAGGTCCTAGAAAACTTACGTGATGTAGCAATTGAGACTAACAAAGCATATGCCAAGATGATTGGCATCTCACAGTCTACTGCTGTTACATGCGTCAAGCCATCAGGTACAGTGTCACAGTTGACTGATGCAGCATCTGGTATTCACGCACGGCACAACCCATATTACATTCGTACTGTTCGTGGCGATAACAAAGACCCACTGACACAGTTCCTTATGTCACAGGGTATTCCTGCAGAGCCAGATGTAATGAAGCCTGATAGCACGACAGTGTTCAGCTTCCCAATGAAGTCACCTAAAAAGGCAGTGACACGGACTGATATGACAGCTATTGAACAGCTTGAACTGTGGCTTATGTACCAGCGTTATTGGTGTGAACACAAACCATCTGTTACAATCTCTGTGAAAGAACATGAGTGGATGGAAGTAGGCACATGGGTGTACAAAAACTTTGATGAAGTATCTGGCATTAGTTTCTTGCCACATGATGACCATACATATAAACAAGCACCTTATCAGGACATTGATGAAGATACATATAAAGAGTTCTTGACAAAGATGCCAAAAAATGTAAACTGGTCATTGTTGCAAGAGTTTGAAAAAGAGGATACAACTTCAGGCGGGCGTGAGTTAGCTTGTACTGCTGGTATATGTGAAGTAGTTGACATCGAAGCAGCGTAGTGGTAAGTTAGTGTGGAAGCGTGGGGATGGTTGGATACAGTTCAATCCCCCACGTAGCCATCCTAGTTATGAAGAATGGCAGAAACTTAAACAAAAAGAATATGATCATATGAAAGGAGAATATGAAAATGGATGATGAAAAACAAATGATTACTATTGATGGTAAAGAATATGACTATGACGAACTAGAAAACAACGAACAGTATCTGGTGAATCAGATTCGTGACTTGAATGCAAAGATTGCTCAAGCGCAGTTTGGGCTGGATCAGATACGTGTAGCGCAGGATTCTTTCACAAAGATGCTAATAGCTTCTGTAAACGAGCCTAAAAATGAAGAAGGGGACAACGGTGAGGCGTAACGGTCTAGGCAAGTATGATGCTCCACTGCGTATTCAATACCAGTGGGGTTATGAAGCGTTCCATAAAGGTGGTGGCTTCAAAAAGATTGGTAAGCATAGTGTGTTCGTAGAAAATAGACCAAATATGGACGTTCACACTATGCAATACCGTGAGTGGCAAAGGGGGTGGAA
>Ga0208644_1004328_pt1 | contig 10755 bp, 21 predicted proteins | sample VirMetDEL_Nov_18_FD_184517 | JGI IMG/M metagenome (GOLD analysis project Ga0208644, IMG submission 184517) | Aqueous microbial communities from the Delaware River and Bay under freshwater to marine salinity gradient to study organic matter... | ecosystem: Environmental > Aquatic > Marine >... | reverse complement strand
CAGCCACCGCCTTAGCCAACTTACTTATCTGCCGCTTCGTCGCCATAGCTTATTAACGCCATAAGCCCTTTCCTTTAACAAGCTTAAACGTATTAAGCGAACGGCGGCCCTTTAAGGGGATTTTTTAAAAATGGATGTCTGGATATGGGCTAGTCCTCAGAATGGCTGTACGGCGTTTGGAGGGCCTGTTGCAGCAATTTTTTAAGGGGTGGGTTTATCAATCCCAATCTTCCTCCCACTCCCCGGCTCGACCCCCTCCCCCCCCATCTGGGATGAGGTGCCTACCCTAGGGATAGGACTGGGGTCTTTACCCTAGGGAAAACACCCTAGTTCCAGGGTAGGGTGAACACCCTAGGGGGGAATACCCTAGAACTGGGGAGGGTCTATACCCTAGGCCTGGCACACTCCCAAGTGTGACCATCCCAAGTGTGACCGTGTACGGGCGCACACGTAGGCGCAGCATAAGGGGGCAATGGATTGACGCACCGTGTGGCGCACCGTCAATGCACCGTGTCTCCTTTGTTCCACGTGGAACATTCCCCGGAAAGCTTAGAAGGGGTTGAGCCTTTCCCTTCCTTCTCTCTTCTCCCTGCTTTCGCCTTGGGTGGCGGGGATTCAGTGGGCCGCGCCTACGTTCCCTGGCATACGTATTTCTACGTACAAAGAAAAGCTTGCGGGCGTGCCCTGGTTCGTTTCTATTTATACCCAGCGAAGGGAAAACCCCGGAGCAAAACACAAAACAAAGGACAAAAAGTGAAACGCACGTTTGAAACCCTCGCCTTCCTCGCGCTTGTCGCGCTCTTATCCGCCGTTGCCTTAGGCTTTTGCGGCTTTTTTGACTGAGCCACACACACAAACCACACACAAAGAAAGGACATATGAAAGAAACTGTTACCGAATCCCGCTTCCTTGACGTTTTCCGCCAAGTGAGGCCGAACCAGTTTTCCCGCCCGGCGCTTGTGGCGCTTTTCGATTACTTGGGAGAGCTTGAACGCGAAGCCGAGGACGAAACGGAGTTTGATCCTATCGGCATTTGCTGTGAGTGGACGGAATACCGGGATGCCATTGCAGCTGCGGAAGTCTATGGATGGGAAGCGCCCGAAATCCCGGAAGGCGAAGAAAGGGACGACACTTCAGACCGCAAGGCCTTGGAATTCCTTCAGGATCAAACGCACGTAGTCGAATTTGATGGCGGGATTCTGGTTTTAAACTTTTAAACGTCAGTAACTAACAAAATAAAGGACAAACAAATGCAAAACATCGAAAGCGTAATTGAAGCAGCGACGAAAAGAATCCGGGAAATTGAAGGGAACGCGCCTTTGATTCGCCCAGAAATTTACCCTTGGGGAATTTCCTTGGCGCGGATTCAATGCGCCTGGACTGATCGCACCTATTCCTGGACCGCGAAGCCCGAGCCCGCTTCCCGCTTTGCCGATAAAACGGTGGAGCCTCTTATGGGCGGGAGCCTCGTTTGTTGGGTGAATTCAATCGGGGACTAACAAAAGAAAGGACAAACAAATGCAAACATACGTAAAAATCGCCTTCCGCAATGGAAACGAGCAAACAGCCGGGCTTGTCGTACCCTTTGAGGAGTTCAAACACGCGGACCTTTCCCGCCTTTCCCGCCTTTTCCCCTATTGGGAGGCGCGGAAAATGCGGGATTTCCTTATGTCTCCCCAATTCCCTACCTTTGAAGACGCCTTCGCGTTTTCGTTTGAAGGGAGAACCGCGAAATGAGACGCACCCTCTGGCAAATGTCTTGGCGGGCCTTGCGTAGCTTAGGCTATTGGCGAACCGTGGAGTGCTACGGGAAGGAAACTGCGGAGCTTGCGTACAACTGTTTTATCTCGGCGCGGCCTCATCCGTGGGACGTTTTCCCATTTGCCCCCCTAGAACATAGGCTTGCGGCTTTCAAGGCCGGGTACCGGCCCGGGTACAACTACGGATTTCCTAAGCGTTCGCTTCCCCTACCGTGAAACGCGCAGACCTCATTACCTCCGCGCTTTTCTGCCTGGTTTCCCTTGCGGGGCTCCTGGCGGGGGCTGTTTACGCAATTATTTCTTAACCATTTACTTACGTTTCTAATTATGAAAACAGCGCGTGTTTTTGCTTACGACATCGAATACGAAACAGACGGGGTTTCCGTCGAGTTTCTACGCAGCGAAGGGTGTTTCCTTCCTGCGGAATTGTGGCTCGACGTTGAAATTGAATCCGTGACGGACGAAAGTTCGCACGAAATCGCGGACGCAATTTCCGATTGCACGGGATGGTGCGTAAATACGTTTCAGTTTCGGGCCTACGCAGCATAGGTTTTCCCTTCCGCCTTGCCTTTCAAGCCCGCTTTCCGCGGGCTTTTTTTATGCCCGATTCCGCCTTGCTCGCCTTGTTCCTGGCGCTTGTCCAGTTGGAATCCGGCGGGGATTTGAACGCCCGCAACGGGGACGCAATCGGGCCCGCGCAAATCCGTCCGGGCGTCTTGGCGGATTGCAAAGCTTGGGGAGTGAGGGAAGACCCCAAGACCCTTGCGGGCGCTTTCGCCTTGTTCAAAGCCTATTCCGGGGGACACTTGGCCCGGCGCGGCCTGCCCGACACTCCCCGCAATCGTGCGAACGCCTGGCGGCACGGCCCCTTTTCGTCCGCCGTGACTCGCGGAGAGGCTACTACGTACTCGCGCAAGGCGGAAGCCCTTGCGAAAGACCTAAGCTTTACCGCAAAATGGCCCTTAAAGGCCCAAACCCAGCTAAACGCCTTAAGGCACCGACCCGGAAATGCCCGCAAATAGGGTTTAAATCGATTTTGGCGGGGTTTCTGATTCGTGGAGTATCCACGTCCGGTTTTTCTCCTTAAACACCGTAAACGGCCTTACTTGGAAGCCTGGAGGCAGCGAAGCGCCGGGATGCGCCTTAAGGCACATACCCTTCGGGGAAGGCTTCGGGGACTTCTTCGGGGATTCCTGCGGGGATTCAAGGGTTAGCTCCACGGACCCCTTAAGGGACCGACCCGTCCTCGCGGGCAAGCCTTTCCAAAACGGAAACAACTTCCAAATGCCTATTTTATGCCTTAAAGCACCGATCCCCAATTACTTGCAAGAATGGCTCCATAAATGCACATCCAATACTTGCCCTTAAACGTCTTATCCCTAGTTCAGTCGTTGTCAGATGCGGAGTAAAGGCCGCTCAACCCACTCTACGCCCCGGGAAGTCTCGGGGAACAAGCCCGGTCGAGTCCTTTACCTCGCCGGGCTTGTTTCATTTACAGGCCCCGTAGGGTTCCGGCCACGTATCAGCCCCATAGGCCCCGGACGCTTTAAGCGGCGACACAGTCGGATTGGCTAGCTTTGTTGGTCGAAAGACCTTCCCGAAACTTCGGAGGATTCGATAGGGAAGGCGTGGGTGGCTCCAGCACTCAGGCTCAGGGCAGACGATGACCACTAGCGAAACGCGGAACCTAGACCCCTTCGCGGAATCAGCCAACGGCAAATAGGCAACCAGGCCCTCGGGCTATGGAATCCTCCTGCATCTAGGCTAGGGCAGTTTGTTGTAAATACTACCTAGTATTTCTTACAAAAGCTCTAAGGCGGCGACCCAATTTGCGGCACGTCTAGGAGCCGCATAAGACGGCAGCCCAATGCTCCCAAACCATTAACCCAAAGGGTTAACGTCTTACTCCTTAAACGTTATGTCTCATAAAAACCAAACTATGAGACATTCCACAGAAATATGCCTTAAAGCCCTGATTCTCAACTGCCGGGATTCTGGACACAGGAAATGAACTTGGCGGGGACACAGAATTCTGATCCAACTATCTCAGCCGGCAACAAGTCGGCCCCAACAGACAACCGAACCACAAAGAAAATGGACCTAAAAGACATAGCCTTCGGGCTTCAGACCAAATTCGAGGTGACTTGCAAAGAGCAGGAAGACCTCATCAAAGCGGCGATTGCGATGCTGTATGACCAGCAGGCCCAAAAGCAAGTGATTGAGTACCACTTGGAATGGCTGCGGGACAAGTTCGACGAAGAACGCTGGGGTGACAAGCAAACGGAGGCGATGCAGCTCCTGCACGCCGATTTGCGGGACATCACCACCCGGTGCTACAAGGCCGAGGAGGAGAATGCGGAGTTCCGGGCACGGAGCAACGCGACGGTAGTGGATGCGGCGCAGCTGGCTGCGGAGAACAACTCCCTGCGGATTGAAATTGCCACACTCCGTGCTGAGGGTGGGCATCTGCGAGATCAAATCAGACGGCTTGAGCAGAAGGCTCTGGACTCCCTCTACGAAAAGAATGCGGCGGAACTGAGTTTGTTCAAGTACATCAAGGGCGAGGGCAAGAAGGAGGCCGCGCTGTGAAAGCCCTTAAAAAGCAACTCAGGACGGGCGCGTTTTCCAACTGGGCATTGGGCCGCGCTCAGGCTTTCAACCTAGTGTCAAAGCACTACCCCCAGAACGCCAAGTTCTGGCGGGAGGTGATGCGGGAGAACGCCCTCTGGGCGGTGCGGGATGCCAAGTTTCAACTCTCCCTTAGCCAATGATTACCCTAGCCATAGTGGGAATGCTCCTCGCCGGCCTCATCGGCTTTGTCGTGGGAGTGGTGTACCAGTCGGACAACGGACCAGACTACGACGAATGAACTACGCAGACGAGGCGGTTAAAATCATCACGGGAGACCGGCACGAAAGTTATGGCCATCCCGGAGACGACCTGGGCGGCATAGCAATGATGTGGTCGGGTCTCTTAAACACCCGTCTTACCCAGCCTCTGACTGGGAAGGATGTGGCGCTAATGATGACGGCCTTAAAGCTCCGCAGAGAGGCCCACAAGCCGAAGCCCGACAACCTCATTGACGCCCACGGCTACTTGCTGTGCGCGGAGTGGATGCAAACAGGAATCAAACCCGAATAACAATGGCATTTGCAAACGTAACGACAATCCTGTCTCTGAGGGAGCAAGTAGCGAAGGAGTTGGCCTACAAGATCATAGACGCCAAGACCCGCGAAGAGGTGGAGGCTATCCTCCGGGATAAAATTAACCACCTCGTGAGCCGCTTAGACAAGGTTTACGAGGATCACTTCCGGCTGGTCAACCTGATGACCAGCGAGCAACTCACGGCTTACGAGGCAATCCAACGCCGGCTAGGGTCGAAGGCTAGTCGTGAGGAATGGGGCCAAGCCATCAAGGAATGGAAGGAGGCGAAGCCGTGAGTTCCGACATCGCCTCAGTCACCATCAGCAAGCTGCTCGCAGCCTGTGCCGAATATCGAGACAAATTGAGCAAGCTAGAAGAAAGAAATGCCGTGCTTGAAGATCAAGAAAAGGGGCGTGAGCAGTTTCTTGGACAAAGTTCTGAGCGGGAAACACGTCTACGTGGCCTACTCAGCCAACTCCAGAAGGACAAAGAGCGTGTGGACTACGTTGAAAAGCATCTCGGCCTGAGCAGAGACGCACTAGATGTGGCAATGGAGGTTTCAAAGCCGTGAACGTCCGACTCATCGCCCTCACCACGCCGGCTGAAGACCTCCAAGAGGACCACGGCATCTGGACCGCGGAAGACCTAATCGTTTACGCCGCTAGGGTCAGCAACCCGGCCAATCAACTGAACAAGGAAACGGCTCCCCGCCTCATAGCCTACTGCATCAAGCACGGGCATTGGTCCATCTTTGAGACGGCCAGTATGACGGTGGAGATTGAGACCAGCCGGGCCATCTCAGCCCAGCTCCTCCGTCACCGCTCGTTCACGTTTCAAGAGTTTAGCCAGAGGTATGCCATCATAGTGGGCCGCGAACACTTCGACCTACGCAAGCAGGACAAGAAGAACAGGCAGGGCTCTGGTGAACCAATCGACGATCCAGACCTTGAGGAGATGGTTAACGCTGCGCTCAGCAAGGCCGAAGACACCTATCAAAACCTAATTGAGGCTGGCGTGAGCAAGGAGACTGCGCGAATGGTGCTCCCGCTCTGCACCACGACTAGGTTGTATATGACCGGGAACGTCCGCTCCTGGATTCACTATTTAGAGCAGCGCACCTCCGAGGGGACGCAAACCGAGCACCGCCTCATCGCCCTAGCCATCAAGACCATCTTCACCGAGCAATTCCCCAACATCGCCCGCGCCCTCTATGAAAGCCACGATTGAATTTGACCTGCCAGACGAGCAGCACGCTTACAAAGCGGCCAACCTCGCCTCCGAGATGTCGGGAACGATCTGGGATCTCGACGCCTTCCTCCGCTCCGGGATCAAATACGGCAGGGAGGGTGAGGAGTGGAAGACTCCTGAAGCTCTCGCTGCCCACATCCGCCGGGAGTATCTGGCAAACATCATTGATCGGCTGGAATGCTAACCGAGCGCATACAGTTTGAGAACGCGATGCGGCGCGGAGCCACGCTGAAGGAGTTGCTGTCGGAATTCACCCGGCTCAACACCTCGGCCATCCGTAGTCGTATCACCAATTTGGGGTACAAAAAATACTACCTAACCAACGAAGAATGGACACACATACTGAAAAGGAGACGAATCGATGAAACTACCGCACAACGAGCAGGCTGAGAGGATAGTCATCTCAACCATCGTACAGGAGGGCTCCTCAGCCTTGCTGAAGGCCCTCGACTACCGAGTCAGCGAAGCTTGGTTTTACAGCCCGTTCTGTAAGGCCATTTGGAAGCAACTTAACGAGTGCCACGTCCGGGGTAAAGGACTGGACGCCCACGTCATTTGCGAGGAGTTGAAACGCACCGATCCAGACCTGAAGAAGGTCGGGGGGTTAGCCAACTTCGCGGACATCACCGGAGCCGCGCAAACCTCCATCTCCTTCGTTTATAGCCTAGATCGGATAAAGGAGCTTTATCAGGCCCGCGAGATAGCCGTAGTGGCCGCAGAAACGCAGGAATTGGCCTTAGCGGGCAAACCGCAGGTAGATGAGTTTGTCGCCAAGATCTCAAAGCTCCTAGCCCTACGCAATCAGACCGCGACACAGGTCTCATTAAAGGACGCCGCCGGCCTAGTTATGGCCGACCTAGCCAAGCTCCTCAGCGGAGAGGTGGAGCAGCCGGGGATGACCTGGCCGTGGGGCGATATGACCCGCGAATTGGGCGCAGCTACGGGAGGGGAACTAATCATCATCGCCGCCCGTCCCGGTGTGGGCAAAAGCTCAATGGCCCGCGACATCTGCCGCCATTGGGCGGTGAAATACGGCAACGTCCTGCTGTTCTCCAGAGAGATGCCGGTGAAGAAGGTGTGCCTCGGCTTAGCTGCGATGATGTCGGGAGTAAGCGTAAAAGCCGTCAGCAGCCAGCACGCGATGCCGGGAGACGTGAATAAGTTCAGGTCGGCCCTCACGGACATCGAGACTAACCTGAGCAAGACCCTGCACATCTTCGACTCGGACAAGAACCCCCAGCAGATCGCCGCCCGCATCGAGGCTTGCAAAGCCTTTATGAGCATAAAGGCCATCGTCATCGACTACCTCCAGCTCTACGTGCCCCCGCACGGCAAGGGCGAGACCCGCGACATCGCCATCGGGCAAGTCACCTTAGCGTTCAAGGACTTGGCCGTGAGCCTAGGCATCCCCGTGGTGCTCCTCGCTCAGGTAAGCCGGGAAGTCGAAAAGGAGTCCCGTGTTCCTCGCCTTTCCGACCTCCGGGAGTCAGGAAATATAGAGCAAGATGCTGATCGTGTGCTCTTTATCCACCTGCCCGCAGAGAACAGCGAGGGCACGCCGCAGACGGTCAACGACCAACACCTCACCACCCTGGAGGTCGAGCTTGTGCAGGCCAAGGGCCGCGACAACGGCTGCGCCTCGGTCAAAATGGCCTTTCACAGACCCACTACCAAATTCAACCAACTCAGAACACGATGAGCGCAGGAAAAGGCGACAGCCCCCGCAACTGTTTCTCGGACACCTTCCGGGACAATTACGACCACATCTTCCGCAAACGAGAGATGGACCGCAATCCCATCCATTGGGCTAATTTCGCGGGCATCGACAAGGAAGGAGCCGTGGATGACGACTCCCCGCGATGGATAGTCTACGATCCAAAACTAGCGCAAGCTGCGGTTGGTCAGCGTGTTTGGTTTTTAACCAAAAAAAAGGCTTCCAAAGTCGGTAAACATACCTCAAAAAGGACGGCAGAGAAACAGAAGAAAGGACCTTCCAATGATGACATCCGAAAAGATTGATCTGATTGCGCCGGCGCTGCTGGCCGCTCAGAAGGAAATCGGGAACGCGACCAAGAACGCGAAGAACCCGCATTTCAAAAACAACTACGCCGACCTCGGCGCGGTTATCGACGCTGTAAAGGAACCGCTCAACAAGAACGGCATCGTCATCCTCCAGAGCCTGTCTGGTGGAATGGCGGAGAGTAACTCCCTCCATCTGACGACCCGGCTCCTGCACACGTCCGGCCAATGGATCGACGACGTGGCGTGGTCCCCGCTTCCCAAGGCAGATCCACAGGGCGTGGGATCGGCTACGACATATCTGCGTCGCTATTCGCTCGCAGCAATGCTCTGCATCACTCAGGAGGACGATGACGGGGTGGCGGCGATGCCGGCCAAGCCCGCTCCTGCTAAGCCTCATCCGAAGGTTGAATCAACCAAGCCCACCGGCGACGACCCGTTCTAAGCTTCCGTCAGTAAACTAAAACCAAACCACAGAAACATATGATTAGCGTTACCATCAACGTCAGCAAGATCAACAAGGAGTATCTCTACGAGGGCAAGCAGGGCAAGTACCTGAACATCGTCCTCTTCCCGACTGAGAACGACCAGTATGGCAACGACTGGAAGGCCGTTCAGGGTCTGACCAAGGAGCAGCGTAAGGCTGGGCTCAAGGGAGCCATCCTCGGCAACGGGAAGAACATCGGCGCGGCCAAGCCCACCAGCGGCGGGGAGGACGTGTTGTGAGCCATTGGTACAACGCCGAGGGCAAAGCCTGCCACACGCAGCCCACTAAGAAGGGCGCGAAGAACGCCACTCGGCCCACCAACATCACGGACGCCCGCGCTCAGGGGCTGTTCCCCTCCATCACCACCATTATGGGGGTCGTGGACAACCCGGCGCTCAACCGCTGGAAGAACTCCCGCATCGTCGAATGGTGCTTCAAAGCCCCTCCAGGCCCGGAGGAAACGCTGGAGGAATACACCGGCACGGCGTTGGAAAAGGCGTTCGAGGAGGTGGCTGACGCTGCCGATCTCGGCACCGACACGCACGCCAACATTGAAGCCTACACCCGCGGCGAGCCGATGCCCTATCAAGGGCACGCCTTCGACCTGGCTTGGGCTGGGCTGCTCGGCTTCCAGAAGGCCGGCTACACGGTGGACAAGTCTGAGGTGAGCGTCGTCTGCCCGCAACACGGGTATGCCGGCACCACCGACTGCGCCGTAACGAAGGGGTCGATGTGCGGGATTGTGGACTTTAAGACCATCCGCACCACGCCAGGCAAGCCCCTCAGCTACAGGTTCAACCATCTGCCCCAGATCGCCGCCTACCACGTGGCCTACTGGTGCAATGGAGGGGTCATCACGGACAACGGCTTCGGGGCCAATGTGTACATCAGCACCACCGAGCCCAACCGGGTGGAGGTAGTCGAATACACCGCGCAGGAGATGCGTGATGCCTTCGATATGTTCCTGTCGGCCTGCAACATCTGGCGTTATGCGAACAAGTACGACCCCCGCGTTAAAGCTTAACAATCGGGAATTGGCGGACTTGAGCTATTCATTAGTCCTACGCGCCGCCAACCTCCAGAAATCGAGCCCCAAGGTGTCTAAAAGACTTTGGAAGCTCCACGACCGACTTGTTAACTTCGGTGAAGCGGTCGCCGCTAAGAAAGGTAAGTAAGAAACGGCAGGAGGCTCTGAGGGTCTATCGGACTCTCAGGGCCGACTACCTTGCCTCCAACCCAACCTGTCAGGTCTGTCAGAAAAGAGACAGCCAGGACATCCACCATAAACTACCACTAGGCAGAGGTGGGAAGCTGTGTGACGAACGCATCTTCCTAGCCGTTTGCCGAGCCTGTCATCAGGCTATCCACGATAACCCGCAATGGGCAGAAACACACCAATGGCTATTACGACACGCAAAGTAGAAATGACTGAGGAAAAGGTAATGGAAAACATCCTGAACGAGATTGGGGGGTCCGACGACCCCGTTGACCAGTACAAGGCCATCGAACGCTACGACAAGTTCGTCGAGGCCCGGTCAAAGCGACTTCGGTCAGAAACCACCAAGGAATAAACACAATGAAAGCCACAGAGACAAAGACACCATACATAACGCCGGAACAGTTGGCGATCCGTTGGCAATGGCACACCGAGAGCGTGCGCCGCTTCCTGCGGATCAACAAGGCCGCCCTCCCCCTGCTCAGGCTGGGGAACAGGCTCCGCATCCCCCGCGAGGCCATCGAGAGGTTTGAGCAGCAGAACACCACGGGAGCCAAGCGCCAGGAGGTGGCTTCCCCGCCCAAACCAGCCCGGGCTAAGCCCAAAGCCTCAAAGCCCCGCTCCTATCTCACCACGGAGGACTTGCAGGCCCGCTACGGCTACCACATCGGGTCCATCCGCCGGCTGGTGAGGGCTGGCAAAATCCCGGCAATCCGGGTGGGCAAGAGCTACTTCTTCCCGCCAGAAGCTCTGTCGCAGTTTGAAGCCTCCACCGCGAATTGAGCATCGTGGACAACTTCTCTTCCACGTTCTTTCAGAGTCTAAGGAAGAGGAGTTCTACGTCGTTGACCTCGCTTCCCACAAGGGGCGGGGTCAATGTA
>Ga0208644_1004325_pt1 | contig 10756 bp, 6 predicted proteins | sample VirMetDEL_Nov_18_FD_184517 | JGI IMG/M metagenome (GOLD analysis project Ga0208644, IMG submission 184517) | Aqueous microbial communities from the Delaware River and Bay under freshwater to marine salinity gradient to study organic matter... | ecosystem: Environmental > Aquatic > Marine >... | reverse complement strand
GTACTTTAAGTGTTAATAATTTAGTATATAATTTATCAAGTAGAAAATTAGGTATTGGCGCTACTGCTCCTGATAACAAGTTGCATGTTTATAGCAATGCAGAAAATAGACTAGTAAAGTTCGAGGGAAAAAACTCTTCTCTTTCTGAGGTATTTCAAACTAATAATTTTAATAATGATGAAGTTTCTTATACTGGTCCTAGGAACTCAATATATACATTTGCTAGATCTGTCGGAACTGGTCCTACATTCACAAATAATGTAAGTAAGTGGGGGATAGGTTTATATGATGATGGAGTGGCAGATTCTTATGAAGATGTTTTTGTTTTTAGAGTAGATGCAGATATAGCTTCAGAGGCTTCTATTAAAGCTTCTATAAATAGAGATGGCGATTTAGATATAAAAGGATCTTTAACTACTAATTCTGCTTACACTAAAGGTAAATTTATTCAAAATTATCATACGAGGTGTATTTCTGGAGATACTTATATTAACCCTTTTGAAGAAAGTTCTTCAACAAGCGCTAATGCTAGCAGCAGCACAGAAAACCCTTTTGCTATAGCTCCTTATGCCGGGACAATTAAAAAAATAAAAATTGTAACAGCAGATACTTCTTTAACTCATTTTACTGATGGCGCGAGATTTGAAATATCAGTTGTGGATGCTTCTTCTGGAGGAACAAACGAGGAATTAGATTGTTTTTCTAGTACAGCAAATACAGCTCCATCTACTTTGCCGACAAATGGCGTTGTTGCTCAGTTTAATTTAAATAGCATTTCTAGTGCTGGGAATGTATACACATTCACAAGTTTTTCAGGTAACGCAAGTTTTGCAGAGGGTCAATTAGTTCAGTATAGAATTTGTCAAGCTACAGGTCCAGCTACAGACATTAATTGTACTATCATGTCAAGCGTATCATACACAGTAGATTAAAATGGCTAAATTCATAAACTATAGAAATATTGATTTTAAAATCAATTCTCAGAATTTCTACGCTTCTCAAGTTAGTTTGAGCGCTAGTGCTTCTGTTGATGCTGTAGTTTTAAGTGATGGTTCTTTATTGAATTATGCTCCAAGTAGTGCTGTGGTAGGCAGTTTAGATTGTGAGTTTTATTTGACCGGCTCTTTACCTTCATTTTTAAATATAACAGGAACAGATGAAGCTGCAGTAAATGTTAGATTTGCAAATGTAAATATAACTGGAGCTTATCCTAAATCTATTTCTTTTAGTGTTGAACCATTCGAGCCTATTTTAATTTCGGCAAGTTTTGATTGGTATGGAAATGTTAAAGTAGAAGATTTTTCTGAGCAACCAGTAGTAAGTAGATTAAGAAAAGAAGTACCACAATATGTAGCTAATGCTTATAAATCTTATTTAGATAAAGAAAGTATTTTTGGAAATTCAATTGTGTCTAGTGGTCCTACTGGTCCTAGTGGACCTTTGGATTCTTTAGGAGATGTAGTCAGTTTTTCTTACTCTTCTAGTTGTGATAGACCGTCTTTTTTTAATGTTGAAGAAGTTATTCCATTCAGGGTAGCGAAATTAAATAAACAGTGTGAGGTTAACCTGAGTTCAAATAACTTAGGTAAGTTAGTATCTATAAATGGAAAAAACGCTACTAGCACAATTTATTTAAAAGATTTTTACGGAACTTCTTTAAACTCTTTTCCGATAAGCGGGGTTTTATCTAATCAAAGTTACAATGTTTCTAATGGTCAATATTTATTAGCAGAAGCTTCTATTCAGCAAACCGTAACAGAAAGAAAGACGTTGGTATAAAATGAGCTATATATTATCAGGGTTGAACATTCAAAATATCGCAGAATATGATTATTCTCAATCATACAATAAATACGATATTATAGATTTTCAATTGAATACAGAAAAATCTGTTTATCCTAGTTATACAGGATTTGGAGAAACTGGATTGTTTTTTTGGTTTAATAATGAATATATAGAAAGCTTTAATTTAGATTTAAGTAATAATATAACTGGTTGGAAAAATAAAGAAAGTGAAAATCCAGCCGGAACCACTTTTAAAGATTTAGTGCAATTATCTGATGATGAATCTTTGAGGCCTTTTGTTAATTTTAATGATGATTATATTGAATTGTTTGATGATCAATTTTTAAGTGGTTCTGGCTTTGATTGTGTTGAAAGAACAACTTTTATATGTTTTAATGCATCTACTAATTCAAATAATAATTCGATTCAAAATATTTTTAGATTTGATAGGGAGGATGGTTGGGCGTACAGTCATTTTGGGACAGGTCCTTCTGGATTTTTAAGAATTAGTGGCGCAGATTCTATGGGAGAATCAAAAATAATAGTAGATGAAACTGAATTCAATGCTGTTTGTCCGATTTATGATACTCCCAATATAATAACTTTAGTTCAAAAACCTGCAGCAGGAGGGTCCGGCCCTATTATGACAGTGAGACAAAATGGTCATCAATTAGGTGATTATGAAAATTATTATTCGGGCTGGCAGTCGGGGTTCATAAAGCTAGGAAATACAAGTAATGCTAATGGTATTAAATATTATGATTTCTTTTGTTTTAGTGGGGTGTTAGGCGAGAGCGCTCTTGATTCTTACGAAAAATATTTATTTGAAAATTATTTCGATTCGAATGGTATTTATTTTGCAAAAAAAGATGTTCCGGCTGGATTTTCTAGATCTCCTTTAGGTTATACTGGGAGTGATTATTGGACTCAAGATATAGATGATTTATTTAAATTGAGCTATGGATCGTCAGTTGAATTTTCAGCTAAATTATCGAGATCTAACTTTGGGGATGGTTATCAATCGAATATATCCAGAAATATAAATAGTTTAAATAGTTCTTTTAATTTAAAGTATGATGGACTCACAGATGTTCAGGCAAAATGTCTTATAACATACTTTGAAAATACTCCAGAAAAAGAAAATAAAAGCGAATACGAAGGTTATAGAGGCGTTGATATGGATTTATTTCAACCTTTCAAAAAAGACGCAGAGATTCATTTCTTGGAGATTGATCATTCGACTCCTTATAATAATATAAATAATATTTCTATAAAGGCTGAATCTTTATATGATAGTAATTTAGATTATAAAGGGATGCTTGTTCAGTTGGATGAATCTAATATAAGAACTTATTCTGATGATTTAGTTGGTTTTGAATACAATGATGTCGTGTATGTTGAGTCGTCAATTTATTCGCAGAGAGGATATTATTATTATACTGGAGCAAAAATTAACACAACTGTTGAAGAAGCTAATGCGCCTTTAGGTAATAATTCTCACTTTACAAAAGAATTTTATTTTAAACAAGATGTGGAATATAATGTGCCTGAACAGCTACGACTAGCTATGGCAGATTACGAATCTTCTACTAAAGAATATTTTAAAGATGGAATAAATTATAATAATTTAGAATTTAATTTATCTTTTTCGAGTAGATCGAACAAAGAGGCTAGGGCTATTTTGAAATTTTTAGATGATAAAGCTGGATTTAAAATATTTGGATATACTTTGCCGCAGCCTTATAATAAAGAGATAGATGTCTATTGTCCAGAATGGAGTCATTCTTACAATTTTTATGATAATAATGATATCCAAATGAAATTCATACAGTTTAGAGCAAAGTCTTCTGTGGTAACAAATTTTGACACTCAAATAGAGTTTGTGAAGTATATAATATGAGCACTGATTATAATGTAGGAGTTTATTTAGACCCCGTACCGACAGGTTTCGGAAGCTATACTGGTATTTCTATTTATAATAGATCTGACAAACCTGTTATCTATGCTGCTGAGATGTCAAAAACATCTTTATTTACTACGAATAATGATCCATTGCCAGATACTGATGCAGTAGATGATAATTTATATGATACTTTATTTGTGGCTTCTGATATAAATAACGTAGATACATCAATTAGCTCCGTTTCTCTTAGTTTGGGGGCCGGTGAGTCTGGTAATATTTATGTAGCTCACAAACCTTTTTCTACATTTTGGCCTACTTATCAAACAACTGGAATAGAAACGGCTAATTTAACTATAACTTCTGAATCTTCTGAAGGGGATTTAGATTCTACAATTACTGTGAAAGTAACAGGGCAAAGAATAATTGCTCCTGCAATTCCTGATAGGCCGGGAAATTTTTATGCTAGAGAATACTATAGTGAGACAGACGGGTATAATTTAAATTTTAATTGGGAGATTTTAAGTGGAAACTCGTTTATTTCTGGATTTAGAATAGATTTATGTAGCGATGATGCATTTTCAATTGATGTCGCTGATTCTCCTTATTATATTCAGGTTCCTAAAAATACCGAAGTATCTAAGCCAGATTATTTAGATTATTACAACTATGGAACAAGAAATTTTTCGTATAAAATAAATGATTTACCTACTGATGTTGACTTATACGCTAGAATAAGATCTATAAACGGTTTGAATGATCTAAGTTCTCATTCTACTTATTGTACTGGTGTCCAGCCTTTAGAGCTTAATCCTATAGATAAAGTGACTTACAGTGGATTTCATCCAGAACCGGGAGATAATATGGGTTTTGGAACAAATTTCATGACTATAAATAAACCTATAGATGAAGAATATGAAATTAATCTCACTAAAATATTATACGAAGCAAATAATAATTCTTATGATTTTTCTTTTTATACAGGAGTAGTTATAAATTTTTATTCTTCTAGTCTGGGCCAAGGTTATGGAAAAATAAGCTCTAATAAAAAAGATGTTGCCGCTATAAGATTGAAAAAGCCAGATGGTTATAGTTTTACTTACTCTGTTGATTCTAATAATAAATTTAATTTGATTTTGAATTTTGAAAACATTTTTGCGGCGGGTTACAATCCAGATGGTGCGGAATGGGTTGGTTTACAGGTTTCAAATCTTGAAAATGGTGGAGCTGTTTTTGATTTTGATAATCTTAACTATGATTCAAAAATTTTTGATTATTATGTGAATAAAGATAAGGATAGTGTCTTTTATGCCGGTCTTGCTGGTCAGGCAGCTTATATCTTAAGAAAGCAAGGAAGTGCAGGAGGGAACTATGTCGATGGTGAAAAAAATACACTAAATGAAGATAGTTTATATTATTATAATGATATTCCTATTGATAATACACCATTAAGTTCTAGTGAAATTAGTAATGGTTGGTCTAGGGAATATCAAAGCGTAGGAACAGATGGGCAATTATTTAAGAATAACATAGATTCTACATTTCCTAATGTTTATTTAGGATTTTCAGAAAGATCATCTGAGATTTTTATTCCTGAATCTGAGTTTTTATTTAGATTTACTAGCGAAGAAATATCTAGCAGTCAAAATGCTGGGGATTCAACGAATACATGGAATTCTTCAGCTGGAAAACCCGGAATATATTTTAAAAACAATAATAGCAATGTTTTAACTGTGAGAGAAGCTTATGGTAAAAAGTTTTATGAGTTAAGTGGAGGAATAGATCAAACAAATGCTATTCAAGCTTTTGAGGTTGTTGATGGGTCACCTACTGGTCCGGCTTTTTATGGAACTTCTAACAGTGCGGATATAAGACCTAATTATACAATATTAGTTTTTGCATTAGCTAGAAAAGATTTAGTGAATAATAATTATAGTGAGACAATTTATGATATGCTCTCCCAGTGTAATGCTATTCATAAGTTTGTAGATGGTACTGCTTGGGGAACAGCAAGCGTCCAACAGGCTGAAAGTTTTTGGGGTAGACAAGAAGCACCTTTTAACCCTGATAATCCAGTATATAATTTTTATTTACCTCAATATGGTAGTGTTTATAATAGGAGCTCTTTCGTGGGGTCTTGTTTGAATAGTCCAGCGCTTTTACTTCCAGATTCTTATTTTGAAAAAGATGGAGCGTTCGAGGTTAAAGAAAGAGATTTTTTTAATTATTCGAATCAGCAGACTCTTCACTATGATAAGTGGGTACCTGAAATTCCATTTTATCCTAATGGAAGAATATCAGCTACTCATAATACTTTTAAAGATTTTAATTTAGCTAAGACTTCTAGTTTTGAATCATCTGATAATCAAAAATTTACAATAATGCAAGATTCTTCGGGTTCAGTATATGATGAACTATCCGCATTTGAGTTATTTTTTGTTCAAATGCATTCAACGGTAGGTGCATATAATGCAAATTATGAATTTTCGGGAGCCCCGGTTAGGGGGTTGCGTAATCAGACCTTTATAAATGGTAAAGAAGTTTTTAATCAAATATTAGGACTCCAGAAAGATCTTCAAGTCAGAAGAATGCGTATTCAATTAAATAATCAAGATTCTAGATCAGATGATAATACTAGAACGAGATTATATTTGCTCGATTATATTTATGGTGCATCTCAAGATGTTAATAGAAGAGATTTATCATCGGATTCGATTATGGAATATTTAGTGAGTTATTATTCTCCGTTAATACTGAAATCAGCATCAAATAATTTACAATTAACTAAAAATGATTCTGGAGGTAATAGTCAATTGTCTTTTGGCTTACCTTTAAGTCATAACTTTTTAAATTTATATTCTACTTAAAATGTCAAATTTATTTTTACTTAAAAATAATGAAATCATTGACTTATTTGAGATTAAGTTAAGTGATTTTGAGGGTTATTTTTATTTCCATGGTTCTAAAAATTTCAACAGGGATTTAATTTTTCAAGGTAAAACTTACTTATATATACCTTGCGAAATGTCTAACTTACAATATGATTCAGAAGGAAAACAAAATAGACCAACTTTTGGTATAAGTAATGTAAACAATTTCATAAGTAATATAATTAAAGACAGAGGAGATTTGCTTGGGAAAGAGTTTTATCGAAAAAAAATATTAGCTAAAGATTTAGATGCTGTTAATTTCGGTGGTGAATCAAAAAATCCTTTAGGAGTTTCTTCTTTTGTTGATTTTGTTTCTAGTGATAAGTTTATAATAAATAGAAAAAATTCAGAAAATAAAGAAAAAGTAGAATTTGAATTGTCTAATATTTTAGATATAGATGGTTTAACTTGCCCGTCGAGAAAAGTCTATAATAATAGTTGCCCTTGGCAATATAGGGGGCACGGATGTAATTATGGTAAAAACTTAGGGTATTCTGGGCCTACTGTTGATATTACAGAAAAAATTGATCTAACTTTACAGAGCGTGTTATCGGATTCGACTAAGAGTTACTTAGGTGCGTGGTTTAATTATTCTGGAGTGAATGTTATAGAAGAATTTAGTAAATATTACAAGCATTTTTATCGGCGAGATAAGGTTCAAAAGAATTTTTATACAGCTAGCGCTTGGGAAAATAAAGCTGATGATATTAATAGTTCTCCGGCTAACGCTGATATTACTTCTAATATGAATACAGATATGTATTGGGATGCTGCTGATGGGAATCCAGCTATATTTTATAATGTAGGGAGAGTTAATAATAATTACGGAATTTGTCCTATAGTTTCTAATCCTAGATTCGCTAATAATAATCAATTTTTAAATATGTATTTAGACTATGATTATGATGGAAAAGATATTACTGTTTTTTATGTTTCTGAGCCAACTAGCGCTTTTAGTGGCTTTACTTATACACACGCTCCTAGGGGAGGTATATTCGCAAGAGGTTTAGCAACTCCGTCATTAAGTCAGGCGGATACTTATATAGGATACATGGGTATTCCAAATAAATCTTTTGCATTTAGAAAATCTCAAGCAGATTCTTTTCAAATAAAGAATAATAAAAATATAGCCACAGGAACTGAGAGTAGCTTATCTTTGTTTAACGCTAATAATCCTGTAATTTATTCTTGTTCTATTCCCAAAGATAATCATGATTATATTTCAAATAGAAATAAAATAGATTTATTTAGGAATGGTTATAAAATATCTTCAGCTCGTCAATTTTACGGAGCTTTAGCTAGTCATGGGATAAACAAATTAGGATTTAATCATGAGTCTAAATTTTCGAGTCATATAGTTATTTATGAAATAATTATATTTCAAAAACTTTTGAGCGAGGATGAGATTAAATCAGTGAATTCATATTTAGGGCAAAAATATGATATTCCAGCTAATGCTTCGGAGCATAGTGTTTCGAAATTAAAATCTAGCAGTGAATTTTTTACTGGTTATGAAGACGGAAATTTGGGTGTTCCTATGGCTGATGAAAATGATAAATTATTTTTAAATGAACAGAGTAGTGAATTTGCTTATTATTCTTCCTATGGTTTTGAAGATTTAATTTACAAGGGAGATTATAATAGTAAAACAGAGTATAAAAAGGGCGATTTTGTCAAAATTGATCCAGATATAAATTTTGATTTTGGTAAAGATTCTTTAACTCAACATTCTGAGCTTCCTTCTAGATTTTTCGTTTGCGTTTCGGTAAATGGTTCCAAGGGTATAAATCCATTAGATAACACAGAAATATGGAAAGAAGATAAATGTTCTAAAAAATTATCAGGGTGTTCTGCTAGGTTTAGAACTTCTCAAGATGCTCAAAGAATACCATTTGGGGGATTTCCCGGCACAGTATCTTATGATTATGACTTACCAAATTAAAAATAAAAAACTATTTGATGTATTAAAAAATAAATCTTTAGGTTCTAAAAAAGAAATTTGTGGATTTATATGTGATGAAAAATTTATAGAAAAAGAGAATATTCATCCAGATCCTATCAATTATTTTTTGATTTCTCCTAGGGAGTGTATTTGGGAAGATAATTGTATTCTTTTTCATAGTCATCCTGCTCACATAGAGAGAGCTGGATTTTCAGAATGGGATTTAGAAAATCAATATTTTTTTAATATGGATATGCTTTTATATAGTGTAAATAATGATGAATTTTATTATAAGGAGAAATAATGGTCGATATAACTCTAAGAGGAATTTTAGGTAAGAAGTTTGGTTCGGACTGGAGACTAAATGTGTCATCTGTTTTAGAAATATTTGAAGCTATTGAAGCTAATACATCTAGTGTGTCTAGGTGTTTTCGTGATTTACAAAAATTTGCAACTCATTTTATGGTTTTTATAGATGGAAAAGCTATGCCTCCTTATCTTTTAAATAGTAAAATATTAAAAAAGAATGACAAAGTAGAAATACTCCCTGTAGTTCAAGGGGGAGGAGTCACCTTGTTTATTATAGGAGTAGTTTTAACTGTGGCTTCTATAATTATAACCAAAATGATGAGCCCTAAAGCTCCAAAAGACGTTAAAACGAACTCAACAATCTTAGGTGGAATTAGAAATGTGTCAGCGCAAAATATTGTTGTTCCTATAGGTTATGGAAGATTAAAATTAGGCAGCTCTGTCGTTTCTAATAATTTAATCGTTAGAGATTTAAGTGAAACGCAAAATAATATTGGTTTAGATATGTATAATGTTACACCTTATATTTGGGGTACTTTTTAAGGATATTATTTATGATTTCTGTACAAGCTAAAAAATTCGAGCAGTATATGATATCTCGCCTTGAGGGATATTCTTTCGATTTTACTAGACCTAGTGCTAGCAGGAAATTGGAAAGTGATGAATTTGTTTTATCTACTGATTTAATTTGTGAGGGTCCAATAGCTGGCCTTGTTGATTCGGAAGGAGGTCTTTTAAAATACTTACCTAATAAAGATTATTCAAATATTGTATTAGGTCAAGGTGTTTATTATAATAACATTCCTTTAATAGATTCTAAAATAAATAAGTTTAATTTTGTTACTCAAGGTTTCGATATTGTTTATGGTTCAGAAAATAATGGTGATTTTTTTGATTTTCCTTCAACGGTTTTCAACTATAGGCAAACTTTAACAATGAATGAAGTAAATTTTGATTTAGCTTCTAACGAGGATCTTACTTATGGGCTTCCCATGGTTCATTATGCAAATGGAATTGCAAATTATAGTGTTATTAATACAAAATTTAGTGCTAATGCTTTAGACGCAAGTGATAGAACTGATTTTCAAAATTGGTTCACAAATATAAAAAATGCAAAAAATTACTGCAACCCGTTCATTCATGAAATAAAGAATAGCTTTGCAGATCAAATTTCTATAAATATTTCGATTGACCAGTTGTATTCAATTGATGGGAACGGTAATACTATAAATTCAAAAGTAGCTTTAGTTGTGGAGATTTTTGAAGACGATTCTGACAGGACATCTTTTTATGGTATTAATGTTTCAGGAATTTCAAAAAGCAATTATATTTTTCAGTTAATTTTAGGCTTGAATTCAAATCCTTTTTCAAATAAAAGTTTATATGTAAGGGTTTATCCATTAACTCAAAAAATTTCTTATAGTGATGGCAAAACTGCTTTAGTTGTTGGAATAGCTTCTATAGTTGAATCTGTGACAAAAAAGGGGAAATTTGTTTATCCTTATTCTGCGGTTGTTAGGTCTTGTGCTTCTTCCAAACATTTTAAAAATGATCCTGACAGAAGTTTTGACTTAAAATTACTTAAGATAAAAGTTCCAAATAATTATGATCCAGAAGCAAAAAATTATTCAGGAAATTGGGATGGAAATTTTAGTAATTTTTTAAGATGGACAGATAATCCGGCTTGGATTTTTTATGATATTTGTACGAATTCAAGGTATGGAGTTGGTAATGGTAAGGTATTTCTTGAGGATTTAAATAAGTGGGAATTGTATAAAATAGCAAAATATTGTGACGATTTAGTTATTTCAACCTCTCCTAGAGGAGCTTCTGAAGATTATTTCACTTATTATCCAGATGATAAAAATCATATTTTTATATCAAAAATAT
>Ga0208644_1004324_pt1 | contig 10757 bp, 14 predicted proteins | sample VirMetDEL_Nov_18_FD_184517 | JGI IMG/M metagenome (GOLD analysis project Ga0208644, IMG submission 184517) | Aqueous microbial communities from the Delaware River and Bay under freshwater to marine salinity gradient to study organic matter... | ecosystem: Environmental > Aquatic > Marine >... | reverse complement strand
AACCTTTCAAGGCTCACGTAAAGAGAATCTGTATCCATATAAGCAACATAATCTTCATCTTTCGTTTTGAAAAGATTGTTCATGTACTTATTGATAGTTTTCTCCGCCCACATAATCGCTAGCTGTCCAGATAAAGTAATTCCTTCAGCAATATTGATGTCAAAATAGTTGAAGTGCTCGTTGGCGATTCCTCCATACAGACTATTCAAAAGAATCTTGATACTCATCTGATTGTTATCAAGATTCACAATTTCTTGTTTCAATTTTGATTTTTGGTTGTCATCTTCAACAACTTCAATTTGCTTCTTTTTCTCAAGCATTTTCTTTTTGATGACAACACGCTCATCATAAAAGTCAACAACGATTTGCGGAAGAATGCCTTGTTTTTCTTTTCGATACAAAGAACCGTTTGCCGCCACAGCATAGTTCTTTTCAAAAACTTCTTTTGGCATCTCAAAACTATCATCAAGATATTTGAGCGGATCGTTTGGTAGATTGATATCATTATCAAAAACAAGAGTTTCAGGACTCATGTTATACTGAACAATCAAAGAAGGATACAGAGAGTTTAAATCAAAAGAAGCAATCCACTCATGCATACCGTTTCGAGGCTGCTTTACATAACCACCAGCATATGGACGCTTATCCTTCCTTTTTCTTGGAGTAGGTACCATATTTAACGATTTGAGCTTTTTGTATACAATGCTTTCCCAAATCGCAGTAGTGCCAAACGTCTCAGAATAGTTGACTCCGGCTTTGTAGGCCATTGTCATAGCAAGATCAATAAAGTTCAGATACTCATCAAGCCTCTCAACAAGAAGCGTATCCTTGATGTTGTACTCAATATACTTTTGATGATTTTCTTCATACAGATTATGAAGCGAGCCGTATTCTTCATACGACATTTTCTTTTCGCCAAGCACTACGCTACAAATATGGTCAAGACTATAAGACTCTTGAGTGCCATAAGTGTATCCAAACTTTTGAAAAAGATCCATATAATCTAGTTGCTGAATACCGTATAAATCATAAGTGTCAAGAGACTTACCCTTTACAGAAATCACTCGGTAACTTGCGATTCCCCATGGTGAAAACTTTCGACTGAGCTCTTCACTCATAATACGCTTTACACGATTTACCAGATAAGGAATATCAAAGAAACGAATGTTCCAGCCAGTAATAATATCTGGATAGTTTTTTGTCCAGTAGTCTAGAAAGCTTAGAAGAAGATCTTTTTCAGAAGATCCTTTTTGATAAACGACTGTAAAATCTTTTGGGATATGGTTTTCATCAACAATCGATGGATCAAAGTCTTTGAGTCCCCAAACTCGAACAATCTTAGAAGAAAGTTCTTTGACACAAATCGCAGTTACAGGATAAAGAGCTTCTTCTGGTTTCGGGAATCCCTCATCGCTTTTGACCTCGATGTCGACAGCAAAGATTCGCATTTTACTACGATCAAAAGCGATATCGCCAGGAAACTTCTCATTGATAAGCTGCGTCACATAGTTTGTGGTGCCATATATCGAAAAGTTGCTTACATCCTTATATCGCTCAAAAAAGTCTTTGGCTTCATTAATTGAATCGAGTGTAATCGGCTCGACGTTTACACCGTCAAGACTTTTCCACTCAGTTTCTTTTTGTTTTGATGGAAGATAAAACGTTGGTTTGAACTGCACTTTTTGTTCAACACGTTTACCGTTTCTATCATATCCACGATAAAGTATCGAGTTGCCATATCTATTCACACAAGTATAAAACATACAAATCCTTTCACTAAACTCAAACTTGTATTATACTCTCATATATGTTGTTTGTAAATGAAAAAAGTGGAGAAAAACTCCACTTTACGAAACTCCAGTACTACCAAACCCTCCAACACGATTTGTCTTTTGAGATGGTTCAGTATCCACAAAGGAGAACTTTACCTGATTATTCCTGACAATTTCACCTTGAGCGATTCTCATGCCGTTTGTGACATAAAAATCAACGGTAGTAGTGTTGAGTAGGCAGACAAAACATTCCTGAGTGTAGTCATAATCTACAATGCCTTGAGAGTTGGCAAGAATAATACCGTTTTTGATGGAAAGACCGGAGCGTGGGTGAATGCGAAGAGATTGAGATTCGTCCAAATCAAAAATGAGACCTGTTGGAATCATACAACGTTCTCCAGATTTGATCTTCAAAACGTGTTCGCGTAGAACATCGTTATAAATCACTTTCTTCAAAAATGAGTCTTGAAACTTATTATACGAACTTACTTCAGTATTTTCTGTCAAACAAGCCTTGATATCAAAACATGCTGCTCCTTCTGTAGAATATACAGGTTCGTGAGCACCTTCATTCATCTTATAAATCTTCAACACTTCCATAATATAATCTCCTTTTTTATGACGAAAACCCAATAGAATATTTGCTACAAAGTTCCCAGTTATCTTTTTCTGAAAACGGGAGAATCTTGATTTTCGAGATTGGAGCTAGAGGTTCTTCAGTTTTATTTCGATCTACGATTTTCACAAGCTCCCACTGTTCAAGAAGCTGAACGATCTTATTACGTCTACCTCTATCATCTTCCGAAAAAGATGACTCCTTACCGTCAAGCATAAACAGTTCCTTGAAGTGAACAATATAGTATTTACCTCTCTTGTGAAGAATATGACAAGATTGGTATAACTTTTTGTCCTTTTTGGACATAATACCGATACGAGTCAAGGTTTCTTTCACAAGTAGAAAGTTATCTTCTCGAAGCAGTTTTACTTCAATCAAATCATCAACAACACTCATTTTTATTATTCCTTATGGTTGTATTCACAAAACGGTATTTATTATCCTCCAGTGTTTAGACTCTCTTTGATAGCTTTGATTTGATCTTTTGAGAGAAGAGTTAGATATTCTTTTGCTTTTGTTTTATTGCATTTATACACTTCGCAAATCAAGTCTAGATTATCAACCTTCGCTTCTTTGACCCATCCTTTCCGAAACTTCTTTCGAACAGAGTTGAGTAGATATTCATACTGAGGACGATTATCTAGATGATAGTTCAGATTCACTTGATTTGCGTGTAATATCGTATCAGAATGCATCGACAAAGCGAGATTGATAATCCAAGGATTGTAATCCTTTTCAGCCAACGCATCATTCTCACTATCTCGCATTAGATTCTTTTTGTTTGATGTGATTGAGTTCACATAATCCCAAACGTTACTTGTCATTATTCTCAGCCCATTCTATAGAGTTTTCACATTTTTCGCAAAGAGTGACGGTGTTTTCTTTTTGAACTCCGTCTTCAATATAACGATAAACGATCCTTATCGGATTATTTTGTTTTATTTTTGAATCGCATAAGAAACAACGACTCATTTCCAGTCAACTTCAGCCATTAGAATGGAAAGGCAAGCAACTCGATTGATCACACTGTTTGCGACAAACGCCTCTTTGAACTGATATTCGGCAAGAATAATGATAGCATCAGATACGCTTGACGTGCTTTTGATTTTTGTTGGAAGTACATCATACAGTTTCCGATAAAGCTCGGTAGAGTCAATATCGCTGTTATCGGACACCCACTTTCGCATATCGGTAAAGTTTTTGTCTTTGAGATATCCAATCAAAACATTAATATTGTCATTACTTTTTGCTGCTAGGATGCTCGAGTCGATTTTACCCATAGAGGAATATCGCTGTAGCTCATTGAGACAACGTCGCCAATCGGGAAAATGGGAGTTGATGAATTCAGCGACAACCTTTGGATCATATTGAACGCTTTCTTTATCAAGGATTTGACAAGTACGCTTCCAAAAACAGGCAGCAAGTTTTGGAATCTCTTCTTTTGGAATACTGAAGTCAATCACGCTACAACGAGAATGAAGAGGTTCAATAATCCGATTTTTGAAGTTACAGGTCATAATGAAGCCGCAGTTAGCGGAAAACTCTTCAATAAAATTGCGAAGAGCTGGCTGAATATGAGTTGCGCTCATATAGTCCGCTTCATCAATGATCACATACTTTCGACCGCCAACAAACGATGTAGTTGAAGCAAAGTTTGCGATATCGGTTCGCAGACGATCAATCTGAGCATTCAATGATCCATTGATAATCATATAATCGCAACCAATCTCTTCAAGCATGGCTCGCGCGATTGTAGTTTTACCTACTCCCGCACGGCCAGAAAGAATCAGATTTGGTACATTCTTTTGATCAACAAACTTCTGAAAAACTGCTTTGAGTTTCTCGGGCAAAATAGTTTCACTTACAGTTTTTGGCCGATACTTTTCAACGTACAAAAACTCTTCCATAATCAAAACACTCCTTGAGAGATAAAATACTATTCTTCAGTCTGTTCGGTGGTTTCTTCAGTTTTAGGCTGATTCTCCTTATCATATTCTTCAACAAACTTTGCGAACTTTTCGCGTAGAGTGCCAACAGTGGTGAACTCAGTAGACTTGAATGCTCCTCGTTCAGCGCAAACATCAATGACTTGAATCGCGGCAACAATATCATTTACAGATAGCATATTTTTATCGTCCTTTTGTCGAAACAGTAAACCAATATTCGATTAGATCGGACTTGAAACTACAAATACCCTTTGAGGAAAAGGTGACTTCATAGTGTTCTTGAGGATACAACTTACCAAAGTTATCCGGTTCAAGAATCATTACAGCGCCTTCATTTGCCGTATCAAACTGATCAATCTCCATCTCAAAAATATCTTTGGAATCATCTGTAGTTGAATAGTCAGTAGCCTGGACGACCAACTTACCATCCTTTACGGTGAAGACAGTGTCCTGAAACTGAAGCACATTAGAAGCCTGAATAATGCTTTTGATATCAGCCCAAGAAAGCGTAAACTTCATATCAACAGTTGGAAGTGTGATATTCTTTTCTGGTGGAGAAATCACCATACTCTCAGAAGCATACATATATTTTTGCTTTGTCTTCTTATTACCTTTGATGGTAAAACACTTTTCAGAAAACTCAACTTCTGGATCTTCGTGTAGAGAAAGTGTTGATAGGAATCGCTTTAGATCATAGATCCATGCCTTGCTTGGAATGTCTTCTTCAATCTTAGCTGAAGCAAGAACGTTCTTCTTTTCGGAAATGGTTCGAACTTCATTACCTGCTGTAAACACAAACCCTGAGTTGATTTGCGAGAAGTTTTGTAGAATGCCAATAGTTTTTTCTGAAATCTTCATCATAATACCTTTCATCGTTTCTTAGAGTTTTGGCGTTCAAGTGCTCTTCTTTGTTGTCGAGTAAGCTCGCCCGAAGATTTTACTTTACTCTCATTTGTTGTTGAAGTAAAGCCTTTTTCGTAGGCTTTTTTGTTGGAGTATTTATTGGAGGTTGGAGTTGCCTGAATTGCGGCAAGTGCTTGTAGACTGCCGCCAAAGTAATAACTGCCTGCGTGAATCAGGCGCATCCAAGGACAAAGCCAAACTTTGATACCGATTTTTCTTGCTCTTTGACAAAACATATAGTCTTCAGAAAGATATCGGTAACTATATGCATCCTTTTCCTTTTCGACTTGAGTCAAAATCTCATCGATTTTTTCAAGCCGTTCTTCCTTTGATAGATTTGCGTTCATCAAGTCACAAAGAGCAAAAGACATTTTTTGAAAAGGTCCATCAATCTCACAATCAAAAAATGCGGTAATCTTTTTGGAACCATCGAAATGTTCTGTTCTTACATGATCTGGCTTGTAAAGAAGATCTGGATAAGCCTCGGCATATTTTGTGAAAACGTTTCGATGAATCATCATAAATCCAGTGCCACCTTCTTTGATTTGAACTGGCTGATCAATGCGAAACTCAGTTGTTCCTTCAACAGGATTGAACACGTAATCTCCAACAAACTCGGAAAGTTGAAATGGATTTTCTTTACCATAACCCATCTCATAGGCTTTTGCGATCTTTTCCCAAGCAATCGTTTTCTTTGGATATGCTCCTGTCACAACATCCATTCCAGTTTCTTCTTCGCAAAGAGAAAGCAGCGTAATGACGTCTTTTGGATTAAAACCAATGTCAGCGTCAATAAACATCATATGACTGTAACCACTGCGAAGAAACTCGTCTACACAATAGTTGCGCGCTCTAGGAATCAGCGATTCATTGAACATAAAGTATTTTTTCACATCTATCTGAAGTTGGCGGCACAAGTCCATTAGATCAGATAGCGCGGATGTATAGATTCCTGCTGCGTTACCGCCATACATCGGAGTAGCAACAAATAGCGATTTTCTTCGTAACTTTTCTGTGTCGATTTGTATTTGTGTCATGATATATCACCTTTTTGTTTTTTCTATTCCAACAATCAGATATAGAAATAATTATCTAACCTTAAAGAAGGCATCTTTATCCAAGTTAATTCTTGATGTCATTATAATCCTTAAACGACAACAATCTACGATCAGAAACAATTTCAAAATATGTTTTTGAAATTGTTGAATTCAATTTGTGATAATTTGCTGTTATTGTACTATATATTGGTCTATAATGCATCGTATTTGTATTCGGTATCAACATAATTTGACCAGTTGTGACCATATCGCCTTTTTTGATATCACCTACTCTTATTGGATTGAGAAATGGGTCGTCATAAGGTTTTACTGAAAGCGCGTTCATCATTTTCGTATATGTATTGGTTGCAGATACAGAATCTTTAACAGATTCTAACCTTTTTTCTGAACTTTTTCTACTCTTCAAAAGTTTTGGGTCGGCTGCATCTTTTTTGTAGCCCAATTGAGGTAATAAAATGCCGTGATTTGTTCTGCAAGAATAATTTTCAATTTTTTGAATTTTTGAAATGTATCTTCTGTTTCTATTGAATATTTTCTTTTCCGTAAACCCACCTTCCAACAAATAACAATCTTTTTGATTGAAAACGTATGTTGCACCGGCTAACTCTTGATATTGAAGATATTCAATAGCATCAAGAGGATCTTTCAAAAATAACGCATCTCGAATTTTTTTCCCATCAGGGCTCATATACCCTTCTTTGCGTTTTTTTGTAAAGTTGGCAATTTCATCGCCTTCTTTTTCATCACTTTTTACTGAAAAGGTTGCCGATAAAATACATAATCCATATTCATTCAATCCTTCCGTCCAACGGGTATATTCGTCATCGATATAAAGACGTTGCACGTTCTTTCTGTTACTTTGAACAATTTTGAGTTTTGTGTCGTAGTTGCGATCTCGGTTTTTTACGCCAACCCAGCCTATATTGGAAAAATATTTAACTGCTACGACGCACATTTTTTATCCTATTCTGAAATAGATTGATTACATATATTTATTCTTTTTTCACTTTCGAAAGTTGTGTTTGCATCCATTTTGAACATTGTTTTGGATCTAATGCTTTATCGTCAGGTTTGGGTAACCGATCATCAATCCCAATATCTCGAATCACGCTTGCGCAAAGCATCATAGCAGAAGCCATGATCATGCATGTTTGAGGAAGTCCCGATTCATCATATTCTTTTCTTCGCTCAAAATCATCAATATGACGCTTGAGACTATCGATCATTTGTTGCCATGGAAGACCTTTTTCCCAGTTTCTATGAGCATACTTTTTTGCCCCATATTCAAGAGAAGCTGCACCTGCTGCAATCGCTTCAAGAGGAACCTGTCGAAAATACGGATATTCAAGTGCTTCTCTCATTGCTCCGGAACTATGTGAGGGATATTCATTTTTCACCTATATCATGTCCTTTCCATTTTCTGCTCGATGTATGGCTTGTAATCTCAATACATCAGCCACTACATCATGTTGACTGTTATGTTCTTCAAAGTTTTGCTTCCACCAGTTTTCATCTGATAGAGGAATAAATCCGTTTTTTGTTGTAAAGTCAAACTTTGCGTCAATAAAGGTTCTAGTATCTCTCACTCTCCAATACTTCAAATACTCTTTATAGAGATGTTGATTTGAAGTGTCTACCATCACTCTTTCAAGAATAACTGGATCAAACGTATTTGACCGAGACCACCAATATGAGATTTTGGGAGATTTTGAGAGGAATGACAAAAACTGTTTCGCAAAATCTTCTAGGGAAAGATCTGTCTTTTTTGGTTTTATTTTACTCAAAACATTTGATGGTAAAGACTCCCAAAACTGAATGGTACCTTTTTCTACAACATACCCGTAATTTTTCACTTGATCTGCAACTGAAACCTTGAAGTATGTTACAGAGTCTAAAAGCTCTTCAAATGTATAAGGATTTTCGCAAAAGCGATCCCAATCAAATACAATAACTGAACAATCGACAATAGGACATGTTACAGAATATTGCCCCATTGTCTCAAAGTCTAACACTAAATCAAATCGACTCAAATCGTTTTCCTATTCAATCAAACTGTTGATATATGATATCACTTTTTGTGTATCTTCTGAAGTTTCGTGAGAAAAGGTTTGATAGTAGCAAGGATCGCCAGTAAAAATCTTTTCTTCAAACTCAGACTTTACATTCTCGATTTTTGTTCTACGTCCACGAATAAACTTTTCGTTTTGTTCAGAACCTCTTTCTTGATATCGCTTTTCTCGAGTTTGATCAGAAACTTCAAGAATCACAATGGATAAATCGTATCCAAGTTTGAGAGCTTCTTGAAAAAATGCGATAGATGTGAGACGATCGCCTTCAAAGATATTTACCGAATGAGTTGGGTTTTGAAGGTACTTGATTGCTTCTGGCTGAACTGCCATTGAGAGTTTATCAGTTCCAGCAAAAAGATCGCCTTCTTCGTATTTACCAAAAAGACGAATATCACCGCTTACCATACTATTAAGTAGCTTGACGCTGTTGTCAGTCTCCCATTTTCGAGAAGACATCCATTCTCGCATCAAAGTGGTTTTACCTGTACCTGGCATACCAATAATCGCAATCAACTTTCTCATAACAAATGCCTCACATTTTCTTTTTCGACTAGATCGTGATTGAGCAACACAATCTTCACTTCAGGAACAATAAAAGAGATTTCATAAGCCTGAATTGGATCATCTTCGTAATGAATCATCACTTCATATCCAAGACTATTTAGTGTCTGAATCATAAATCCCTTGAAAGTTCCTGATGATTTTCTTGATTTTTCTGAAAATCTCAAAGGATTCATATATACTGCGTTTTGAATACCTTTTCGAGAAAGAAGCTCCATTGTCTCATCGCGTTCTTCAAAAGATCTTCCGGTGATTATGATGTCATTTTTCCCAGGATAAACTCCATCATAATCACCCATGTTGATCACGCCATCAATATCAAAAGTGTTGATTCGCATTATCGGACAATCTGACTCTTTGTTTGATTTGTCAAAACACGGCGAGAAAGAGCTTCGCATTCAAACTTTGCGTCAGAATACATCATTTGAACAGGTGGAGTCTTTTGAGTCCAAGCTGAAGGACCACGAAGAGCGCCAACAATACCTTCTTCACGAGCTACCTGAAGATATCGAATAGCGTCAATTACAACACCTGCCGAGTTTTCAGAATCTTGTACTGACAGTTTTGCGTCAAGCTCAACTGGCGCATCGCCAAATCCTCGCATACGAAGATTGAAGTAAGCGACCTTGTTATCCTTTAGATAAGGAATATACGTTGACGGACCGGCAAACAAAGAATCTTCTTTCATAGGAATGTTGCGAATATCGTTTTGAGCTCGAATCACATTTTCCTTAGACTTTTTCTTTGAATCAAGTCGAGTTTGAACCATCATGTTATTGAAGTCAGTATTACCACCAACATTTATTTGCTGATGAAAATCAACAATCATACCACGATCAAAAGCTAGCTCCTGAAGAACCTGAGACAATACTGAAGCACCAAACTGAGACCTCATATCATCTCCGATTAAAGGAATCTTGGCGTCAATAAACTTCTGTTCCCAAACAGGATCGCTTGCGATAAAGACTGGGATACAATTGAGAAAAGATACACCAGCTTTGATACACTCTTCAGCATAATACTCTGTCGCTTTTTGAGACCCAACCGGAAGATAGTTGATCAAAATATCAACCTTCCGCTCAGAAAGAACTGAGGCAACATCTACCGGAAACTCGTTTGAAGTTCGGAAGCCTCGCTTTTCTGGCTGCTCAAGCATATATTCGCTCACGCCATCAATAATATGCCCCATTTGAACAACAGGACCCATTGCTACTTGAGGATGAAACTTTCGAACACAGTTAGGTGGAGCAAAAATAGCTTCTCCAATCGGGCGACCAACCTTTCGACGATCAACATCAAAGGCAGCAACAACATCAAAATCGGTTGGATGATAACCGCCGATCCGAGAAAACATTACACCTGGAATAAAGTCTTCATCATAATCTTTGTAGTAGTGAAGACCCTGATAGAGAGAAGAAAAACAGTTACCAACGCCAACAACGGCAACACGAATCTTTTTAGACATGATATATCCTTATACAAAATTTAGAATAGAGCTGTCGTTATCCTTTTCAAGAAACGACATTAGATTTTTCCGCATTTGGTTCGAGTTATAGTTCACGCGAATCGGAACCGGAGTGTTACGAATGGATTCTTTCAGTTTCTCAAAGTCCTCATTTTCATATGTTTCACATTCTTTTCGAAGAGAATCAAAGGCTTCAAATGTCTTATATAAATCGTCCTTTCTTGATCCCATCAGATTGACACCAGATATCTTTTGATACCGTTTTCCAAAATACTTTCCGGTGAAGGCAACAAGCTCTTTTGTTTTTTGAAGCGTGCAAAAAGATGGCTCTTCAAGAGATCCAAAAAGATAATATCCTGGAATATAT
>Ga0208644_1004318_pt1 | contig 10765 bp, 10 predicted proteins | sample VirMetDEL_Nov_18_FD_184517 | JGI IMG/M metagenome (GOLD analysis project Ga0208644, IMG submission 184517) | Aqueous microbial communities from the Delaware River and Bay under freshwater to marine salinity gradient to study organic matter... | ecosystem: Environmental > Aquatic > Marine >... | reverse complement strand
AACTGCATAAAAGTATGCTATAATAAAACTATAGTTAACAACATTAGAGGAAACTATGACTCCTGAGCTTGAAACCTACTTCGACAACTACAACGAACTCTTCAACCACGAAGGTTTCAAACAACTCCTACAAGAGTTATCCAACAATGCACAACAATTGGCTGACATTCAGACAGTCAAGGACACAGAAGACCTATACTTCCGTAAAGGCCAAGTTGCTGCTTTCGCTACTGTAATTAACCTCCAAGGTACTATAGAAGCGGCTAGAGAGCAAGCAGAAGCAGAAGAAGAAGGTCCTGTTGATGTTTAAAATCTATGACTTCCGTTGTACTAACGGACACGTCTTTGAAGAAATGGTAGCGAGTAACGTCACAACCAGTAGGTGCGGTTGTGGCGCGAATGCTACAAAAATGATATCTGCCCCGTCATTTCACTTGAATGGTTCCGATGGTTCATTCCCCGGAGCGCACATGAAGTGGGTGAAAGAACACGAAAAAGCAGGTCAAAAATAACCACATCTCCACAATGATAACGATCACGGAGTTTAATTATGTCTAGAGCAACGATTCTAGATCTGCCCCCTGAAGAGGAAAACGCGGATCAAATCGAACAAAACGAAGTTAACGAGATTCAACAAGAACCCGTTGAGCAACCTCAGCCAGAAGAAACCAGCTTACCAGAGAAGTACCAAGGTAAGTCTTTAGAAGAAGTAGTTAAGATGCACCAAGAAGCTGAAAAGCTACTAGGTCGTCAGTCTTCTGAAGTAGGCGAGCTTCGTAAAGTGGTGGATGACTACATTAGTACTCAAACACCCGCCCAAGCACCTCAACAGCAACACGTTGAGCCTGAAGACGATATTGACTATTTTACAGATCCTCAAGCAGCCGTCAATCGTGCTATTGAGAATCATCCTAAAATCAGGGAAGCACAGCAGTACACTGAGCAGTACAAGAAGCAAACTTCTTTAGCTGCTGTACAGGCTAAACATCCAGACATGCAAACAATCCTTGGTGATCCCAAGTTTGCTGAATGGATTAAAGCTTCAAAAATCAGGACTCAGTTGTTTGTAGCAGCTGACCAACAGTACGACGCTGATGCCGCAGACGAACTCTTCTCACTCTGGAAAGAACGGAAGACAGTAGCTAGGCAAACTGCCGCAGTTGAAAAACAGGCACGTAAGCAGACACTTAAGGCAGCTAACACAGGCAACGCACGAGGCACTGGTGAAGGAACACGTAAGAAGGTATATCGCAGGTCCGACATTATTAAACTAATGAAAACAGACCCTGAGCGTTACCAAGCATTGTCAGACGAAATACTACAAGCTTACGCGGAGGGTCGAGTCAAGTAATCTAAAGGAGATTAATCATGGCTGGCGAAACTTCCGGAACCTACTTCACAGCGAATGCTGTAGTAGACAAAACAGCAGCAGGTACTTTTATTCCAGAAATCTGGAGTGACGAGATCATTGCTGCATACCAAAAGAACCTCAAGATGGCTCCCCTTGTCAAGCGTATCCAAATGGCTGGCAAGAAGGGTGACGTAATCCACATTCCTAAGCCTACTCGTGGTTCAGCTTCTGCTAAGGCGGAATCAACTGCTGTAACAATCCAAGCAAACCTTGAGTCAGAGTTGACTGTCACTGTTGACCGTCACTTCGAGTACTCACGTCTGATCGAAGACATCGTTGAAGTACAGGCTCTCAACAGCCTCCGTCAGTTCTACACAGAAGATGCTGGTTACCAGCTTGCTCTGAAAGTAGACACTGACCTTATCAACGCTGCTACTGGCTTCGGTGACGGTACTCGCACACAGTCTCCAGCTAACACTGGTGCTAACTGGGTTAACAGCAACAGCTATTACTTCAATGCTGCAACTGGTATTGATGCTTATGCTGTTGACACTGTAACTTCAGGTGACAACTTCACTGACCTTGGCTTCCGTGAGGCTATCAAGCTGATGGACGACGCTGACGTTCCTATGGAAAATCGTGTCCTCGTTATCCCACCAGCAGTACGTAAGTCTATCATGGGCATCGACCGTTACGTGTCTTCGGACTTCGTAGGCGGACGTGGTGTAGAGTCTGGCCTTATCGGTAACCTCTACGGCGTAGACATCTACGTTTCAAGCAACGCTCCAGTACTTGAAGTAGCAGCACAAAACACTGCTTCTTCTGCTGACACTCGTGGTTGCTTGTTCTTCCACCAAGACGCTCTTGTCATGGCAGAGCAAATGGCTGTCCGTTCACAGACACAGTACAAGCAGGAATACCTGTCAACACTGTTCACTTCGGACACTCTGTACGGTGTAGAAACATACCGTCCAGAAGCTGGCTTCATCCTCGCAGTTTGCGACGAGTAAGTCCACTAAGGGGTCAGCAATGGCCCCTTTTTCCTTTCCCTCCGTTTTCTGCAATAGGACTTTCCGATGTCGAACTACACTAAGACTACAGACTTTGGGGCTAAAGACTCATTACCGACAGGCGACTCTGGTAAGATTATTCGCGGAACTGAGTTTGAAACAGAGTTTGACGCGATCTCTACTGCTATCGCAACCAAAGCAGATATTGCAGGGCCTACGTTTACCGGAACCCTGACCTACGAAACTATTTCCGACGGAACTATTAGCATTACTGGATTTGTTGACGAAGATGATATGTCGTCCGACAGTGTCAACTTAGTTCCTACACAGCAGTCCGTAAAAGCTTACGTTGACTCACAAGTCACTGCACAAGACCTAGACTTCCAAGCTGACACTGGTGGTGCGCTTAGTATTGACTTGGACTCTGAATCACTGACCTTTACAGGCGGTACTGGTATTGATACGTCTGGCTTAGGTAATGCTGTTACCTTTGCTATCGACTCTACCGTTGCCACACTGACTGGCACTCAGACGCTTACTAACAAGACTCTCACGTCCCCTGACGTAAACACTCCTGACATCGACGGTGGTACTATTGACGGTACTGTCATTGGTGGTACTACTCCTGCCGCTGTCTCTGCTACTACTGTTTCTGCTACAGGCAACATTACTGTAGGCGGTACTGTAGACGGACGTGACGTAGCTACTGATGGCTCTAAGCTAGACGGCATTGAGTCTGGTGCTACTGCTGACCAAACAGCCGCAGAGATTCGTACACTGGTTGAGTCTGCTACTGACTCTAATGTCTTTACTGATGCAGACCATACGAAACTAGATGGTATAGAGGCTAACGCTACAGCAGACCAAACTGATGCTGAGATCAGAGCCGCAGTAGAAGCCGCTACTGACTCCAATGTTTTTACTGACGCTGACCATAGTAAGCTTGATGGTATTGAAGCCTTAGCAGACGTAACGGACACAACCAATGTTACAGCCGCTGGTGCTGTCATGGACAGTGAGTTGACCAATGAGACTGCTGTTAAGGCTCTAGATCAAGGCGTTGCTACTACTGACACTCCAAGCTTTACAGGTCTTACGACTACGGCTGACATTAACTTCGGTGACGATGACAAAGCCGTTTTTGGTGCGGGTAATGACTTAGAAATTTTTAGTAATGGCACAGATGGATTTATTCGTAACGGCAATGCGACTGGTGAAGTTCGCATAGAGTCAGACGACAGAATTGTTATAGCAGACAGATTCTTCAACGAAGCGTTCGCAATATTTAACGACGACGACGACGTTAAGCTGTACTACGACGGCAGTCAAAAACTAGCCACCACCTCTACAGGCATCGACGTTACCGGAACTGCTGTAACAGATGGCGTTACAGTCGCAGGCAACCTTGATGTAGACGGCGGCACAATCAAGCTGGATGGTAACTATCCTACAGGTACGTCTAACGTGGCGCTGGGTAATGCGGCGCTAGATAGCATAGCGTCGGGTAACAACTTTAACGTTGCCGTTGGCACGAGCGCACTTACCGCGCTGACAGGCGGGACAGGCGGTCAAAACACGGCTGTAGGCACTCTTGCACTAACAAACAGCACTGCTTCCAACAACTCCGCTTTTGGTACAAGCGCACTCACTACAAACACAACTGGTAGTGAAAATACGGCTCTTGGCCTAAATTCTTTGTATTCCAACACTACTGGTGCATACAACACAGCAGTAGGATCAGGGTCGTTACTTTCAAACACCACAGCCTCCAACAATACGGCAGTTGGTTATCAGTCGCTTTACTCAAACACCACAGGAACGAAGAACGTAGCTGTCGGGACAAATGCTTTAGTTGCAAATACCACAGGCAACAACAACATTGCAATTGGCTACGACGCACTGACTACCGCCACAGCCAGTAACAATATAGCGATAGGTAAAGATGCTTTACGTTTGACAACAACTGGAACTGCAAACGTAGCGATAGGCCATGAAGCATTAGAAAGCAATACAGACGCTGATAACAATACAGCTATCGGTTATGAAGCACTAACTGCAAATACTACGGGTATTAATAATGTTGCGGTTGGAGCAAATTCTTTAGATGCAAATACAACGGGCAATGGAAACTCTGCTCTTGGAGCAAGCGCATTAGGCGGCAACACCTCCGGAGGACAGAACACAGCGGTTGGGTATCAATCCATGCTTACCAACACCACAGGACAAGAAAACGTCGGTGTGGGTTATCAGGCGCTTTACACCAATTCTACTGGTGTAAACAACGTTTCAATGGGCCGACGTGCCTTGTATCTAAATACTGCCAGTAACAATACAGCACTAGGCCATCAATCGCTTTACAACAATAGTTCAGGCGCAAGCAACACGGCTGTTGGTTCGGGCGCCCTTAATGCAAACACGACTTCTTCTTACAATACGGCTGTCGGTTATAACGCCCTCAACGCAAACACAGGCGCGTCTAACACAGCCATTGGTTATCGCGCAGGTGAAAGCAATACGGGCGGAACTCCAAATATTTTTATTGGATACGAGGCAGGCAAAAACTCAACCACTGGTAATAATACAATCGCCATTGGTTATCGTGCTGGGTTTTCTAATGCCGCAACAAACTTTAATACTGCTGTCGGTCATTTTGCGCTAGAAGACGCAAACGATGGCGGCAGACAAACAGCGATTGGTTATCAAGCGTTAAAAGACGATACCAAGGGCGCACGTAACGTCGCTGTCGGCTGGGGTACGCTAACAAACCAAAACTTTACTTCTGTCACAACGTCATACAACACGGCGGTAGGCTATGGCACGTTGGCCCTAAACACCACGGGTACAAACAATACAGCCGTAGGTGCTTTAGCTTTGGACGCCAATACGACCGCAAACAGTAACGTCGCTGTTGGATATTCAGCGCTTGGACAAAACACTACGGGAGCCAACAACACCGCTATCGGTACAAGCTCCATGAATGCCAACACCACTGGTGCGGGGCAAGTAGCGGTAGGCCAAGGCTCTTTGGATGCTAATACAACAGGAAACAACAACGTTGCGATAGGCGTTGCGGCTCTTGGTTCTAACACGTCTGGAGACTTGAATGTCGCCGTTGGCTATCAAGCACTTACTGCAAACACCGCTAACGGGGCAAACACGGCTGTTGGTGGCTATGCCCTTGCGGACAACACAGGCTCGAACAACACGGGCCTTGGTTACCTAGCATTAAGACTTAATGTAGGCGGAGCGAATAACACCGCTATTGGGCGGGATTCTTTAGGATCAAATGTTTCGGGCAACAATAGTGTTGCTGTTGGATATCAAGCGTTACGTCTTAATACAGCAGATAACAACACGGCTGTTGGTACACAGGCACTAGACGCCAACGTATCAGGTACACGAAACACGGCGGTAGGGCGAGAAGCCTTAAATGACAACACCGCATCAGACAACGTGGCAGTTGGCTATAGAGCCGCTGACAACACTACGTCTGGCTCTAACAACACCGCAGTCGGAACAGAAACACTAGATGCAAACACCACCGGCTCTGCAAACGTCGCAGTGGGCTATCGTGCTTTGGATGCTAATACCACAGCGTCTAACAACGTTGCTGTCGGTTATGGCGCTGGCGATGCGGTAACAACAGGTAGTTGGAACGTCATGGTTGGTACAGACGCAGGTGGCGCACTAACCACAGGCGGCGACAACACATTCATTGGCCCACAAGCCGGTGAATTGATGACTACCGGATCAAATAACGTAGTTATTGGTAACTATGACGGCAACCAAGGCGGCCTTGATCTCCGCACCGCAAGCCAACACATCGTCTTGTCAGATGGTGACGGTAATCCACGATTCTATGTTGATAGTGGTGGCGGTATAAATGTAAGAAGAACCGCAGATTGCGGTGCAAACGATGCTGTATTTTTGATTGAAACTAATTCTTCTGACTGGAACTTTAAGGTAAATCACAGTCAGGCTGTTGGCATTCAATACTTTATGCAATTCCAGTATGACGGAACTGCTATTGGCTCTATTCAAGGAAATGGAACATCTACTTCTTACAACACATCATCTGACCACCGCCTGAAAGAAAACGTAGTAGCCATGACAGGCGCTACCGAAAGACTGAAGCAGTTAGCCCCCAAGCGATTCAACTTTATCGTTGACACTGATAAGACTGTTGATGGTTTCTTGGCGCACGAGGTGCAGTCTGTTGTACCAGAGGCAATCACAGGAACACACAACGAGGTTGATAGCGACGGCAATCCTGTATATCAAGGTATTGACCAATCCAAACTTGTGCCGCTACTTGTGGCAACAATCCAAGAACTTGAGGCTAGAATAGCCGCACTTGAATCTAACTAAGGAGACAGTCCATGACTGACGAAGCAAGAACCGCTGAAGAGCGCACACAAGACTTTACTGCTATGGGCCATAGCGTAGATCTAATCAACGACATCGTTGCTGGTAACCAAGACGATATGGAAGCCGCAGAGCGTCAAGACTGCGTTGACCGTAACGTGGCTCACCTACAGATTATGGTTGCTAAGGACGATTGGGATGGCGAGGACATGACTGCTTCTAATGCTGCAATTACTGCGGGACAAGGCTACACAGCTTCCTAATGTGTTCCTTGTTCTAGTTTTAGTACTAGAAGGCGGTACTTCAGCATACGTAGGCAAACGAGTGGTTTACCACACAGTATGCGAATATAAGGAGGTAGACTCAGAGTCAGACAAACGCTACCGATGGTATGTCCAAGGCATATATAGTTGTCCTAAGTACGTAAGGTATAACGATGATTGATCCAGTAACAGCTATAGCCGCAGCATCTAAAGCCTTTGCGATGACTAAGGCATTTGTTGAAGCTGGACGTTCTGCAGAGGACACACTAGGACAAGTAGCTAAATGGTACGGTGCAGCTAGTGACGTACTGTTTGATGAGTCGAAGAAGAGCAACCCAAATCCTTTTAAGAAGTTGGTGTTTGCTAAGTCTGCCGAAGTTGAAGCATTAGAGGCTTTTGCAAGAAAGAAGAAGATAGAGGCTCAACGCAAAGAACTACACAGTATCATAGGTATGGCTTATGGTAACCAAGGTTTAAAAGAGTTGAGAGACATCAAGAAGCAGGTAATAAAACAAAGACAGGACGCTGTTTATCGACAGCAGGAACTAAAAGAACAAGTACTAGGCACGTTGTTAGTTTTTGTTAGCTTAGGTGTCTTAGCAGTTCTAGTGATATTCATTGCAGGTGGTTTTAAATGACAAAAACAGAAGAACTTATTGCGAGACTTGAGGGACACGAGAAAGAGTGTCTAGTGCGGTACGACATGATCCAACGTCAGCTTGATTCAGCAGGTAAGGACATTGCTGTCAATCGTCAGGCTGTCTTTGCTCTGTATCCTTTTATTCTTGGTGCCATTGTCTTTGCTGAGTACATACGATGATTGAAGCACTCATAGGGCCTGTTACAGGGCTTCTAGACAAGTTTATACAAGACAAGGACCAGAAGGCTAGGCTGGCCCATGAAGTCGCTACAATGGCTCAGAGACACGCTCAGGAGCTTGCTAAAGCACAGCTAGAGGTTAACAAAGTAGAAGCAGCACACAAGTCCTTGTTTGTCTCTGGTTGGAGACCTGCTGTTGGCTGGTGTTGTGTCTTGGGTATGACTGGTAATTTCATGGTCATTCCTTTTACCAACTTTGTACTAGCTCTGTTGGCTGTTGAAGTCACTATACCACTCATTGACCTAGAGACTATGATGCCTGTACTAATGGGTATGCTTGGTCTTGGCGCTATGCGTTCTTATGAAAAAACTAAGGGCGTATCAAGGGAAAAGTAAATGGCGTATGTAATTAACAACAGAGTTTTTCGTACACTTTCAGAAGCACAAGAATATATAACAGAAAGTGATTTTGCAGTAATGCCTACGATTACTGAAATTACTCGTCCTGAACAAATTCGAAGCATTCTTGACCCTACACGGTTTGCTATTGGTCCGGGTTTTGATGACCAAGATATTTTTAAAGAACCGGGTGAACTTGATCTACCAGACCAAGGTGCTGACCCTTTTGAAACAGGGGAATTTGAAGACTCTGTTTTTGACATTCTTGTAGCTATTATGGCAGGAACTCAAGGCACTATTGAAGGTCTTGATCCAGAAACTATAGACGCTCTTCAAACTGCTATAGAGGGGTCTAGCGGAGAAGAGTTAGACAGGATAGCACAAGAAATAGCTGAAGCAGGTGGATTTGAAGAGTGGTTAGCACAACAACCCACAGGTGACCCCGGCGATCAAGAACCTGATCCACAGCCTGATACAGAAGAAGAAACAGAGGCCCCCGAACAACAACCCATATCTTTAGAGGACTTCCAAGAGCAGTTCCCTGATCTTGACCCTGAAGAGTACATGGAAGACGGTACTTGGACTGACCCTGAGACAGGGATTGTGTATGTCATCAACATCCCACCTGAGATTGAAGAGGAAGAGGACGAAGGTGGCGGCGGTGGTGACTCTGCAGAAGAAGCAGAAAAAGACGCAGAAGAGTCGCAAAAAGAAACTGCGGCTGAAGAAACTGCAAAGGAAGACGAAGAAACAGAGCGAGTAGACAAAGAAGTCGCTGCTGAACAAGAAACAAAAGAAACTGAGGCAGAGCAACAGCAAAAAGACGTAGCTGCTGAAGAGGCTGGTAAAGAAGCAGAACAGGCAGATAAAGAAGCCCAAGCAGAGCAGCAACAAAAGGACGCTGAGGCTGAACAAGCTAACAAAGATGCTCAAGCAGAACAAGAAACTAAAGATGCTGAGGCTGCTGCTGAACAACAACAGAAGGACGAAGCTGCAGAACAAAAGTCTAAAGACGAACAGGCAGAGTTTCAAGCTAAAGAAGATGAGGAAGCCGAACGGTTAGAAAAAGAAGAGCCTCCTATTACTGACATTGAAACAGACGACACTTTAAACACTTCTACTGAAATTTATGAAGGTTTAGAAGACAGTATTATTGCACGTCAAATACACGAAGCTATTATCAACGAAACTGATCCTACAGTTAGAGACGGTTTGATTGACGACTGGGAAGACTATACTGGACAACAGTGGGACGACTCCTACTTAGATGAAGACCCTTATGAAGGCTATGAGCAGCCCCCAGAGCCTGAACCTGTAGGCTACGTGTATGACGAAGTAGAAGGCAGAGAAGTGCCTATCTATGAAATGCCTGAAGACGGTACTACAGTCTATGAAGAACCCGGACAGGCTGAGGGCGCTTACAAAGAACAACAAGAAGCTGAGGCTGAAACCCGCGAAAAAGACATGGCCGAAACTCGCGAGAAAGAGGAACAAGCAGAGCAAGAAGCCGAAGAAGCAGAAAAAGAAGAGTCTGAGCGTATTTACAAAGAAGCAGAACAAGGCGACAAAGAAGAAGCAGAACGGTCAGAAAAAGAAGAGGCAGAGAGGGCTGAAAAAGACGCTCAGGCCGAAACTCAGACCAAAGAAGAAGAGGCTGCTGAACGATCTACTAAAGAAGCTGAAGCTGAAACACAGACTAAAGAAGAAGAAGCTGCTGAAAGAGCAGACAAAGAAGCACAGGCTGAAACACAGACTAAGGAAGAAGAGGCTGCTGAAAGGGCGGACAAAGAGGCTCAGGCTGAAACTCAACAAAAAGAAGAGGAAGCAGCAGAGCAAGCAGATAAAGATCGTCAAGCTGAAGAAGACAGTAAAGAAGCTGAGGAGCAGCAAAAGGACGCTGAAGAAATTGAAAAAGAACAGCAAGCAGAACAGGAACAAAAAGACATAGCTGCTGAAGAAACTCAGAAGGAAGCCGAAGCTGAAACAGCAGACAAGGAAGCTCAAGCTGCTGAGGAAGCACAGAAGGAAGCCGAAGCTGAAACCGCTGATAAGGAAGCACAGGCTGCTGAGGAAGCACAGAAGGAAGCTGATGCTGAAACAGCTGACAAAGAGGCTCAAGCTGCTGAGGAAGCACAAAAAGAGGCTGATGCAGAAACTGCTGACAAAGAAGCTGCTGAACAAGCACAAAAGGAAGCTGAACAGTCCGACAAGGATGCCGCTGAACAACAGCAGAAAGAAGCAGAGCAGTCTGATAAAGACGCTGCTGAACAACAGCAGAAGGAAGCTGAAACAGCGGATAAGGAAGTAGCCGAAGAGTCTGAGAAAGACGTTGCTGAACAGTTAGAAAAAGACGCAGAACAACGTCAGAAGGATACTGAAGCAGAACAACAAGAGAAAGACCGTCAGGCCGAACAAGAAGAAAAAGATAGGCAAGCAGAACAACGTCAAAAAGAAGAGACTGCTGCTGAAGAGCAACAAAAAGAAGCTGAACGTGCAGATAAAGAAGCAGAGCAGCAGACCAAAGAGCAACAGGCAGAACAACAGCAGAAAGATGCAGA
>Ga0208644_1004317_pt1 | contig 10765 bp, 6 predicted proteins | sample VirMetDEL_Nov_18_FD_184517 | JGI IMG/M metagenome (GOLD analysis project Ga0208644, IMG submission 184517) | Aqueous microbial communities from the Delaware River and Bay under freshwater to marine salinity gradient to study organic matter... | ecosystem: Environmental > Aquatic > Marine >... | reverse complement strand
TGACGGTACAGCACTATCAGTTGCAGACGCTGACTAAGTTGTTTAATGCAGATTGGGTAGGTACTTCGGTGCCTACCTATTTGCACATTTAAAGGAAAGAAAATGGCTACAGGTGATACCGATATTAGAATATGCTCAGATGCACTCTTAATGCTTGGAGCTAATCCTATTTCTTCATTTACAGAAGGCACAGACGAATCTAACATTTGTGATCGACTTTATCCAGACATCAAAATTAGAACACTGACCATGTATCCATGGTCATTTTCATTTAAGAAAACAGCATTGGCTCGATTGGTAACTACACCAACTAATGAATATAAATATGAATATCAACTACCCTCTGACATTATTGGCAGACCGAATGCCGTATATGACGCAGATGAGGTAGGCGCACCAAGACGCAGAGAATACCGTCTCATGGGAACTAAGTTATTAACAGATTATGAAGAAGTCTATATTGATTATCAATACAATGTACCTGAATATGCATTGCCACATTATTTTGTACAGTTGTTAAAGTATGAAATGGCTTGGCATTTAGCTATGCCAATTACTGACCAAGCAGATCGTGCAGAATACTGGAGAACAGTTGCAGAAGGAACTCCAGGTGAAAATGGTCGTGGTGGTTATATGAGACAAGCAATGAGCATTGATGGTCAAGGAACCCCAACTAACGCAATACAAGATTTTTCATTAATTGATGTGAGGTATTAATGGCTCGTTTTGTAAATATACAAACGAACTTTACAACAGGTGAGTTAGATCCATTAGCTCGATCACGTGTTGATTTAGATGCATATCGTAATGCTTTAGAAACAGCAACAAATGTTATTTGTCAGCCACAAGGTGGAGTTACTCGAAGACCTGGGTCTAAATTTATTACAGAATTAGGTGGCAGTCCAGAGAATGGTGTACGCTTAGTGAGCTTTGAATTCTCAGTTGATGATAGTTATATGTTGGCTTTTACTAACCAACGCATGTACGTATTTAAAGATAAAGCTCTTATTACGAACATTAATGGTTCAGGTAATAATTATCTAACTGTGACTGCGGTAACAAGCGCACGTATTCCTACAATGTGCTGGACTCAATCAGCAGATACACTTATTGTCGTACAAGAAGACATGAATCCAATTAAGATTGTTCGTGGCGCTAATGATTCAACATGGACTGTCTCTAATATTACTTTTGATTCTATACCACAATATGCGTTTACATTAGCTACATCTAATCCAGCGGCTACAATTACACCAAGCGATGTTTCTGGTAAGGTCACTATTACAGCATCTGCTGGTGTCTTTAATGCTTCTCATGTTGGTCAATATATAAATGCAGATCCTCAAGGTCGTGCAAAGATAATACAATACAATAGCTCTACATCTGTCAATGTTGTAACGGAGTTTCCATTCTTTAATACATCCGGTATTACTTCAGGTAACTGGGAATTAGAAACAGGATATGAAGATGTATGGTCAGTCTCAAGAGGATACCCTAGATCAGTGACATTCCATCAAGGTAGATTATTCTTTGGCGGATCTAAATCAAGACCATCAACTATTTGGGGTTCTAAAGTAGGTCTATATTTTGACTTTGAAGCAGTGGAAGGACTAGACGATGATGCTGTTGAGGCTACTCTTGATACTAATACTTTTAACGCTATCGTTGACATTATTTCTGGTCGTGATTTGCAAGTATTTACGACGGGTGGTGAATTCTATGTTCCGCAAGAAGGATTAACACCAATTACTCCTACTGATTTTTTCTTATCCTCAACATCGCGTAATGGTGCAAGAGAAGGCATACGTGTTAAGCAGTTAGAGTCAGGTATACTATTTATACAACGACAAGGAAAGGCGTTGTCAGAAATTGCATATTCTGATACACAATTAACTTACATTACTTCTAAGATTTCATTGCTTGCTGGACACTTATTAAAAAATCCAACTAGCATGGATATTCGTCGTGCAGTGGCTACTGACGAGAATGATTTATTATTTATCGTTAATGGTGATGATGGTTCTATGGCAGTCTTTTCGTTATTAAGATTACAAAATGTTATTGCTCCGTCAAGATTTACAACAGTTGGTAGTTATATTGATGTAGGTGTAGATATTACAGATATTTATACAGTAGTAAAACGTAATGATGGCGGTACAGATAAATACTATGTTGAAGTATTTGAAAAAGAAAGATTAACAGATAGTGCAGTAGTAGGCACAAATAATGTAAGCTTGGATGCATCACATATTGATGGAAGAACGGTCAATGTTTTATCAGATGGATTAGTAGAATTGGATCAAGTTGCTGATAGCGCAGTCACATTTACTAACCCACCAGCAACATCATGTGAGGTTGGATTACCGATTGATGTAGAAATTAAGACAATGCCGGTTGAATTGCGTATGCAAACTGGAACGCGAATTGGATTTAAAAAACGTATTGTAGAAGTAAATGCATTGTTATTTGAAACACAAAATATTGTGATTAATAACAATTTAGTGCCTATTAGAAGATTGGGAGCTGGAGCTTTAGACTCAGCAGTTCCATCATTTACAGGGACTAAAACATTACATGGAATATTGGGTTATAGCAATGATGGTCAGATTACAGTGACACAATCTGCACCATTAAAATTTACATTGCTTGGTTTAGAATATAAAGTGTCAACATATCAAGGAACATAATTATGGGAGCAGCAGTAGCACCAGCAGCAGCAACCGCATTTGGCGCACCAGCAGCGTCAGCAGCAGTATATTCTAGTTTAGCAGCAAGCGCAGCATTACCCACTGTTGCCTCTATGGCAGCTGGTCCAATTGCATCTGCTGGATCATCAATGATGATGAGTCAAGCACTTTTATCTCCAGCAAGCGCATTGCGTTTAGCTGGTGGTGGAGGATTATTAAGTAGCATTGGCACTGCAATGGATGTTATTAATAAGTATTCAGGATTGTTGTCAGCTGGATCAATGGGGATACAGGCTATTAATGCATATCAACGTGGACAATATCTCGAAGAAAGTTATAAGATTCAAGCTGAGCAAATGCGTCAAGAGCAAGAAATTAGAAGATTAAATTTATTAAAAGCAGCTAATGATAAGACAAGAGATTTGTTAGCAATTAATTCAAATGCTGTAGCTACAGGATTTGCTCGTGGCGTAAATAGTTTTGATGGTTCTGTTAAGTTAATAACTAAAGTAAATCAAGATGCTTACTTAAGAGACATTAGCACATTAGAGTTTAATCAAGTTTCATCTGGATTGTTTGAAGATGCACAAGCATCTATGCTAGCGGCTGCGGGAGATGAGGCAGTCAGAGGATCTAAGTTTGATGCAATTTACCATATCGGTGGCGCATTGAACATGTATAATAAAACAAGGGTACCGTCATAATGGCTGAATTAAAAAGATATCAAACATCTAATGCACAATTTCAATCAATGCCGACTTTTACAACTGCGGCAACTGATGAAAGGTTAGCAAGCAATCAACGCGTAAATAAATTCTTAGACCAAGCATCTCAATTCTTTGGTGAAAAGAGCGTTCAGTATGCACAAGATAAAGCTATTGAAGATGCAATACGTAACCCAATCACTGCGGATCAGATTAATCAAGCTCGCAAAACAGGAGGCAATCCAGTTACTCAGTGGTTAACTGGTGGAACTGTTTACAATGAAGCTATTAAGAAAATATTAGGTCAACAAGTTGCTGGAGAGTTGAGATTAGAATTTGATGCTGCTAATGCACAGGCTTTAGATGATGTGCGTTTAGGAAAGATTCAAAATCCAGAACAATTACTGAGTGTTTTAAAAGAGCCTATACAAGCTCATGTTGAGTTCTTAAGTCAAATTGATCCAGAAATTGCTGAAGGTTATGGAGCTAGAACAACTGCTTCTGCACGTAGTAATTATTTGCAAGGTGACACAATCTTTAGAAATAAACAAGAACAGCAAGCGCAACTTAATGCTCAAAAAATGTCTGATAATTTGCAACAAGATTATACAAACTATTTACGCACATATCCAAATGCAACTATAGAACAAAAAAAAATCTATAGAGAAGTGCTTGTTCAATCAGCAATTGATACTTCATTTAGCATGAGCCGAGATCAAGTCAAACTTACTGAAGATTTTATTAATCAACTAAACAAAATTGATGATAAGAGTGTTGCTGATGTTATTGGGCAGAACTATGCTGGCAAATCAATTGGGGAAGTGCTTGATATATTAGATAAAGACAAATCTAATGCTGGTCAATATTATAGGAACAAAGATTTATTAGAACGTGAAAGTTTTATTCGTGATATCAGCAATGCACTGTCAAGAGAAAATTCTAAGATTGCTGCAAAAGATGAAGAATTATCTATGAAGATGAGTGATGCAAAAGAGTATTTAAAAAGAGGATTATCTCTTCCACCTAGCTTAGAGTATGCAATTAACAAAAACATGAGTCCTAACTCAAGATATTATGATACTTGGAATACATTATCAAAATTATCTAAAAACATTAACAAGTGGAATGAGACTCCAATGGATACATTAATGGCTGACTTTAATGCTCTTGATGCAAAGATAAAAGATCGCACCACTAATGAAACTATTGAGGAATTACAAACTCATGAATCTTTAGGCGACTATTTAAAAAATATCATAGATGGTTTAAAAAATGATCCTGTTGGCACTTCTCTTGGTCGCGCTGGTGATTTAGAAAGATTAAATTTCTTAGATATAAATAACATTAAAGATCAGGCAGACAAACGCATGTTTGCTTTAAACGAACATGGATCTAAATATGGAATTATTAAAAACGATCCTAATAACGTATTACTAACTAAAGCAGAGGCTGATTCTTTTGTATCTCAATATATGCAAGCAGATGGTAATACGCGTATTGCGATGCTATCGTCAATCGACGAAGGTTTTGGTAATAATAACTCACAAGTAATGAGACAACTTAGAAATGCTGGATTGCCATTAACAGCAGAATTATCGTCATTTTTTAAAAACCCAAGATTAACTGAGAAGTTTCTAAGCTTTGATAGCAAAGAAGAGCGGGCAGTTATTGATAAATTTTTAACAGATAATAGCATCAAAATGCAAGAGATTAGATCGGATGTGAGAAAAGAATTAACAAATCTTGAAGACATTATGATGATCAACAGTAATTTTAATGCAAGTCAAGCTGCTGAGAAGATGGACAATTTAGTTACAGTATTAGCTTATACTGCTGCACATGACATTATGGTTAATAACACAGACAAAGGCAAAGCATATAAAGATGCTGCTGGGTTAATCAATAATGCTTTTGTAATACATGATACATATTATATTCCAAAAATATATAATGGTAATGATATACAGCATACAATTGAAGCAACTGGCGGTATTATAGATAAAGCTGAAACAATTAAAAATGAATACATTAAAAAGTTTGACCCAGTTCCATTTGGATCTTCTAAAGCTGGAATTTCTGATAAAGAATTAAAGCGTGCATTTTATGCACAAATAGAAAAAACAGGTCAATGGCGCAATACCGCTGATGGCTCTGGTTTAATTTTTGGAGTTGTATTAACAGACGGATCATTTTTGCCAATACAAAATAGCAGTGGAAGTTACTTAACATTTAAGTTTAATGATACAAGCTATAAGCTTCCAGGAACTGATTTTGATATGCTAATGATCAAAAAAAGCAAATTTTACAATTATGGTTTTGGATTAAATCCAGAGCAATATAGGAAAAAATAGATGGCTCAATTAGGATTTGGTCTTAATACAAACGAAGCTGCTAGAGATTATGCATACGATTTATATGACACCAGCTTAACTGAAACTCTTGGCGCTGTTGCAGAAGATAATTGGCAGTTTAATCCAACAGTATCAATTAGCAACTATTTTGATGTAGAACAAGCCAAGATGAAATCTAAAGAGGAAGGTCAAGTTCCTGTTTCTCGTGATCAATTAAATGAACAATACTCTGATCTTGGATTATATTTTGCAGAAGATGAGTATCAGTCTGTAGTTGATATTATGGCTGACATGAAACGCGCTGAACGTGAGAGACAAGATATTATTAGTCGTGGTCCAAAAGGTTTTTTACCTGGCACAGCAAAATTTATTACTGGTCTTGGTGTTAGTTTAGCTGATCCTATTAATATTGCCGCATCTTTTATTCCGGTTGTAGGTGAGGCAAACTTTGCGCGATTAGTTGCTACTCAAGGATTTGCAAAAGCAAGATTAATCAGAGGTGCAGCTGAGGGTGCATTTGGTGCTGCATTAGTTGAGCCTATCGTATACAACATTGCTCAATCCTTACAGTCTGATTATGACATGATGGATAGTTTTTTAAATATTACATTTGGAACTATCATAGGCGGTGGATTACATGTAGGTGCTGGCGCATTAAAAGATATGCGTACCGCAAGTAAATTCAGAGATCGTGTCAGACAAGCAAAAGAAGACGGAAGGTTAATAGGTAACGATGAGCCTGAGTTAAACTTATACAGAGAATACTACCCAGAAAACTCTAAATTTATGCGTGATTTAGAAAATACTAATCCGCATACAAGACGTATGCTGTTACAAAAATCAATGAATGATTTATTAACAGAACAGCCTGTTGAAGTTAGAGGCGTTGCTATGCAAGATCCTATATTAAAAGACTCTATTGAATCTTCTCCGTCTCCAGAAATTAGAACAAGTACAGAGATTCCAGCAGATAAAATTGAAATCAATAACGTGGAAAATAATGTTGTCAATAAAGAAATAACTGACATTGATACAGAACTAGAAACTTTACAAAATAGATTAAATACACTCAGAGTCAATCAGCCGGAAATAAATATTAAAGGACCTGATGATATTGATGAAGTCAAAGCAATATCTGATGACTTAGATCAGTTTACAGCAAAACAAAAAGAAATTGATGAAATTATTAAAGACGGTATTAACTGTGTTAATGGAAGGTAACAATGTCTAAACAATGTATAGCACGAGTTAAAGAGTTATTAAGTAATTCTGACGTTACAGCTGCAAAGCAAGATGAGATTATTAATCAGATTAAGATTTCACAAGCTGAAATGCAACTTGGTAATGTTGAAACTATTAATGTTGATGCGGTTGCAAAAAATGTTGCTGAGCAACTTCAGCTTCAAAAGAAACTCAATAAGCGTAATGCAATTGAAAATGAAATTAAGATAAGAAATTACATTGATTATGTGATGAATGAGTTTACTGATAATCCAGAAGAGGGTTTAATTGCATTACTTGTTGGATCAAATAGACGAGTTGCTGGTGCTAGAGCATCTGTTGATGCGCAACAGATTGCGTCTACTAATCAATTAATTGTTGGATTTAACCAAAAGTTAAAAGAAGCAAATTTAGAAAAGTTATTTAGAGATGCTGATGCCAATACAGAAAGACGCATAGCGCGAACAATGTATGAAATTGGTCAAAACAAAGCAGAGTTAACAGAAAAAAATCCTGAAATTATTAAGCTTGCGCAAATCATGGAAGAGTATTCTGACATGGTAAGGACTAAGCTTAATGACCGTGGTGCTAATATATCAAAGATATGGGGTTACATTGTGCGCCAAGCACATGATCCATTTATGGTCAGAGATGCAGCAAAACGTTTAGGTAAAGACATTAACACAATGACACCTGATCCTACTTTAAAAGGAGATGATATTAATTACAATAAAAACTTTACTGCATGGAAAGAGTTTGTAATTAGTAAATTAGATCAAGAACGAACATTTGCTGGTGTAGATAATATCAATGAATTTATGCAATTTGTATACAACTCATTAGTTAGAAATCAAAACATGAAAACAGATGGCATGCATTATGGTGCGCGTGCAACTCAAGATGTAGCAAAATCTGCAAAGTTTAAACGGGTATTGCATTTTAAAAGCGCAGATGATTGGGTTGATTATAATCAAATATTTGGTGTTGGTAATTTAAAAGAATCATTCTTTTCTGGTTTGCAATCTGCTGGAAGACATATAGGTATTATGGATACATTAGGTACAAAGCCGATTGAAAACTTTGATAAGATTCGCAATGGTGTTGGACAAAGGTTAATTAAGGCTGGACGCAGTACACAGAAAATAGCAAATGAGGCAACATTTAATAAGTATCTTAACGTTGTAGATGGAAGTATCTATACTGTAGAAGACTTTGCATTAGCAAAATATTCTGCAATGACCCGATCTGTAGCAAGTATGGCTAAGTTAGGTGGAGCAACAATATCTGCTGTATCTGATATTGGTTTATATGCAACAGAAATGAAGTATCAAGGCAGATCATTTTTAGGTGGAATGTTTGAAGCTTTAAGTAGTTTAGCTCGTATTAAGAACAAACAACAAGTAAAAGATATTGCAGAAGGATTGGGCTTTGTTGCAGATAATGCGATATATGATTTATCCGGTCGTAATCAAATTGGAGACACACTCAACAAGCAATGGACTAATGTTCAACGTACATTTTTTAAGTTAAATTTACTTTCATGGTGGACTAACTCTTTAAAAGAAGGTGCTATGTTAGGTATGGCAAATTACTTTGCTAAACAAAAGAATATAAGCTTTAATGATCTCAGTCCACAATTAAGAAATCTATTTGATACTTACAATATTAATGAAGTAAAGTGGGATGTAATTCGTAAAACTGCAATGGAAAAAGCAGATGATGGTAGAGAATTTATTAACATTGGATTATTAGATAAGATCAGTGATGCTGATGTTAAGAGAATTACTGGCATGCAAGATATGACGGCACGTGAGTTACAAGTTGCAAAAGATAAATTTAAAGCATCAGTCTCTGGTATGTTGTTAGATAGGACAACCTATGCTGTTATTGAGCCGGGAGCAAAAACTAGAGGACAATTAACTCAAGGATGGTCAGCTGGTACATACATGGGAGAAGTGCTTAGATTCTTTGGGCAGTTTAAAGCATTCCCATTGGATGTTCTTAACAAAACCATTGGTCGTGATTTAGCATATTTTAAAGGTGCTAATAAAGATGTTGCTCGTGGAATTATTGGATTATCTACTACACTTGTAACATCAATATTATTAGGATATGTTGCAATGACTGCAAAAGATTTGCTAAAAGGTAGGACACCTAGGCAAGTAAACATGAAGTCATTTTTTGATGCATTCTTACAAGGCGGTGGATTAGGTTTATATGGTGATGTATTATTTAAAGAATCAAGAACTGGTGGTGAAATTTTAGGCAGTCTTGCTGGACCAGTACCTTTAACTGGGTTGGACTTAATACTGGCTGCACAATATGGTATACGTGGTGAAGGTGGTCAAGCTGCTAAAAGTGCGTATAAAGCTGTGTCAAACAGCATTCCGTTTATGAATTTATTTTATATCAAAACTGCATTTGATTACTTAATTGGATATCAAATTATGGAATATATGAATCCAGGAGGCATGCGTAGGCTAGAAAATCGTATGAAGAAAGATTATGATCAAGAGTTTATTTTTGGTAGACCTTAATAAATATGCATAAATAGATATCATTTAGTAGATTATTTACAACAATAAGGGTAAAATACAGTAGAGGATTATTATGGCAATCGATATATCAAGCACAACGAGACGTATAGTTTACACTGGTTCAGCTGGTGTAGGTCCGTACGCATTTAACTTTGAAGTCTTAGCTCAGACAGACGTTGCTGTATACAAAAACGATACAGAACTAACCCTGACTACTGATTATACCGTAACCATTAACGTTGATGGTACAGGTAGTATTACTCTTGTTAGTGCTGCTACAGGATCAGATCGTATCACTATTGTGGGTGATCGTACCATTGAAAGAACAACAGACTTTACTACAGGTGGTCCTCTATTTGCTACCTCACTCAACGATGAATTTGATAGCTTAACCATCTTTACTCAACAAAACTTAGAAGCAAACAATCGTGCGATTAAAGCACCAGTCACAGATCCATCCTCTATTGATATGACTTTGCCTAAAGATACAGATCGTAAAGGTAAGTATCTATCATTCAATGCTTCTACTGGTAACCCTGAAGTCGTCAACACAGTAACCGACGTTACCACCATTGCTGGCATTGCTAGTGATGTGACTACAGTATCAGGCATTGCGTCTGATGTCACAACAGTTGCTGACAATGATGCTAATGTTACCATTGTTGCTAATAATATATCCTCTGTAAATACTGTAGCAACTAACATTGCTGATGTCATTACAGTAGCTAATGACTTAGCTGAAGCTATATCAGAAGTAGAAACTGTAGCAAATGATTTGAATGAAGCTACCTCTGAGATTGATACTGTGGCTAATAGTATCTCTAACGTAGACACCGTAGGTACTAATATTACAAATGTCAACACAGTGGCAACAAACATTGCTAACGTTAATACTGTGGCTGGCATCTCAGCTAACGTTACTACAGTTGCTGGCATATCAGCAAACGTTACAACCGTAGCTGGTATTAGCGCAGATGTAACTACTGTTGCAGCTGATGGTACAGACATTGGCACAGTCGCAACTGACATAGCAAACGTGAACACAGTGGCAAGTAACATTGCTAATGTAAACACAGTAGCTGGTATCAGTGCGAATGTGACTACAGTTGCTGGCATATCCTCAGATGTGACTACAGTTGCAACTAACGTAGCAGACATTACTAACTTCTCAGATGTATACCTTGGACCTAAAGCAAGTGATCCATCTGTACGTAACGATGCATCTGCATTACAAGCTGGTGACTTATACTTTAATACATCAGGTA
>Ga0208644_1004316_pt1 | contig 10767 bp, 22 predicted proteins | sample VirMetDEL_Nov_18_FD_184517 | JGI IMG/M metagenome (GOLD analysis project Ga0208644, IMG submission 184517) | Aqueous microbial communities from the Delaware River and Bay under freshwater to marine salinity gradient to study organic matter... | ecosystem: Environmental > Aquatic > Marine >... | reverse complement strand
GGCGTGGAAGCTGGCGGAATGGTTCTGGCAGGCGGTCCCGTGGCTGCTGCTGGTCAAGGGCAACCACGACATCTGGTCTCAGTCCTACGGTCAAGGCGACCCGCTCGACTGGATGAGCAGGGGATCGGCGGCGCTCGAGGACTGGCAGGCCCGCATCGAGGTCGTCGCCGGCGAGCACAGCCTGCGGGTATGGGCATCGCACGACTTCAAGGGCAGCTCGCTCTACAACCCGCTCCACGGCCCGATGCGCGCGCAGCGCTTCTCGCCTGGCGACGCCGACATCCTCGCCGCCGGGCCAGCCCGGCCGGTTCGGTCAGCGCAACGCGGTCGCGATGGGCCTCATGCGCTGCGGCGTCAAGGCCAACACGTCGGCCGACGTTCTCACGCGCATGGAAGAGGCCGCCGGCCGCAAGATCAACTGGGCGCTCTACCCCGGCCCGCGCGTGGCGCTCGACGCGCCGAGGTTCGACCCGCCGTTCATCCCGCCCGACGACGTCCCCGTCGAGCAGCTGATCGAGCAGCTGTCCGAGCGCTTCGAGCGCCGGGCCGAGCATGCGGCGGCGAAGAAATGGATGCGCTTTGAGCTCAAGGACGCAGGCCCGTATCTGCTGGCCTTCGTCGGCGATCCTCACCTCGACGACAACGGCTGCAACTGGCCGCTGCTGCGGCGTGACGTCGAGCTCATGCGCCGGCCGCATGTCCACGGCGTCATGCTCGGCGACGTCACCAACAACTGGAGCGGCAAGCTCCAGCGCCTCTACGCCCACCAGGACGTGAGCCGCGACAGGGCGTGGAAGCTGGCGGAATGGTTCTGGCAGGCGGTCCCGTGGCTGCTGCTGGTCAAGGGCAACCACGACATCTGGTCCCAGTCCTACGGCCAGGGCGACCCGCTCGACTGGATGAGCCGGGGATCGGCGGCGCTCGAGGACTGGCAGGCCCGCATCGAGATCGTCGCCGGCGAGCACAGCCTGCGCGTCTGGGCATCGCACGACTTCAAGGGCAGCTCGCTCTACAACCCGCTCCACGGCCCGATGCGCGCGCAGCGCTTCTCGCCTGGCGACGCCGACATCCTCGCCGCCGGCCATCAGCACCACTGGGAGATCTTCTCCGGCGAGGATGCGGACAAGACAACGCGGCCGCACTGGCTGGTCCGCGCGCGCGGGTACAAGTACCTCGACCCGCACGCCGACCGTCACCAGTACGCCTCGCAACAGCACGGCTCCACGATCGCCGCCGTGGTCGATCCCGGCCGCGACGGCCCGGCGGCTGTCCAGTGCTACGCCGACCTCGCCGAGGCGGTCGAGATCCTCGAGTTCAAGCGCGCGCGATGGGAGGCCACATGCCGAAACGTCGAGCCGAAGACGACGACGACTGGAGCGAAGCGGCGAACCACGCCGGCGAAATGATGGCGGGCTCGATCAGCGAGCTCCGCAGCGCTGATCCGCCAGGCCGCCCATACGAGCCCCAGCGCGGGCCGCTCGGCTTCTGCATCGACCCTGCCGCGTATCGCGTGCGGCGCCGCGCCAAGAAGGCAAAGCGATGATGGAAGCAGAGGCGGCGTTTCGGCTGATCGGCGACGTCGGCTTCCCGATCGCTTCTGCGATGGGCGCCGGAGCGTTCGTATTCCTCACGCTCAAGTTCATCCTCGCCGGCGTGGACAGCAGCATCCGCAACCTGACCGCCATCATCTCCGCGCTCGATAGCCGCGTGAAGACGATGAACCACGACATCGTGCGGATCGATCTTCTGATCTCGTCCGCGCTGAACGTGCAGCCGGACACCGAGCGCGTGGCGAGATCCGACAGAGACGACGCAAGGAAGGACTGATGCAGCAGCTCTCGACATTCGTGACGCAGTACGGCTTCCCCATCGTGGCGGCCGTCGGCATGGCGTACCTCGTCTTCTATGTCTGGCAATGGGCCACGACGATCGTGAAGCCGGTGCTGAGCGAGGCGAGCGCCACGCTCATCGCGCTGATCGATCGCATCCGGATGCTTGATAACGACCTCATCCGGCTGCGCCAGAAGATCTCGGTCATCCTGCAAATGAGGAAGCGCTGATGGACCTGCTCAAGATCGTTGGCGCGGTGGCGCCGAGCATCGCCACTGCCATCGGCGGGCCGCTCGGCGGCATGGCGATGAAGGTCGTCGCCGAGGTGCTCGGGCTGCCGGGCGACAGCAGCGAGAAGGATGTCGCCAAGGCGATGGCGTCGGCGACGCCGGACCAGCTGCTCAAGCTCAAGCAGGCGGACCAGGACTTCGCCGTGCGCATGCGCGAGCTCGACATCGACCTCGAGAAGATCGCAGCCGGCGACCGTGACAGCGCCCGCCGGCGCGAGGCGCAGGTCCGCGACTGGATGCCGCGGGTGCTGGCGTTCGTGGTGGTGGCCGGCTTTATGGCGACGGTGTTCCTCGTTCTGCTCGGGCTGGTCGACGGCATGAAGGACCCGCTCATGGCGACCACCGTCGGCACGCTGATCGGGTTCGTCAGCGCCAAGGCCGAGCAGGTGATCGCCTACTACTTCGGCTCCTCCTCGAGCAGCCAGCAGAAGACGCAGCTGCTGGCCGGCGGGCAGAAATGAGCGCGGCGACCTGGCCGACGGCGCTGGCCGCTGTCCTCAAGCACGAGGGCGGCTACGTCAACCATCCGGCCGATCCTGGTGGCCGCACCAACCTCGGCGTCACCCAGCGCGTCTGGGAGAGCTGGACGAACCAGCCGGCCGACGAGGCGGCGATGCGGGCGCTGACGCCCGAGCTCGTGGCGCCGCTCTACCGTGAGCGCTACTGGAACGCGGTGCGCGCCGACGAGCTGCCGGCCGGCGTCGACTTGGCGGTGTTCGATGTGGCGGTGAACAGCGGCACAGGACGCGCCGGCAAGTTGCTGCAGCAGGCCGTTGGCGCCGCGGTCGACGGCTCCATCGGGCCGCGTACCGTGGCGCTGGCGACCGCCGCAGAACCCGTCGCCACGATCGATCGGATCTGCGACCTGCGCCTCGAGTTCCTGCGCGCGCTGCCCATCTGGCAGACCTTCGGCAAGGGGTGGAGCAGGCGCGTGGAAGCGGTGCGGAGCGAGGCCAAGGCCCTCATAGACATTCGGGCCGCAACCCATTGATTCGCGGTGGCGCCGCCGCAGGGCGATAGACACGCAAGCCATTGATGCAGCAAGCCAAGCCGCTGCCTCATAAGCCCTTGGTCGGCAGTTCAAATCTGCCCGCCGCTACCAGCGAAATCAACGACTTAGGTGGTACTGGTTCCGTTCTTTAGACACTTTTCCGGGGGGTCTTAGACACTTTGGCCCCGGTTTTGTTCTTCTTGCTCAAGCCGACGAGCCTCTCCACGGCGGCTCCGGCAAGCCTCGCCTGGTCGGCCCGCCGCGTGTAGTGCGAGGCCATCTGCGAGGTGCGGTGACCGAGCACCGCGCGGATCTCCGCCTCGCTGCAGCCGGCCTCCGCCAGCGCCTGCGCCGCGGTGTGCCGCAGCCCGTGGAACGTGATCCCCGAGACACCCGCCGCCGCCCGCTGGCGCTGGAACAGCGTCCGGAACCCGTTGCCGGTCAGAGGCCGGCCGCGCGCCCCGACCACGATCGTGCCGAGCTCGATCCGCGGCAGGCGCTCGAGATACGCCACGAGCTCGGGGTGCGCCGGGACGACCAGCTGCTCGCCGGTCTTGGACTGGCGCAGCGTCACCGCCTCGCCGTCGAACTGCGCCCAGGTCAGGCGCAGGACATCGCCCTCGCGCTGGCCGAGATGGGCGCCCAGCATCACGGCGGTGGCGATCGGCCCCGGCACCTTGGTCATGGCCGCAACCTCGGCCGGTGTCCACGGCCGGTTGCTGCTAGCCGACGGCCGCCACGCACGCTTGAACCTGGCGGCCGGGTTGTACTGCAGGCCGTAGCGCGACGGCCGGTCGAGCGCGAAATACAGCAGCCGGCGAAGCACCTGCAGCATCCAGTCTGCCGCGCGCGGCTTCGCCGCCAGCTTGTCGCGCAGCGCGACCACGAACTCGCGGTCGATGCCCGAGACCTGCAGCGCGCCGAAGCGCTGGCGCAGCCAGTCGATGCGCTCGCGGTAGTCGCCGCGCGTCGTGAGCGCGAGGCTCCCGTAGTCGTCGCTGCGCAGGTAGGCGTCGCAGAGGTCGTCGAACGAGCCCGGCGCGTAGACCGCCTTGCCCGTCAACTTGAAGCGCTCGCGCTCCTTCTGGATCTCGAGCACGCGCATGGCGCGCGCATGCGGCTCGTCTGGCAGCCGCTCGCCGGTGGGGCGGAAGTACCAGTAGGTGCGCCCGCCGCTGACGTAGCGCTTGATCCCGCGGAGCCTAAGCGTCTGCACGGTCGAGTGCCTCCAACCATTCGCTGCGAGGCGGCGCAGGCTGCTCGATCCCGCTGGCGCGATCAATCGCACGTTCGATCGCATGCCTGTCCCATACGGCGGTGCCGGGCAACGGCCCAGGCACGATGCCCGCCGCCTGCCAGCGATGCAGCGTTGAGCCAGACACGCCCAGCAGCTCGAGCACCTGCGCGCGGCGGATGAGGCGGGGCGTCATTTCTGCGCCATCCACAGGGTGATGACCCACAGGGCGATGTAGGACGCGACCGCGACGAGGGCGGCGATGGTGTGGAGGCTCATGGCTTGAACTCCTCATGCAGGCGTTCCAGCCCGACCGAACGCTTCTCTTCGCGGTCAAACGCGAGGACATCGAGCTTCTGCATGGCCTGACGCACGAAGTGGCACATGTCGGCAGAGCCGCCCATGTGGAATTTCCCAGTCTTCATCGCAGCGCCAAGCGTGGTCAGAAACTCGCGTGCGGCGGCCTTAAGCGCGTCGCGCTCGGCGCGTAGGCGCTCGATCTCGTCGCGCAGACTCATCTCCGTCATTGCGACAGCAATGTCGGTTGATTTGAGTTTTGAGTTTTCGGCGCGGAGGTGCTCGATCTCGTTGAGGAGCCATCTCCGATCGTCGTGAGATTGCGGGCAGATCATCGACGGGCCGCAATGCCAGCGCGCATCCTTTCTGTGACGTTCACGGATCTCGTTCAGCTTCTCGTCACCGTCGCTCATGGCTTGGCCTCCAGAGCGGCGCGGGCGCGGTCGATCAATCGGTCGCACACATCGGGATTGCCCGCCAGCATGACGCGGATGTGATCGTTGTTCCGGCCCGCGAGGTATCCGACGAGATCGCTCAACTCCGCCACGCGGGCGCGGAGGCGGGTGATCTCGGCGTCGCGCCTGTCAAGCGCCTCGCGCGCCATTTCGGAGTTGTAAACGCAAGCGCAGTTAGTGCTGCCGCAGCCAGAAATTGCGGATCTCATGGCTCGGCCTCCAGCGCGGCGCGGGCTGCTGCCTCAATGTGCGGCGGCACGGAATTGCCGGTCTCATGCGCGTGGACGTAGACCGCCAGCGGCTCGCGCAGCTCCACAACGCGGGCGCGGAGGCGGGTGATCTCCTGCGCCATTTTCATCTCTGCTGCGGTCGGGCCTGCGTATCTGTCACGCAGGAAATCGACCCCAAATTCCTTGTAGATGTCGCTCATCGTCCATCCTCCATTTCCACGACCGCCAGCCCGGCGGCCTCGATTGCGTTGACCACGCGGATCAGGAACGCCAGCCGATGCTGATCGACCGGGCAGTCGGGGTCGGGTGCGTATTGGTAGAGCTGGCGGAACGCGCGGCGGGCGGTTTCGGCGGGGGTCATGCTGCCGACCTCCACGCATGCTCGGTCCATTGCTCGGCCATCGCCGCAGCGATGCCGGGATAGAAGCGCGAGCGTTCCTTCCAGCGCGTCGGGCTCGGCGGCATCCGGTGGACGCGCTGCTCGCGGCCCTCGACGACGTTCGTCGGGCGCAGCGGCGGCAGGCCACGCAGCCACAAGCAAGTGCGCTTCGTCTCGCCGTGGCCGAACTGCCAGGGCTGCACCGATTGCGCCGGCTCCGCGTAGTTCTCGATCAGCCGCTTGGCATGTCCGTGCATCACCGGGTTCTCGACCGCGACGCGCGGGATCGGCGCGTTCCAGAACGCGCTAAACAGCGCCGCGCCCTCGCGCAGCTCGAGCTCCATCTGCCCGGCGGTCTTGCCGGGCGGCGGCGTGTGCAACCACCTGACGCCGCTGTTGCACAGGCGGGTGCATGGCGGATGCGCCACCATCAGCAGATCCCAGCCGTCATGCAGCAGGTCGCGCGCGTCGCCACGGATGTGGCGGTTGCTGCCGTCCTCGCTCGGCAGCAGGTCGCATGACCAGGCGTCGCAACCGCGCGCAAGGAAGGCGCGGCGCACGACGCCCGAGTATTCGCAGGCCACGAGGACGCGCAGCGGGGTCATCGCAACCCCGCCAACACGATCACCACCGCGCCCGTCGCGACGCCAAGCAAAGCGAACAGGAACCAGTAGACGGCGGTGCCTTCCGCCCACCGCTTGTCCTCCTCCATCCACGCCCAGGCCTCGCGGCTGGCGCGCTCAAGGCGCTCCTGCTCGTCGGTCATCGGTTGACCTCCTCGAGCTGGAGCGGATGGCGCAACGCCGCGGCGATCTCGTCGCGGATGCGGTCGGCCTGGTGGACCGAGACCTGCAGCGTGATGTCGCCCACGCTGATCGAGACGAACTCCACCTCGCCGGTGTAGTGGCGCACCGACACGATGCCATCGCGCGACGGCATGATGCTCGCGTAGCACCGGCTCATCGCCCGCCCTCCAGCGCCGCGAGCTGGCGCTCCAGCGCGGCGATCTGCTGCTGCTGATTGAGGAAGCCGATGCTCTCGGGGTCGATGCCCCGGAGCAGCTCGGCGCGGATCGCGATGCGCCCGCGCAAGACGGCCGGCGTCACCGGCAGGTCGGCGCGGTAGCCCGTGGTCAGCGGCTTGCTCATGGCGTCACCAGGAGCAGGCCGTAGATCATCGCGGCGGCCATGATCCCGACCGCCCAGTCGGACAGCGAGGGCATCTTCATGCGGCCCCCGCGATCCTCGACGCGACGAGCGCGTCGATCTCGACCTGCAGGCTGATGCGGTGCTGGCGGAGCCGGCTGATCTTCTGGAGGTCCGCGCCGCGGTCGGCGGCCTCCTCGATCAGCAGGAAGCGCTCGACGTCAGCGAGGCGCTCCCGCAACTGGGAAAGCTGGTCGTCCATGTCCCTCCTCCGAGCCGCCAATGGGGCGGCAACGGATGGGACGATATCGGCTTAAATGTACCTAGTCAATCGCTAAAAGCGATAGTCTAGACCCGCCTCGCCATCCAGATGACGCGCGCCAAGACTGCGATCGCATCTGGCGAGATGCCGTCGTAGGAGGGATAGGCCGGGTTGTCCGACTTGACGGTCAGGGCGCCGGTCTGCGGGTGCGCCGCCACCCGCTTCACCTGCAGCTCGTCGCCGCTACGGATGATGTAGAGGCCATCGCGCCCGACGCGACGGATCGAGCGATCGACCAGGACCGTGTCGCCGTCCTGCAGCGTCGGCTGCATTGAGTCGCCGCTGACGCGCAGGACGGCCAGGTCGTCGATCGACGACGCCGACACCGACCGCAGCCATTCGCGGCGGTACAGCAGGAAATGCTGTGGTTGCTCGTCGAAATTGACGGCGCCGTGTCCGGCCGCTGCTCGGATGTCGTAGGACGGGACAGGCACGAACTCGTCGTCGCCAAGCTGGATCGATGCGGGGCGCTTCAGTGGGACGGCAGGCACGTTCCTGGCCGTATCGCCAAATGCCAGCGCGGCAGGATCGGTCTTGAACAGCGCCGCCAGCTGCTCAAAGCCCTCGACGCTTGGCTGGTTCTTGTCGCTCTCCCAGGCGGACACGGTGCTCTGCGCCGTTCCGAGCAGCTCTGCGAGCTTCTTCTGAGACAGGCCGGCAATTCGCCGCGCCTCGGCTATCCGGGCACCAATCGACATGCGGGGAGGTAAGCACACGGCTTCGCGAAAAGCGAATCAGGAAAAACGATTGACAGCGAACGGTAGAAGTAATACTTCGTTAACCATGCCAATCGACGACCTGTTCCGCCTCTTCGGTAGCCAGATCGCCCTCGCGCGGTTGTGCGGCTGCTCTCAGAGCACCGTCGCCGGGTGGAAGCAGCGGGGCATCGTCCCCGCGCGCCGCCAGCGGCAGATCCTCGACATCGCGAGAAGCATGGGGCTGCGGGTGACCGCCGAAGACCTCATTGCCAAGCCCCGGCGGGGGCGCCGATGAGCCTCACGCACGAAGTCTGCACCTGGATCTCCGAGCAGCCCGGCCGCCACGCCACGCTCGCTCAACTGCGCGAGGCCTTCGATCCACGCCGCCTGGTCGGTGCGCTCCAGCAGGCGCGGCGCAAGCGTCGGCTGAGCTACCACGACGGGGCCTATCACCACGATGGCAGCCCGACAGGTCATCAACAGAAGGTCTGCCGCAACGACCTCGAAGGCTACGACCGCGAGGTGGAGCTGCGAAACGCGGAGCAGCGCTTCGCCAAGCACATCGGCGCGCGCCGCTTCGAGGACATCCCGGCGCACATGATCCGTCCGGTCGCTCTCTGGCGCCGGCAGCCTCCGCCGGCGTCGTCGTACATGAGCAGCGCGGCTGGCATGTGCGCCGAACGGCAGCCTCAGTTCCACGACTTCCAGCAGCAGAAATACAAGCCGCTCGATCGCGACGCGGTCATCCGCATGGCGGCTGCTGGCATGTCGCAGGGGCGGATCGCCACCGCGCTGGGCGTTGCGCAGTCCAGCGTCCAGCGCGTGCTGGAGGCTGCGCGTCGAGGCACGCCATGACCGAGCCGCAGCTGCGCCGCTGGCATGGCGTCATCGAGGGCGAGCCCGCGAGCAAGGCCAACAGCCGCCAGATCGTGAAGATCGGCGGGCGCCTGCGGGTCATCAAGTCGCTCAAGGCCCGCCGCTACGTCGCCGAGGTCGCGCGCCAGGTGGCGCCGCTGCCCGAGGACAAGCAGCTGCGCGCGCCGATCGCGATGACCGCGCATGTCTTCTACGCCACCGAGCGGCCGGACCTCGACCCCAGCCTCATCCTCGATGCCTTGCAGGGCCGCGTCTACGCGAACGACCGCGCGGTGCGCGAGATGCACCTCTTCCATCACATCGACCGCGAGCGTCCGCGCGCGGAGATCACGCTCATCGAAATCGAAGACTGACCACCGAAGGGGAGAGACATGAAGGCACAGGAACACCTCGACGCCGCGGCCGGGCTGGTCGGTGGAGACCGCGCCCGCCAGCACGGCGACGTGCGCTCGCTCCACGAGATGGTCGCCGCATTGTGGAACGCCTACCTGACCTGCGAGGGGTCGCCGGTGCGCATCATCGACTGCGACGTGCTCGTCATGATGGCGCTGCTGAAGATCGCGCGCACCCGCCACGGCGAGTTCAACCGCGACGACTGGGTCGACGCGCTCGGATACGTCGCGCTGGCCGGCCAGGTCGCCGAGGAGGACCACGAGCAGGAGACGCTGGAGCGTCGCGCTGCTGAGGCTCCGGTGTACCGATGAGCGGCTTCGCTCAGCACGGCATCGAGCATGTCAGCGCCTCGTCGCTGAACCTCTGGGCGTCCGAGCCCGCCATGTGGGTGATGGAGCGCCTGCTCAAGATGCGCTCGCCGGTCGGCCCGGCCGCGCATGTCGGCACCGCCGTCGAGGCGGGCGTCGAGTACGCGCTGCTCAACCCCGACAAGCTTCACGACGCGCTGCCGGTCGCGCTCACCAAGTACGACGCGCTCTGCCAGGACGCCGACGCCAAGCTGAAGATCGCCGGCATGCTCGAGCAGGCGCTCAAGCAGCTCGCGGCCTACGGCAAGCCGGACGTCCCCGAGGACGGGCGCCAGCATCGGGTCGAGGTCACGCTCGAGGGCGTGGCGGTGCCGTGCATCGGCTTCACCGACTTCGTGTTCCACGGGCACGGCGTGATCGTCGACCTCAAGACGAGCTCGACGCTGCCGAGCGCGATCAAGGCCAGCCACGCGCGCCAGGGCGCGGTGTACGCCGCGGCCTTCGGCAACTACGGCATGCGCTTCTGCTACGCCACGCCGAAGAAGTCGGCGGTGTACGAGCTCGAGAACGCGCGCGACCACCTCGCGGCGCTGGCGAACATCGCTCGCCGCCTCGAGCGCTTCCTCGCGCTCTCGCGCGATCCGCACGAGCTCGCCGGGCTCCTCTGCCCGGACTACGACAGCTTCTACTGGAGCGAACCGCAGGCCCGCGCCAACGGCCTTCGCACCTTCGGCTTCTGAGAGAACCGCGGCCGGCGGTTCCCGGCCAGACACCGGAAAAGGACACACGCACATGGCTCTAGGCATTCCAACCGGCGGCAACCGCACGCCCATCGTCAAGTTCGACGCGCGCGCCGGTCGCTGGTTCCGCGTCGACGGCAAGGACCAGGTCACCGACGTCACCAACGGCTTCACCGCGGTCTTCGACCTCGCGCAGATCGAGATCGGCTGGGCCAAGTTCGCCGCCGGCCAGCCGCCCGACATCAGCTTCGCGCGCGTCCCGGCGCCGATGCCGGCGAAGCCCAGCGAGGATCACCGCCGCGCGGTCAAGCTGCATGTGAAACTCGCAAAGAGCCTCGGCGGCGACATGCGCGAGCTCATGACGCAGGCCAGCATCGTGATGCAGGCGATCGACCAGCTGCACGACGCCTACAGCGCCGCGCCCGAGGCCGCCGAGGGCAAGCTGCCGGTGGTGGCCTGCCCGACGACCGAGGCGGTGACGATCTCGACCGGGGCCGGCAAGTCGACCAACTACAAGCCGGTCCTGCAGATCGTCTCGTGGGTCGCGCGTCCCGCAGAGCTCCCGCTGACCGACGCGCC
>Ga0208644_1004315_pt1 | contig 10768 bp, 25 predicted proteins | sample VirMetDEL_Nov_18_FD_184517 | JGI IMG/M metagenome (GOLD analysis project Ga0208644, IMG submission 184517) | Aqueous microbial communities from the Delaware River and Bay under freshwater to marine salinity gradient to study organic matter... | ecosystem: Environmental > Aquatic > Marine >... | reverse complement strand
TTTATTGATAGCCTTCAAATTGAAGCGTGCGCATAACGTAAAGCTCGTTAGTTGCAGCGCCTGATCCAAAGGTAATTTGGTATTGAGTTCTGTCGATATCGCCCACGTTTTGTTCAATATACAAAGTAGCTCCTGCCTCTAGTGGCAAGCCATTGATAAAAACAGGGTTGGACGTAGTGGGCCTAAAAAATGCAATAGCGATGCAGTCGCTAGTCATCATTTTAGGTTTGCCTACAAATTCGGTTTCAGTTACAGTATTCATTTTAGATCTTTTAACAATAGTATAGCGCCCAGGACCAGGATCATGATCTTGAGCTGCTGAATTTCCTTTTTTAGGTCCTCGATCGTCGTTTGCTCCTGGCTAGCTCCGATCTTTTCCTTTTTGCTGCCTTTGGGCGGCATTGCTCCTACCATCATGGCGTATTCATTTTAGCGTCCTTTGCGCGCTTTTTATTAAGAAAATAGCGTAGACCTTCTGTAACGGCAAAGCCCAGGGCTGCCCCTAGTACAGTGTATTTCAGAAATTCTTTGTCTTTGCCTTTCATTTTAGTATTGGTATTTAATGCCCTTAGCAGTTAGGCTAGCATTCAGCTTATTTTTTTCTGCAGCTGTCAAAGCCTCGCCGATCCAGGTATAAAGATCCACGTCAGGCAAAGCCAAGCCCACAAAAGGAACGGCCGTAGGTACTCTACGTTTGCCAAAAGATTTTGTCAGCTGATTAACGTCCAGGTCGTTTTTCATTTTGGCGTATACGTCAAAAATATCTTGTTCGTCCACTACGTCAAAAGGATTGACGGTATTTTGAAAAGCCGCGAATATCTGATCAGCAAACCCGGCGTAATTAGAAACAGGGTAGGTAAGCTGTTGGCTTTTGGAATACGCCTTGCTTTCATTTTCCAGGGCCTTCTGAGCAGGATCGGGTTTATCTCCAGCAAGCTTGATCAGCTTGTATACCAAATAACCGCCGCCCACTAGAGCTGCAGTTGAAATAACGCCCTTAGCCCATTTGGGCTGGTCGCTTATGAATTTGCCTACGGCGGTTTTTCGTGCCATTACAGTGATTTTAATTTGTTGACTGCCTGATTATAAATAAACTTGTTTTTTTCTGCGATCTCGGCAAGCTTCTGTAGGTTGTCCGCTAGAAACGGATCAGCTTTCGCTAGCCTTTGGATCGCGTCCAGGATTTTTTCCTTATCTGTCATAGGTTATTTGTTGTTAAGAAAATCTAGGTTCATTCCGGAGGCCATAGCGCTGAGGCCCTGCATTACCATAGCCTGGCTGTCTTTGGCTTCCTTTAGTTTTGTTTCGTGATCGCGGCGCATGGATTCAATTTCTCTAGCGTGTTGATCCCGCAAGAATTGGTTTTCCATTTGCAGGCGTACCAGGTCAGCCTTTAGGCTAGCGACCTCCTCATGCTTAGAAAGGTATTGATCTACGCCAACGATTGCGCCCGAGGGGCTAGGGTAAATTGCGGAGGGGTTAGCTCCGGATACGCCTAGCTCGTCCTTCGGGGCAAACTCTTTGCCGGTCAATGAAACCTCGAAAATTTGCGGCCGCTCGACAGGTCTTCCCTGGCGATTGCATTCATTTGATTGATACAATTTAATGCGGTGAAAACCTGTGCTATTTTTCAAGAATCGCTCCATGCGGCGAACACCTTCGTCAAGTTCACAGCCTGTGAATTGCTTTTGGGTGTCTACGTCATAGGAATTGGTCACGTTAAAATAGCGATAGTCGTTATCGCGCATAAATTCAAGGATATATTCCGGATTGGTCATAGTTTAGAAAATTGGCATCGGTGAATTTTTATCAAAGTAGTAGACGATAAAAGCTAGGTTAGCCACAGAGCTAAAAGAATTAGCACCTGGAGGCGTTACCACGTAGCTATCGGCCCAAACTTGATTGCAAAGATAGAAGTTTGTATAAGCTCCGTCCTGATTGGTCCTGATCAATGGATAGCAGGCCTGTTCGACCATAATATCGCGCTGATCGTCCGAGATATACAGGACACATTTTTTGTAAACATCGGCCGTAGGCAAGGCGTTACCTTGTGGATCTACGGCCAATTCGTTTACGTCTAGGCATTCAATGCCCGAAATAATGGAGCTAGTACCGTTCAGCTCCGGATCGTCTTTGAAGTAAAAAACGGATTCCGTAACTGATTTTGATACGTTCAAAAATACAAGCTTCGCTTTTTCGCCTTCCACCGCACCAATACCGCCACGGCGCATACGGCGAGTAGCCAGCGCATTTTCTACGATTGGTGAAATGATTCTCATAGCGATTAAACGAAGTCGTAATAGAAGTTAAAGGCTACAGCTTCGTCAGCTGTCAAACCGCTAGTAGTGGTCAAAGTAACGTAGCAATCGGTCAAGTTGATCACGCGAGGCTTCAACAAGGTAATAGTTTGAATCGCAGTAGAGCGAGTCAAGGTGTACATGGGCATCTGATACACGAATTCCAATTTATTGGTATCGCGCAAGGTGACCAATACGCCGGTGTTTGATCCAACAGTCGTGTAACCGCTAGGAGTTACAGCAAGCTGAGAATCGGTGTAAGCTTCGAGTCCGTAGAGCACGATATTGTTGCGGCTCAGGTTGGGAATGTCCTTGAAGAAATAGCGCTTTCCTACAGACAACGTACCAGCCAGTTGACATTCGACAATTTGGCTGCGTTTAATGATTAAGTTATTCATAAAGATTTTTGAACTAAGTACAACAAATGTACTAAAAAGCATATAAAAAAAGAGGGGACCTAAAAGATCCCCTACTTTTACCTATGAACAGACAAGAAAAACGAATCCGGTCTGTTTATAGAAATTAGGATTTAGCGTTAACTACCAAGAATCCGCGCAATTCTAATACTGCGTAAACAGTGTTAGAGCTGTCATCGAACGCAACAGAAGTTCCCAAATCTACATTGATATCCAAAGTAGAACGGCCGCTGATCACTACAGGCTCAGTAGGAGCGAAGCCATAAGCGTAAGCAGCATAAGCGTTAACACCAGTGTTACCAGTGAAAGTAGCAGCAGGAGTACCGCTAGTACCGGCAGTAGCCAAATAAGCACCGGTCTGAACGTCAGGAACGCGACGGAAAGCAGCTACAGGGTAAGTAGGGATAAACTGCTTGCGGTTGATGGTGAATTCCAAAGAACCGTTGTAAATAGAACTTACATTAGAAGCGTTGGTTCCTGAGAAGATTGAAGGATCATCATAGGTCTGTACGATGGCATCAACCTGCTGAGTAGCGCTAGGGGTGTCTGACGCGATTTGCTTCAAAGCAACGCGAACCTGAGTGATTACAAATTCATCGTTAAGCTCGAGCAGACGGTCAGTAGCCAAGGGGCTAGCAACCTGGTTGCGCTGAACGTTAAAGCTAATTACCTGCTGAGTAGTCAAGGCTACATCGTTACGCAAATAACTTTCAGACAAGTTTTCATAGGGGATACCCAGGCGAGACTGGATAAAGTTCTTCTCATTTACGACTTTTAAGAATGACATAATTTTTGATTTTTATGAGTTATACAAATGGTTTACAATATTAATAGATTTCGTCAGCACCGTAAGCTGCAACGTCCTGAGCATAGCCGATTCCACTCATCATGGGGCTTTCTTCGGATCCTTGCATCATTACATCACCACCTTCGGCTACGCCTCCGATAGTTACACCAACTTGTTTGCCGATCAAAGAGCCAACGCCTACGGCGATCATGCCTTTTCCGGCTTCTTTCATCAAAGTGCCTTGACCTTGCAAGAACAAACCAACAGCAACGGGAGCTACGCTAGTGATGATCTCACCAGTTTTGCCTTCACCGAAGCGGGGAGTTCCGTCCTCTTTGGTCAGGACGTTAGATTTCACGTAGCCAGCGGCTACAGCACCAATGCCCAAGCCAGCAAGCTCGGTCAAAGTAGATTTAGAAAGTAACTTTTTCATGTTATTTAGGGGTTTTTTGTTTTGTTTATTTTTTTCCTTTTATGCCTTTTTTGGCCGCCATATAAACCAGGCCGCCAATTAGGCCTATAGCAATAATGGGCATAGCTCCAGCCAATGCGCCGCCTGTAGGGCTAGGTCCTGGATCGGTTGTGTCTAGGTCCACAGCGTCAGCGCTAGAAGCAGGGGCGACAGCTCCGGTAATCAGCAAAGCGCCAAGGGTCTTGATGATATCCGTTAGGAACGGCGCCCACCATGGAGCAGACGATACAGCTGCGGCGGTTTCTTCGGCCCCAGTTGCGGCGATACCGCTAATGCGACCGCCCAACAGACCTGAAACGATCGCGCGTACCCAAAGATTAACGCCGACCTTTTGGCCGTTTTTAACCATATCAATTACGCGGGCCAATTGTTTACCGGTCGGAGTTTTGGTAGCTCCAGCCTTTACGGTAGAATTGAACTTGTCTACGTCGCCGCCAAGCTTTAGCCATTTAATTTCGATTGATCGGTAGGCTGAGGGATTGGCGCTGCGAAGCTTCCAAAGACCGGAGGCCATGCCGCCGCCGTTTTTATTGATGATCGCAAGGACCAAACCGCGAGCGATCACCGCAAGGCCTAGAGCCTGAGTAGCACGAACTTTGGCTTTTTCGCCTGTAGACAAGCTGTCCCAAACTTTGGTACGCTTGGCCCAGTCAATAGATCCGATATTCTTTTTTGGCATATTGCCTATGCCGCTGATATAGTTAATGTTCATGCCGTTTATACTTTTGTCTTTTTTGTAGGTGTAGGGCTTTTCCGCATTGAATTTGCCGTACACCGCGTCGATGATCGTGCCGCCATTTGTCACTACGTACACGTGCGTAGGGGTAGGATCGTTCGCGTAGCTCGCATAGCGAAGCTTCGCCGGGATCCCCAGGTTATTAAGTACGCCCATTGTGAATAGGCTGTAGCTTTTGCAGTCAGCCTGGCGATCGCGCATGATCGCCGAAGGGAGCTGCACGTTTTGCTCGTTGCGATCAGCCTTGTAATTGACTTGGGTTTTGAGATAGTTGAACACCTTAGCGGCCGTTTCTTTTTCGTTTCGGCCCTTAAACTGTTTGGCTATCTTTTTGGTTTGAGCAGTTGCAACAGGCACAGCAGCCTCGATCGCCCTTTGTAGTTGGGCGTTCGTTCCATTTTTGGAAATGACTACTTTTTTGCCTGGAGCGCTGATCATATACCTTGCGTGAGTGCCTGGGGTTTGAACTTAGCAAGATCGACAACGGTCGTAGACATATTAGGGTATACGCCGCCGATTAGGTCCGTCTGTTTGATCGTAATAACAGGCCACTTATTGGTAGTAAGTCCGGCATAAATAGCCTGAGCTGAGGCCAAACCTTTAAGGACCGTCTTTATTTCAATAGCTGTAGTGCCTTGTTTGGCTATCTCGTAAGGACCGGTCGAGAAGTTTCCGACCACGTTACCGCCTATAGAGATAGTGCCAAAGGTATTGGCAACCTTGACTCTGCCGCTAGTGGGGTTAACTATATCAACTTTAAGCACCAGGGCTGCGTACAGGGGCTTGAGCGTAGCGATAGCGCTAGCGCCTTTGACCTTATATACAAGCTTCGTAGCCAGGCGATTGAGCTGTATCAGCTTGTACCCGGCATAGCCAGCTCCAGCAACGAGTGCGAGTTTCAGACCGTTATTCATGCATGCAAAATAAGAACATTAAATACATAGGGGTTATAGCAAGGCTTAGATTCGATTTTAAATGCGAGTTTTGTGTATTAAATTTGTCACTAATATGATAGCACATGACCAACAATTCGTGCATTTGCGAGTGCCAAAATTTATGTATGAGCTTCTTGCTCGCGAATCTTTTGTAACAGGACTATCGCGCCAAGAAGTAATTCGACAAATGATCAAAAGATGTTTAAATGAGAAATACCAATGCGATATACTTCTGCGATCTGATAAAGTCAGAGAACAGATAGAAAAAGATCAAAATACATAAAGATGTATATTTGCATATATGAGGCCGCCGAAATTTGAGATTCGCTCCCACCATAGAGAAGCCGCAAGGCGCTTGGGCGTACAGATCAAGCCAAGTACAGTACCAGGAAAGAAACTGGACGTATTTAAGGGCGGTCAAAAGGTCGCAAGTATCGGAGCTAAAGGCTATTGGGACTACGCTAGCTATAAGGCTTTGCAGCCTGATATTGCTAACGATCGCCGCCGGGCTTACAGACAACGCCACGCAGACGAGCGCCTACGGCGCGGAACGCCTGGCTTTTACGCGTACTATATTCTTTGGTAACATGATCAACACAAATTCACCACAATGGAAAGCCTACGTGCAGCACGTGCTGAAATGGGAGGGCAAAACAAGCTCTAACCAGCAGGACAGCGCGGCCCGTTGCTATCCTGGGGGCATACACACCAACAAAGGTGTAACCTACTGCACCTTTACCAAATATGCCAAATCGCTAGGCATTACACCGGTTACACACGATCGGTTTTTGAAATTGACTGATAACGAAGTAGGGCTTTTTATTTATCGCTTTTACAAGCTTGTAGACGGCGATAAATTTTCCAAAGATATAGCACTGAGCTTGACGGAAGTTGCCTGGCTGAGTGGTCCTAGTACAGCGATCAAGACACTACAGAAGGCGCTAAATGCAATGGGCCGCGAAGTTGCCGTAGATGGCAAGCTAGGGCCTAAGACGATCGGAGCAGCCAAGCTAGCAAATCAAAAAACACTATACGAGGAGTTTTGGAAGGAGCGCGAAAGGTGGCTGCGCGCGCTTGGATCTAGCTCCAGGTATTCGCGTTGGCTGAACGGTTGGCTGAACCGCCTTAATAGCTTCACCGGTAAGTTTTCACCTGGGCTATTCTCTGGGATCATTGGAACGGCCATACTGGCTACTGGCGCTTTTTTTTTGTATAAACGGCTGAGGAAATAGAGATTTACACATTTTTTCTACAAAGGGGCGGTCTATTGGGCCGCCTTTTTTGTTTGTAAAATGTTAATAAAAAAAGAGGCCCGATTTGTCAGGCCTCCTTCATTGTCAATACAAAACATTTGATCTAGAGCACGATCAATAAAGAATTGCGATACAAATATAAATAAAAAAAGGCCGGCATTTCTGCCGACCAATCAACATATATGAACAAACCGCACTTAGCGTTGGGTTATTTCTCTAAAGTACTAGCAGGAACTTGCCTTGCTACTTTTTTTCCATTTTCCGACTCGTATTTTACATCGTATGCAAAACTGCCGTCTACGTATTCAGTTACTGCTCTAACTACGGCAGGTTGACCGAGATACTTGACTTTATCTCCTGTATCGAATTTTATATTTGATCTTTTTGTAGATCCTATAGGTTTCTTACAACCTAGCAAAACTGTTCCTGTTTTCATATTTATCTCAAATTTATTTCGCGAACTGAATTTAGAAAAGATCCTTTTTTACGATCAATGGCCTGCTTCATGAATTTATCGACTGCGCTTTTTACTTTGGTCTTTGTAATGTTCTTGTTTTTCAAAATTACATATCCAAAAGGCGTAGATTCACTCAACTTGAAACTAAAAGCACTTAATTCTATAGGCTTTTTAGTTTTGCTTTGCTCTGTGTACCAATATACACCGCTAGCGCCTTCGTTCATTAGTTTAAATTTCATGATTATGGCAATACGTAGATTATACTTACTTTCTTTTTAGCAGCTTCTTCTTTCGCCATTTTCTTAGCATCAGTAAAAGACATTGAGCCTTTACTGTATACAGTTTGGCCTCCAATCTGGAAAGCCCAAAATCCAAAGCCCCTAGGTTTTTTCTTATGAGCTCCTTCGAACTTGCTGGTATTAAACGAAATCATATAAGCAAATATAATTATAAAAGCCAAGCTTTGTCTAACCAGTACTCATCTAGGAATTTATCCATATCAAGACCCTTGATCTTTTTCTCGGTTTTATATGCTTCTAAAAGATCTACAAATGTTTTTCTAAGTACAGCATACTCTTCCATTAATGAGCTATGAGAACTCATGAGAACACCATAGCGCAGCGAAATAGATCGAAACTCATTTAGCATATCTTTTGGTACTTCTTGCATGGTAGTTTTGTTTTGGTTCGCCATAAACATAATTAATTTTTTTGGTTTTTGTATCTTGATCCCAGCCGCATATAGAGCTCCTATGGCTTACATGGTAGCTTTTTTCATTATTATATTCATATCTGTTATGAGCCCAATAGATCAATGTTCCATCTTTTAGCTTTACGATACGACTTAAAATCTGGCCTTTTTCGTTTAGAATATATTCGCAGGTTTGAGAATCTGACCAAATGCAATAGCTAAAAATTCTGTCTTCAACTTTATGAGTTTTCATGCGAGCCCATGCCATATCATCATGGGAAGAAGTTTGAATTGTTATAGGATCTTCTTTTGTATTAAGTTTTCTGAATATGCGATCGCGCTCTACAACAGCTTGGTCCCAGCCTTTATCTTGAACGATTGCCCAATCGCAGGCAATACCCTTTTCAATCAACTTAAAATCATCATAGATATTTGCATACATGCCGTTAAGCTTATCACTAGAAAGCGCGAATGTCATCTCGATTATTTTACTGTCAACTACATGAACATAATGAATAGGCATGCGATTACCGTAAATGCTAAAAACTGAGTTCAAGTCCATTTTTTTTCAATTTGTCTTTGTATAAATGAAAGTTTTGAGCAAAGTGATAATAACAACCAAGTTCAATAGAAAGCTCGTCTGCCACTATTTTCATGAGTTCTGAGAAACAGTATTGGTCATTGCAGAAACCAAACCAGAGATCATTAGAGCGCATTAATACAGACATCTCTAGCTTTTTGTTGACTATTTGAAATCCTATAGCATATGTGCATGGTGTATCCTTAGAATAAATCGCATGTTCTTTACCATCATAGATCGAGATAGCTGCTCTTCTAGATTCTGGATTTCTTTTAAGCTCTTCAATAACATAGTCTAATTGGTTTTCTCTAGACCATTGATAGCCATAGTTAGAATTTACATGCATGTTTTCGTCTGCATGATTCAACCACATTGGTGCATATTTAGAAATTTTAGCTATTGAAGGATCCTGAGATAGATACCACTCAAATTCTCTTTTTGCATATAAAATGTTCCAATTCCTAAAGTCTGATTTTATTTCATTTAGTTCAGGATGTAGAATCGTAAAACCTTGATTTAACAAAAACAACGTGTTGCTAGATTCTATTCCATGATTACTGATCTCATAATAATAATGCTCAAAAGCTTCATTCGCATTATAAAAGTTTCTAGTTAGTTTCATATTTGACAATTTCTATATTTGACTCTTGAAGAAAATAAATAGCAGATCCATCTCTATAAGCTTCTTTGTATACGACCTTTTTAATTTTAGCCTGAACAATAAGCTTAGCGCATGACATACAAGGGCTAACAGTTGTAAACAGTGTAGCACCTTTTGTAGATCTACCTTCTTCTGCGCACTTTAGTATTGCATTACTTTCTGCATGTAGCACAAAATCATTAGTGTTGCCGTCTTTGTCTTCACAATCGTTACAAAATCCATAAGGCGTTCCATTATAGCCAAAAGACATTATGTTATTTTCATTTACTAGCAATGCACCTACTTTTTTTCTTTTGCAATAAGAAAGCTTTGCAATCTCATCACAAATTGCCATGTATGTGTTATCTATGTTTTTCACATTAGGCCAGTTGATCCAAATCCTTTGCCGAGACGTACAGTAGGCTCTTCGTATAAATCTTCTTTGTCGACTTGCTTTAAAAATGGTATTGACACAGGAAGCAATAAAAACTGTACTAGTTTTTGACCAGGAACTATCTCAATGATTTGATCAGAATAATTGAACACATGAAGAGATATTTCACCTTGATAGTCGCTATCTACAACGCAGGCCCCAACTTGTAAGCCTTTTAATGCAATGCCAGATTTATTAAAAGCTACAAGAGCAAACCCTGGAGGAATCGAGACCATTACATTAGAAGCAATACGAATTTGCTTGTGAGGCTTTAGCTTAATAGGCGAAACGTAATTAGGTACAAAGAAATCTATACCAGCAGCGCCATCAGAGCTATACATTGGTATTTTTACATCGCCAATAGTTGTAAATTTGATATAAGCAGGGTAATTCATATTAGATATTTTTAAAGGAATAATACAAAGAGATTTCTGGATCTAGCTTTTCTCCAGGCTTTTCGACTGTTTCTAAATAATCGTTGTAAGCAGACATATACGCAACGCAGTCTAGTAAATTGTCTTCTTTATGCGCATGCGCTTGTCTAGAAAGCTTAATAGAAATGATAGCTATATAGATATCATCGGGGGAATAGCTTTTGTTTGAGATGCTAGAAGCTATCTCAGCAGCTTTTTTCATAGATTGCTGAATGTCGCCATATTGGCGAGTTCTTTCTTGGGATCGATCATAAACGATCGATTGAGCTTTTTGTAAAATAGTCTTTTTCATAGGATTACAAGTTGTTTCTGATTGCATCATTGCGAAGCATTCCAGTAGTGTTAGAAATACCCCAGTTCAAATCAGGGTGTCTTTCGCGACAGATCTCCATGATGAAAGAATCATGCCATTCTAGCTGTCTACCATTCATCATGATAGGAAGCCATTCTTTTTCCCAGTTGTCACCCCAAAAGGTAATCCAAGCTAGTTCGGTGTTTTGTTGGTTTTTCATGTTTGTTTTATATTGACTGTGTAAAGGTAGATATAATTTGTGACTTTTTTATAGTTATGCAAAATAATTTCAAAAAATATTAAGACAGCACGGCGGGCGGCAGGGCGCGGCAGGACAGCAGGTACC
>Ga0208644_1004313_pt1 | contig 10771 bp, 5 predicted proteins | sample VirMetDEL_Nov_18_FD_184517 | JGI IMG/M metagenome (GOLD analysis project Ga0208644, IMG submission 184517) | Aqueous microbial communities from the Delaware River and Bay under freshwater to marine salinity gradient to study organic matter... | ecosystem: Environmental > Aquatic > Marine >... | reverse complement strand
ATAGCAAACTACATCACGTCCGCGTTGCCCCCGACTCGGATGAATACCTCAAGGTTTGGGTAAAGGAGCCAACCTTCATTCAGTTGGAGAAGGCACAGGCTAAGTTGATTAACCTAAACTCGCGCACCAACGACGTGAGTATTGAAATGGACACCCTATTCCGCTACCTATGGGAAGCATTCGTGGAAAAGACAGAACCCTCTCTAACAGTGGTGGAAGTTTTGCGCCTCAGTCCGTATATTGGAAATCAAATTAAGTCAATCCTGCCGGACCCCTTTGACTATGGGGAGGCTGAGGATTTAAAAGAGAATACGAGCGAATCCTGAAAACAGGGAAATCCGACGACCCTACTAAGGTAAATCGGATAAGTTTATATATCTTAGCATCCCAATTACATATTAGTCCCGCCGAGGTATATGAAATGCCTTATTCTATGGTGAGGGATTTACTCTTAATTCATTCCATTGTGAAAGAAGCTGAGGCAAAAGAGATGCAAAAGGTGAAGTAAGTTGGCAACCGACATTGATGATATGATTAAGGGCCTTAGGGAACTTAAAAGAGAAACTAGTGATATTAACTCTTCTCTTATTAGAATTAATGACGCGTATGGTGATGGACTTAAGCGATTAGCAAAACTTTCAGGAACTACTACTAAATTTGGTGCTGCTTGGTCTGTTGTAAGTCGTCTAACTGTAGGTTTGGCCCCTACTTTTCACAAGGCGGAGGCCGCTTTAAGGTCATTAGCGTATATTGCTAAGTATGTAGAAGTTTCTAAAGCGGAGGCCGCAAAATCAGACAAAGAATCGTTATCTTTGTTAAAAACTATTAATGAGGAAAGGTCGGATAGTTTAAAATTATTAAAGACTCTTGATAGATTTAATCAAGAAGGAGCAAAGGCTCACGAAAAGGAATTAGTATATCAAAATAAACAAGTATCTTATCTCATTGATAGACTGGGAGAAGAAAAAGGAATTTTAGAAGCTAGAAAAAGAATTCTAGAAGTTACTGAAAAGGCTTTTAGAATTGATGAAAAGTTAAGTAAATCTGAAAGAAATAGACTATATAATGCAGAATTATTTAAAAATGTTAGAGGACAAGATATAAATTCTGTAGCGTTGGTCTTAAAATATGAGGAAGATTTGAAAAAAATGGATGAAAGAAGAAGACAATTAGCTAGACAATCTAGACAAGAAGGGATTTCACCACAACAAAAGGAATTAATTAAAGAACAACTTAAACTACTAGACTCTCAACGCGAAGGAAGTAGAATGACTTTAGAGGCAGCAAAGAAAAGAACTGGATATAATTTTACTACAACAACGGATGCTGAAGGTATAAATAGAATTAGTGGTGTTGAAAGAGGACAATCTAAAACTTTTAGAGAAAAACAGATAGAGGCTTTTAATGCAATTAAGGATGGTATTCAAAATAAGTTTAAAGGTTTATTTAAATTCTTTTCAGGACCTTCTCTTAGAGTATTGGGTGGGTATATTGCAACGGGTTATGTAATATTTAAATCGGTATTGCTTTATGCTGCCATAGCTGGTGGTATAATTTATATATTACATAGAACTGGTTTCATAGAAGCCGTTGCAAATTTCTTTAAGGGTAGTGATGGTTGGAAGGCTGCAAAGGTCGGATTTAAGGTCGCGTGGGAAGGAATTAAAGAAATAGGTTTAGGTGTGTGGGAATTCCTTAAGGCTATTGCTAATGTTTTTGTTGCCTTATTTACTGGAGGAAAATTATTTGGTCCGGACGGTGCTTTAGGACAATTAGTAGAAAGGTTCTTCGGTATGTTAGCGTCCTTAGTTTCAGGAAGTATTAAATTAGTAATGGGGTTATTAGCAGGTGTTTTAATCACTTTTTGGGGAATTGTTTGGTCGAATATTCAAGTCAAAATTCAAAAAATAGAGGATTTCTTTTCAAATCCATTTGGAAGTAAAACTGGACGTGCATATAATGAAGCATATGGAGGGGAGGAAAATCGTGGGCAACGACAAGTAATTGCTAGTGCAAGAATGGGAGAAGGCCCCGGTTCTACGCGAGCAAAGGCTAACTTAGCAGACCCAAGATATAGATACGGAGTTAGAGCATCGGGTGGTCCTGTAATTGGTGGTCGTCCTTACTTAGTAGGAGAAGGTGGGCCGGAAATGTTTGTTCCCGGTTCATCAGGAACAATTCTTTCTAACTCCGCTACTCGCGGTATGGGTAATACTATTAACGTTCACGTCAATGGACGTGTGGGAGCGACGGACCAAGAGTTAAACGACCTTGCTCGTAAACTTGGAGAGAAGATTAACCGCGAAATGAATCGCTTTGGAGCATCAGGATATAGGGCGTGATTAAATGGTTTCAACGAAGAATATATTGGAAGGCTTGGCTCAAAACGGATATGGTGGTATGGAATCCACGGTATTCCTGAACTTTGCAGCCTTTGGAGATAAGCAGGGTGCGGATGATGCGGGGATTACAAATCGTATTATGCTTAAGTGTGAAAGTATCAGTTTAGACACTAATAGAAGCGTAGCCCCTATTCCCATCCCATTCTCAGGTGCGGTTACAGGTGAATCGCAGACATTGGCGATTGACTTAGGTATCGCATCTAAAAGAATTGGCCTAAATGGAATCATTACAGACCAAGTAATTAAGAAGCGATTTCAGAACGTTGAAGATACAGTGAGTGTTCATATGACCGCCTTTGAAGTAGCGCAATTGATGCACTCAGCGGTGGACTCTTCTTTCTTGCAGAAGCATCAGAACTTTGCTGAACTAATTATTTTAATGCCCACGCGGGTTAACAGATATTATCGCTATCACAGTGGCGTTGATGAAACAACCTCACATAGCGACCTTCCCCTACTACCATTTAGTTATAAGGCTAGAGAAGTGCTGTTAGACGCTAGTGGAAATTGGCAATCAACCTATCTTGACCCTACAACCACGGGGGCTAGCACCAAAAGTGGAGATAATTTCTTCTCCACCCTCACAGGTCATTATCCCGATTTAAACGACCCTGAGAAAAATATGGGTATGAGTGGGTATGTGGACTCTTTCGGAACACAAATTACACCCGGTCAACCCTTTATTACATTCAACCTCTCTTTCGTAGTAGCATCAGTTATTGGACAGTGATTAAAATGACTTACAGCATTTTTTCTAATGACCGACAATCTTTACAGTTTCCCGTTATGTGCGATGGGTATTTATTGGTAGACGCTAGTGGAGCATATGTAACTGATACAACTGGACTATGGGACTATCAGGGGCCGTTTACATTGGAAATGATTATCACACCCTATGAAGTAAATGGAAATCCTATTGCAGATAATGAAAATAGTCAAAAGACACTTCCTAGAGATGCGTTAGGTTTAGCGTATTTATCTAGCGCAGATAGACATAATGTGGAAATGTGTCTATTTCACAACACTAACCTAACTCTATCTTTAGTTAACACTACCACACAGGCTTTTTATCAACCTGCTGAATACTCGTTAAAAGCGGAAGTAAGAATTAATGGAACTACTGTAACTGTTGAAAGTCCTACTATCTTCACTTCAGAAATAGTGGATGATAGTTATTCGGACCCAACGGGATATATTTATCAAAAGTATTTACCGCAATATAAATCAACGGGAAGCACAGTAATTTCTGTAAACGTGGCTGGTAGGATTGTAAATACTACGGGAACTTTTTATGTAGGACAACCTGTATATACAGATGCGGGCTTACTAATTGGAATAATTGAGGCTACTATTCCCGGTTCTAGTTTTAGAGTAGCGGAGTTATTTAATGAACCTGATGCTTCCTCTACAATTTATGTTCCCGTTGACCGAGATGTTCTCTATACAGAAACCTCACACCATGTAGCGGTATCATATGGAAATGAAAATATCTACTTATTCTACAACGGTGTGTTGGTTGCTTCGGGAGTCCACACGGAAGCGGGTGAGTTTCAATTGGACTCCTCAGATGTGTATTTAGGAAAGAGAGGTTCGGGTGGTGCTACTACTACACAGTTTATGGGGGAATTACATGAAGTGGCTTTTTACAAAGAAAACCGCCGCACCTTTAGGAGTATTAACTCTATCAGTCCCCCGTATAGAACAACGTTGTTATATTTTGACTTCGAGGAGGCTAGATTATGACGGATGAATTGTTTGTATTAGATGAAGGGCAGGCTCTTCCCACTGATTTTACAACTACTCCACCTGCTGAGGATTATAACACCAATGCTTCTGTAAATCCTCGTCTTTTAACAATTATGGGAACCTCGGACCCCCTTCAGACCAACCGCAGTTTCATTGAGATTCATTCCGATAATGCTACGACATTAGAAGGGGGGACTAAACTATTACCCACCGCAGGAGGAGATTACTCAGAACCAACTCTATTCGACACACCCTCTTATCGAGTCACCGTTGATACGGGTAGTGCAAGTGGTCTTAGTTTAAACTTCAACAGTTATGATTACTTTATTTTAATTTATGCGGATGATTTATATAACCACCACTTTGCTAAGATTACGGAGGAAGTTCAGTATAGTGGGAGTGTTTACAGTTATGACTTTACTCCAAAATTAGGAGGCTACGTCCCTGAAGGAACAAATGTTTGTATTTTTCAAGGACCCGCGAAGCCACATAATGTGGTAGCGGTTGGATATGGTTTACTAAACGACACCTCATCTTCAGAAGAAAGACATGACCGCTACTGTGATGTTTCGCGCCCCACATTCTACTTCTATAAAGATGATGCATTGGAGGCTAATAAGAAATATACAGCAATTAAGACCTTTGTTCCTTCTAGCAATACAATGGTGAGTGTATTTAAAACCGCACCTGTTACCTCAGGGATGGTTTTAGATAAGTCTTTTTACACACAACATGGGGATATTGTGGACGCTAATAAAACTTCTGATGATACCTTAGGGGCGGATATTACAGATTGGACACAGAATATTGCAGAATATGATAATCGCGCAGGTGCTACCCCTATTTCTACTTATATTAATTTTATTGTTTCACCGTTGAGGAACCAAACAATTTCTGCTCCAGTGAGTGTGGATATTAAAAACAGTATTACAAATAGAGGTAATATGTTTGAGGCTACATATATTGACCCTGAGAGATTTTTAGACAGAAAGATTATGGATTATGAATCGGTCACTATCAAGGAATATATTGGTTCAGATGATATTACAGATTTATATTCATTTATTCTTCCCGGTGTTATGAATAATCACGCGACCGATACAGATAAAATTCAAGTCACGGGGTTATTAAATGGGCAGGATTTACGCAATTTATTATACTCTAGCCCTGACTACGATGTAATTTTCATTAACGGTTACTACTATGTTATCTCTAACATTAACGCACCTGTGGATGGTAACCAAGAGATTACAATTACTCACAAAAGGGCTGTTTCAGATACAACCTTTACTGCAACTTCTACAGTAGAAACATTGAATGCTAATACCGGATTTAGAAGAAGATGGAGTGGCGTTGTAGAAAATATGGGGGTTACACATCAGATTGATACTGAATTGTCGGGCGGTAGTATTTTAAGAAACAACACCGCGATTACAAATGTAGAGGCGGATATTTACGGTCTTGAATACCTTGTAGGTGGCCCTAATTACGGAATTAAATTGGAAGTAGAGCAGGGAGATTTATTAAATTCATACACTGAATTGCAATCAGTTCCTTCTTCAGTTTTTAATACTAGTGGAAACTTATTAGATTGTATTAGAACGGGGCTTTTGTATAACAAACCACTAATGAGTTCTAATGTAGAATATAAAGAAACCAACGTAGATGGTGGGGTTTTTAAAGTGAAAATTTCAGGTAGAGATAAAATTTCTCAATTGTTAGGAACGCCTGTAAATAAAAATTATACTTATACCGAAGAATATTTATACACCACCTTATCACCAATTGGAAGAGCACATTGGAGGAGTGTTACAGGTGGATATACAAACTCTCTTTACTACAACGTAGGTATCGTTTCTATTAGTGGTAATACAATTACTGTATATACTAAGTCTGGAAAAAGTCTTTCAGATTATGTCCAGTTTGGCGATGTATTATTTACAAGCATAGGTGGGATTCGAATACCTCTTGGGGTAGTAAAATCTATTTCAGGTAACACCACAATTACTTTAATGAAAAATAGTTACTTTAGTGACTTTACAAACATAGGGGATTTATCTGCTAGTCAGTGGACTATTGATTCTACTGATTATTATATTTTATATAAACTAGATAACTCTCTTTACGGTGGTAAATCGTTAGAAAAATATAATCCACTATTAGGACCTACTACCGTTTTAGGTAGTATTGATAAAGGTATTGTTTTTGAATCAGGTCATAATTTTACTAGTTATAATACACAAGGAGAATCTTTATCAGAAGTAACTCAGGGTTCTACTGTAAATGGTATTCCTATTGATGCTGTATATAAACCTTTTACTTCCGCAGGTGTGAACAAGGACACCCCCTTTTCTGTTTCTATTAGCAATAAAATTAATGCACTCTCCTCAATGGTTGAGTTTGATATTATTAATCAGGAGCAAACGGATGGGCAGACTATTTATTCATTAGGTTACATTTCACCCGTTGTAGCGGGGAGAGTCTATGGTGGAAATAGAAATGAAACTTGGCTTGAAGGTGCTGATACTATTTCGGGAAGATATCTAGACTCCTTCTATTTATTAAACGGTCAAGGACTTCCCAACGGTGGATTTATTCACTTTTTGGATAACGAAATGCAAGCAGGCAACCCTGATATTAGCACGGCCTACGCGCCTATGCCATTTAATCATGTTTTTGATGACGACCCCGGCTATGTTTCTACTGTTTCCTCACAGTATGTAACTCGTTTTGGTCCTCCCATTTGGAGATATACGAACAAGAATCAAAGTGATTTTACACAAAGATTGGGAAGTATTGGCACAATGACCCCCGAAATTGAAGACTTCCCCAATGATTATTACGACAATGGTGGTGAGTTTAAATTTAACCTAAGTGGTTATCGAGCCGCTTTAGAAGAAAAACATACCAACGATAAAAATAGTGATGAAACTTTATATTATCTTAAAGATAAATCTAATGAAAGATTGGGCGTTAGACCCGCTCTTGGTTCTAGATTCTTTGATGTAAACCGCTATCCTTCATCTTTTCATTCAAGTGCTAATAATATCGGTAGACTTATTGATGAAGATTTACTTAAAACCAATTATTCTGCTTTTGAAATTTGGGACACAAGAGCAGGAACTTTACATCTCTTTGCTCCCGGTCACGTTTATCCAGAATCTAAAATGAATTGGGATAATCTAGACTCACACTTTGGGGCAAAATCATTAACAGACTATTCTATTATTTTAAAGCGTGATGGAGAAAGTAGTAGCACTTTGAAACATGGAAGTGATACATACCCGACAGATTGGGCAGGTGTGTCTAATATAGGTAATCGTTTAGATAGAGATTATGAAAATAGAAAAATTGTGGCCTCTACAGGGAGTAGAAATAGATTTAGTCTTGTAAGACTAACTGAAGTTACATTCGATTTTTTGATGAATGAAGTAGATTATGAAAATTATGAACCGGGAAAGCAAAGCACAGATAATACAATTAAGGGATTCTTAGAACAACAAAGACCAATGAATTGTTATGTTGCTTCCGACACCACTGCTGATTTAACATCTGATTCGGATAATACTAGCGACCTTTTACTTATTGATGATATTAGCTGGATTGACGTTAGTAAAACTCAAGATATTTACACAGAGCCAGACTACAACGATGTGATTAAACATTTAGGAAGATTGGACACAACCTACAATGGTGGAACGGGGTATTCGGGGGCTTCTTCGCCCTACACTATTAGACTAACGGCTAATTGTTTAATTGATGCTGTTCCATCAGGCACTTCTATTTATTACACGGAATACGACCCTTCAAATGAAACCTATCTCCGAGTGGTTAGAACATCAGACCAAGAGTTAGCATATACAGATAGTTACTCTATTTCTAATAAGTCGGATATAATTAATAAGACAACATCTATCACTTTACCAAATACGCCGTATACACTACCCACTGTATTATCAGGAATAACTGCGGCGACTCGCGGGTTTATTAAGCGTCCAATTATTCTTGATAGAACAGGGACTTATGATACAGTAGAAACTAATGAAACTTTTGCACAAAGAGTTATGCATAACTCACAGTCAGGAAAAGGAGTTTTTGATTACGGAAATATGGATGTAGTTATTATTAAATCTGAAACATTCCCAACGGAGGCTCAAAAATCCATTAGCGATTTGTATAATTTTGAAGGTGCTATGTTATCGGATATTACTACTAGTATATCTAATATAACACTTAGTCAGACTGTAAATAGTGTAACTTATGACGACCCCGATTTAATTTCCACTGATACCGCTTTCTTGGAAACAAATATTAGTGGAACTAATGATGAAAAGGTGCGCCTTACAGAAATTTTATTTAGACCTAAATTACCCGCATGGGATAGTGCCAATGTGGATGGTGATGAAGCGGTGTTGAATTTTAATATAAGTTTTACAGCATCTTCTTCATGGTTAGATTATTGTAATAATTTAAGTGGGTATTATTTATACAATGTATCAGAATCTACTCTACATTATATTAAATCCCACACAATTAGCAAACAGAATGGGTTTAGTCACCACATTAAAATTGATAACTTTTCTTTATCATTTTCTACTAATGATGATATTAGATTGTTAAAAATATCTCAGAATTGTTTCTATGACTTTAGCCCAAAAAATATTACACTAAATGATTTCAGTTCTATTTATACTAAAATCCCCGGTAGTAATAAAATGCATTCCGAGTTTAATATTTCAGGCAGCAGAACATTAGACGGTAAACCAATCTACGAAGAATCGGGTATTAACTCTCTATACTGTCTTATTCATATTGATGGTGATACAGCCAAATACCTAGTAAATAGAAACTCTGGTTCTGCTACCTTACAAAACACATTTTCTCTTGGTGAACATAATGTATACCTAACAGATGGAATTAATAAAAATACCACGAGTATGAAAATTACACAAGATGCAAGTTCAAACTTACAACTATCCTTTGGTAAAATGCGGGAGATGTTAGGAGCAACTTCAGTGGGTTCTATTTTCACAGTAACAGTGGACAAAGGAGCCACCTTTACACCCACTAAGGCTCAAATTGGTGTTCCGTTTAACATTGTCTACGAAGCGGAGGATATTGTAGATGATATCTTATCCAGCGTCGGATTGACTTTTAATAAATCCACAGTGGGTAATGACTACTACATGTCTGCTAACTTTACAGGACAAAACGCCTTTACTGCTGCTAACTCTGTGTTATCATATAAGGGGAAGAAATTATTAGTAAACGGTGAGGATATTTCTATTGTCGCGGATGAAGAAGACCGCTTTTATAGAGATATTGAGATTGCTGAAGATAAATCAACGTATAAGATTACTAACATTCGTCGAGATAAATCCCTATTCGACCAATTTAACACTATCGCTGTATATGGTGATGGCGTTAAAGCATTGGCTAAAAACTACCGCGAGATTAAGAAGAAGGGGAGGGAGATTACAAAGGAGGTCTACGACTACACAATTACTAACCAAAAGCAGGCTGATGAAAGAGCGGCCAAGCTTTTAAAAATCCACTCTCGTATCAATGACGCGATTCAGATTGATATTGGTGACGATGTTCCCTTTATCGCACCCGGACAAATTATTTCAGTTTATTACCCAAGCGAGGGCATCTATCGCGCCCCCTATATTGTTATTGAAATTGAACGCTCTTTTGGTTCCCCTACTAAGGTTAAACTAGGGGAATACAACCGCGATTTGGCTAACACAATGAGTCTTCTTCTCAGCGAAACTCGCAACCTTCAGGGACTAACAAAGCAAAAGGTTTATAGCAACGTAACGTCACCTAACATTGATATCTCTTCTGTTAGACTCAAGTTTGTAAAGGCTGATATTACAAACCTAACAGATGATACAACTTCAACAATTGGATTTGGATATATAATTGGATTTGATTCGGAGGTAGGACCATGATTGTAAGAGATGCTAGAGAAAGTGTGAGAGATTATATTATCACAACGTATAATAGGTATAAAATTGGAACGGGTGGGGATTCAACCAATCCTAATGCGGGGGATTTGGATTCCCCAATTTCTTCACTAACCGCAGTTACAGGTTCGGGGGCTTCTTCTGAATCAACGGTGGAGTGGAAATTTACTGTGCAAGGTTCCTCATATATTGGAAACACTATTAAAGAAGTAGGTATATTTGACTCTAGCGGCAATATGCTATTAAGGGTAAACTATGACGGCATCGGACCTTTGACTAGCACGGACGAAATTGAATTTATTATTGTAATGGAGGTGGACTGATGGTAAACTCGCCGGGATTTATTAAATCATTAACGACAGGAATTAGCGATACAACAGAACTTATAGACGGAACGGATAAACTGCATTCGGGTATTCTCGACGCGCTGTTTGCAATCTCTTCAGGTTGCTTTATTACAAGCGAACACGGCGGATTTACTGAAGATACTACGGGTGCGAATACATCTTACACTCTAGCAGGTGAGATTCAATATGTAATCAATGGACAACCGGCAATTCAGACCACCGACCAAACAGTTACTATGCCCGCCTCCTTTGCTACATATAACCGCTATGTGCTTATTTACTTAGACTCATCGGGTGTTATTCAAAC
>Ga0208644_1004308_pt1 | contig 10774 bp, 13 predicted proteins | sample VirMetDEL_Nov_18_FD_184517 | JGI IMG/M metagenome (GOLD analysis project Ga0208644, IMG submission 184517) | Aqueous microbial communities from the Delaware River and Bay under freshwater to marine salinity gradient to study organic matter... | ecosystem: Environmental > Aquatic > Marine >... | reverse complement strand
CCGGTGGCAGTCGAAATATCCCGTGAAATACAGACCGGGCCTCGGCGGGCTTGTTCGCTTCACCGCGAAGTTCACGACGGGGGCAGCAAGTACGCTTCAATTTGCTGGACTGATTGACGAGGCTGGCTCATCGGCTGCCTACAAGAACGGCTATGCAATAGGTTACAACGGCGCGACGTTTAGCTTTTTGCGCTGGCAGAACGACACGCTTTTCCCCGTCGCCCAGTCGTCATGGGATGACCCGCTCGACGGAACCGGTCCGTCTGGGATGACGCTGGACCCGACAAATCTGAACGTGTTTTTTATTGAGTTTCAATATCTTGGCGCGGGCGCTGTAAACCTGTATGTCGAGAGTGACGTCAACGGTGAAATGATCCTCGCTCACACTCTTGACTACTCTGGTCTCTACACTGTCCCTTCGGTGTATATGCCGAATTTCTATCCCGCTGTGGGCGCTCACAATCTCGGCACCACGCAAAACTTGACTGTGTCGAGCGCGTCGATTGCCTTCTTTGTCGAGGGATATACAAAATACAAGCAAATTCATCAGCCTTCGTTCTCCTCCGACGTTGTGACGGCAAGCACGGTTACGACAGAAGTTCCGTTGTTTACCATTCGGAACAAGTCAACATACGCATCGAAGACAAATCACATTTCTGTCGCGCTGGAATACATTGCCGGTTCTGTCGAAGCGACTTCTGCGGCGAACCTCGGCGCAATTCGTCTGGTAAAGGACGCCACCCTGACCGGCACTCCGAGTTGGGCGGATATTTCAACGAGCAATTCCCTTTGCGAAAAGGATGTCGCGGCTTCAGGCATTACAGGTGGTCGAACCATCCAGCGTTTTGCTCTTGCGGGCAAGAACGACAAGATTACTCAGTCGGATTTGACCCCTTACCAGATTCTGCTTGCTCCATCCGAATCAATCACGGTTATGGTTTCCTCGGCCAACTCGGCGGACTTCACGGGCTTCCTCGGCTGGCGGGAATTGTTCTGATGCTTCTTGACCTCGTTTATCTAATCAAGCGGAAGTGGCGCGACGGTGCGCCGTCCCCGCATTACGTCGAGTGGGACGGGGAGATAATGGTTTTCTCGTCTGCCGAAGCTGCGGCTGCGTTTCTGGCGGAAAAAGAAGGGGAAGCGGTTTAAGTGATTGTTGAGAAAGAGCGTGAAAAGTATCAGGCCGCGTGGGGATTGGCTGATTACCACAAGGTCAGCCCCGGAGAGAAATACGCGGACATTTTCGCCACTTATGCCGACCCTGAGAGCAAGGTTCTCGATCTCGGTTGTGGAGCCGGTGCCGGCGGGAATGCCCTGGAGAAACTCGGTTACAAAGTCACGTTTTGCGATCTTGATAATTGGGGGAACGTGAAACCATTCATCAAGTCGTGCATATGGGAACTCCCTCATTTCACGACGCGGTGGGAATGGATTTACTGTTGTGATGTTCTTGAACACATACCGTCCGAGTTCATCGCCCTTTCACTCGACAAGATTCGCGTCAACTCGCCAAACGCCTTCCTCTCGATAGGTCTTACCGAAGATCACTTCGGAAAGGTGATTGGAGAGCCGCTCCACCTGACGGTCAGGCCGTTTACATGGTGGCGCGACTTCCTCAAGGAATTTGGCGAAGTCGAGAACGCACGGGATTGTCAGCACACGGGGATATACGTTGTCAGTTTCTGAAGTCGAAGCCTTGAAAGAGAGGCAGTACGAGAAACTGAAACTCGACTCGATGGGGCTGAATACAACCGACGAGAAAGTTCTGGACAACGTAAGAACGAACATACTAAGGCCGCTTCCCCAAGTCCGTCCTCATCCGGTTAACAACCAGCGCGTTTGCATTGTTGGCGGCGGCTGGTCTTTGAATGAAACAGAAGACGAACTTGTGAAACTCTACTTTGAGGGTGCCAAGATCGTCACGGTGAACGGTTCCGCGAAGTGGTGCCTGGAACGGAACATAAAGCCATCGGCCCATGTCGTGATGGACGCCAGGTCGTCTAATTTGAAATTTGTTCAACTGCCGGAAGTTCCGGGGTTGAAATACTTCATCGCTTCGCAGTGCGACCCTTCGTTGTTCGATGAGGTCAAGGACAAGGAAGTTCACATACTTCACGTTCTCTCGACCGATTCGGACGAGGAGCGGAAGATTCTTGATGATTATTATGCCGGTAACTGGATGCCCGTCGCGGGGACAAACTGCGTCGGTTTCCGCGCTTTGGTTCTCATGCGTATTTTAGGGTTCCAGTATTTCGATCTGTTCGGGATTGATAGTTGTTACAAGGACGACCAGCACCACGCTTACTCCCAGCCGGAGAATGACGGCGAGGTAACGCAGGAATTTAACTGCGCTGGCCGAAAATTCATAGCGTCTGGCTGGCAAGTGGCCCAGGCGCATAACTTCAGAAATCTGGTTCTTCAAAACAGTGAACTTTTCCATCTCAACATCCACGGGGATGGCCTTATCGCGCATATGTTGAAAAGCGCGGCTGAACTGAAAGGAAAGTAAAATGGCTGCTACGGCTTGGACCCTCTTTGATGAGGCGAAGCGATACATTGGCGATGGGACCATCGACCTTGACGCAACAGGCAAGTTCCGACTGCTTTATTGCACTTCGGGAACAAACGCCTCGACGCTCTCGCTCTCGACGCTCGCTTCGCTGACGAACCACCTTGCTTCGGGCAACGGTTATACCCGTTCCGGCAAGTCTTTGGCTTACACATGGAGCATCGGGGCCTCTACCGGCGTGATGCGGTGGGATGTCACGACCAACCCGATTCTTTCGGGCAATGGCGGGGCGCACAATTCGATTTCTCATGCCGTGATTATCCATGTCACGGGCGCGAGCGCGAAGGCGACGACCAACAAGCTCCTTTGCGTGTCGAAGCTCTCTACGTCATCCATCAATGTCTCTGACGGATCGACGCTCACGATCACCATGAACGCCTCTGGCGTGTTTGAACTGACTTGAGCCTTTGCGGGTCTACTGGCGAGCATTGCTGCTGGGTTGACGGTAGCGAGTGCAAGCACCTCGCCCGCGATGTTAACGGCAGAAAGTTCTCTTGTTCATTAAGGGCTGAACTCGGTTCTTGGGAGGCGGTGTATGCGGACTCTCGATATATCGCCGATGTTCAGCCTATGTGGGATAGGATCAAGCCGGGTTTTGGTTGCGGAGATTGGCCTGTCGGCGTTTGTGAAGCCTGCGGGGAAGTAAATGGCTAGCCTCGGCACTCTCGCCCTCGGGACGTATAACGCGGGCCTGTCTTCTAATACCGCCCTTCAGGGGTCTAACCCGGTTCTTGAGGTCATCGCGTCAACCGATGACGCTGACTATGTTTATGACGCCACGAACTCAACGCATACAGGCGTTGGCGTGTTTGAATTGGCAAATATGCCGTCAGACTTCGGCACCATGTCAACGGTGTCGATCAATCTTCGGTACGCTTGGGCGGCGGGGACACAAGTAAACGATTGGTTAACATTAACCGCACAGATTTATAAATCGGACGGAACGACTGCGCTTACAAACGCAGTCACCATTGCTTCGTCGATAACCACGACAACGCTTACAAATTCCGGGGCAGTTGCTTTAACCGGCGTGGACACCGCAGCCACCAAGGCAGATTGGGATGGCGCTTATGTGTTCCTTCGCTGGTCTATTAACAAGAATAAGAGCGGCGACACACTTCGCAAGAATGTCTATGCCGCCGAAGTAACTGGTACATACAGCCAAAGCACACAGGTCAGCGTCGGCAAAGGCACGGTTGCGACAACCGGTTTCGCTCCCACGACGGTCACGACGCAATCGTTCAACATTTCGCCAAATGCCGGGAATATCCTTGAGAGCGGCCTTTCCCCCTCGGTCAAGGAAGATATTCTCACCTCTCCTTCTGCTGGCTCTGCGACCTATACGGGCTACACGCCAGACTATCTTGCGAGGTTGAGGCCGAGTGCTGACGTTTCTGTGGGGTCTTGGACAAACGAGGTCGGGTCCTCTACAAACCTCTATCAGAGCATTGACGAGTTTTCCGGCGATGACGGCGATTACATCATATCGGACCCGGCTCCGGTTAATTCAGCCGTTACCTTCGCGCTTCCGGCGGTTACCGATCCGGGCAATGACACAAATCACACGGTTTACTACAGGTATTCAAAGACTGGCGATCAATCCGTTTCCATAATTGTCAGGCTGAAGCAGGACTCAACCGTTATCAAGTCCGCCACACACAACAACGTATCGGCTTCCTTTACCGATGGCTCGATGAGTTTGAGCGAGGCTGAAGCGGCGAACATCACAAATTACGCGCTCCTCCGTGTGGAGTTTGAGGCGACTGCGAGTTAGGGGTTAATCAATGGCGGCATTTAACGTAAATGTCCCATGCCGCCGGGTATATACGCTTGACGAGTTGGACAGTTGGTCTGACCTCGACTCGCTGCCGCACTCGCTTGATTCCGACGAATATACGTCTGGTTTCGGATTTACAGGCAGTGAGCCAAGCGTATCAGTAAACCCGTCGATCGGCGTTTACCCGGCGTCTGGAGCGATTGTATCGGCGGGCCGCGCCCCAACGGTAACCAATCAACTCCTCGCGCAGCCTGGGGTTGGGTCAATCACGACAACCGGGTTCGCCCCAACGGCGACCTATGTGCCAAACGTCAGCGCCGCGCCGGGTGCCGGTAGCATTGTTTCTCAGGGGTATGCGCCAACTGCGGCGGATCAGCTAGCCGTTTCCATCGGGGCTGGCGCAGTCGCCAACCTTGGTTTCGCCCCGACAGTTTCGTTGGTTGTTGCTGGTCGCGGTCTTATTTCTTGGGTTTCGTTGGACTTGCCGTTCTCCAACCTTTCGGTTGGGGCAGCGGATGCTTTTCCTTCAGTTGGCAGCGTTGTTTCGACAGGCTACGCCCCATCGGTATCCTTGTCCGCCGCCAGCAACATTACGCCAGATGCCGGTGCAGTTACATCGACCGGCTACGCCCCCGCGCTTTCTGACGGACTTTTGGCATCCCCCGCAGCCGGGGCCGCCACACTGTCGTACCTTGCGCCTTCAGTAACGGACCAGATTTCTGCTCTTCCGGGCAAGGGTGATGTTGCCGTTTCCGGCTATGCCCCGGCGGTTTCATCGGCGGCGGCTGGCGAGATCAACATTGACGCTGGCGCGGTTGTTGTTACCGGCTTTGCTCCCTCGCTCGCGTCGAACATCGTTGTGTTCCCTGATCGCGGCGCTGGAACATTCCAGGGGCGCACAGCGACAATCAGTACGACAGGCGTTGTTGCGGAGACGCCAAAGCGCGGCGCTCGCAGCCGTCGCAGGGTTGTCTACCGTGGGCGCGTGTATCGCTCGGAAGATGAGTTAAAACTCGCCCTTGCGATTCAGGAAAGCATAGAAGAACAGGCCAAGGAGATCGCTCCGAAGCCAAAGAAAAAGCGCAAAAAGACAGCGCCTTCTGTTGTTGTGGAATCCGGCGAAGTCAAGCTGGATATTCCACAAGTCGTATTCCAGTCGAACGCGATCAACGATGTCCTGGCGCAGCTTGACTCTGTTTCCGCGTTGTTCGCCGATCTTGCGGCAATCGCTGAGATGATCCGTAGACACAAGGAAGAAATGGAAGATGAGGAAGACGCAATCATGGCGCTTCTGATGGTCGCATGACTGATGAACAAAAAATGGCTCTCGGCGACGAGGCCAACACCATTCTACGCAGCCAAGCCTTCAACCTTGCTTTGGAGAAATTGGCCGAAACCTATGTCGGCGTCTGGAAGATTGCCGAGACGCAGGAGGGGCGCGAAAACGCGCACAAGTATTACCTCCTGTGTGAGAAATTTGCCCAAGACCTCAAATCAATGCTCCTTGAGGGGTCGCTGACCCGCAAGCGAGTTAAGGAACTTGGCAAAAAGAAGCGTTGGGGTGTTTAGCCCCTCGTGCGACCAACCGTGAGGAGTCGCAACTAGCCCGTCGTGAGACGCGCAGCCTTTAATGGAGTTAGTGATGGCAGAGGAAACATCGGCCAACCCCCTCGGGGGAGCCGGGATTACCGTATCCGAAGCAGCAACGCGGTTTGAAAGTTTGTTCTCTCAACCGCAGGAGCCAGAGGCTCCACAGGCCGAAGAGGCCGAAGCCGTAGAGACTGATGAAGGTCAACCCACAGAGGAACCAGATTCAGGTGAAGCGGAAGCCGAAAGCGATGTTGAAGAGCCGGAAGTTGCTCCAGAACCTCGCAAGTTCAAGGTCAAAGTTGACGGCCAGGAACTTGAGGTTAACGAGGAGGAACTCACCCGTGGCTATCAGCGGGACGCCGATTATCGCCGCAAGACGCAGGAAGTCGCGGAGAGAAACCGGCAACTGGAGGCACAGCGTCAACAGGTCGAGGCGACCCTCAATCAACTCATTCCTGTTTTGAGTGCCCAAGTTCAGGACAAGTTCGGCCAGGTCGATTGGCAAATGCTCGCAAGGGAAGACCCTTCGCAGTATGTCGCTCTTCGCGCTGAGTACGATGCTCATGTCCAGAACATACAGCGGGCCGTTGCGGAGCAGCAGCAGATTGCTCAAGCCAACCAGCAACAGTCCGCGGAGAACCACAAGAAGACTCTTGAGTCGGAATACAAGAAGCTGACGGCTGCAATCCCAGAGTTCGGCGATGCCGAAAAGGGTAAGGTCATCCGCTCAGAAATGAAGACTTATCTTGTAGGCGTAGGCTACACGGAGCAGGAGATCAATATGCTCTCCGACTCTCGTGCGGCGATTATCGCCCACAAGGCCATGCTCTATGACCGCGCCCAGAAGGCACGGGAGGATAGCAAGGTCAAGCAGCTTCCGAAGGTTCAGAAGTCAGGCACTCCCAACAAGGTTGATCCCAAGAGGACCGCAGCGAGCGAGGCGCAGAACCGTCTGAGGAAAAGTGGCAGCGTCAGCGACTTTGCCGATTTTCTGTATCAGACGCGCAACACCTAAATCGCAACCAAGCCCGCCGTGATGGCGCGCAAATAGGAGGTTCCCATGGCTTACCTCGCCGGGACTTTTAAGACTACGGATGCGATCGGCAATCGTGAAGATTTGACCGATCAGATTTACGATATTTCGCCGACTGGATTTTCGGTCCTTTAATGTAGTATAATCTGGGCCGGAGGTGCCCAGATGCCCGATGTCAAGTGCGTAGAGTGCAAAGTTAAATTTCACGTTACCCCGGCTAGGGTTGGAACGGCAAAGTTTTGTTCCTATTCCTGCAGGGGCAAGTGGCGGTCCAAGAATTGGGTTGGTAAAAACAATCCAAGATGGACTGGCGGTCAAAGGACAAAAACTTGTCAGTTTTGCGGCAAGAAATATGGTCTTAGGCCGTGCCAGCCAATAACCAGTTTCCGCAAACAAAAATTCTGCTCAAAAACGTGTTCTGATAATGGCGGTTATCGTCGTAAAGGCGAGGAACATCCTAATTGGAAGCCCGATTCTAGGCGGAACGATAGACGCGGGAAGCATGGCTCTTGGGCCAGGGCGGTTGTTAGCCGCGATGGTGCCACTTGTGTAAAGTGCGGCGCTTCAGGCGTCGAACTTCACGCCCATCACATAAAGTCATTTCGGGATTACCCCGAATTGAGATGGGACGTTGATAACGGAACTACACTTTGCTTTCGTTGCCATTGGGCGGAACATACTGCATTAACAGCAAACGGGGTGAATTCGGGGAACATCCTACCGGGTAATGCCGGGGACAATCCCGAGCCAAGCAGCGGGCGAAAGCCCGTTGAAGGTGTAACGACTAGGGGACGAGCCTACAGGCGTTGGTCTGGCAACTGCGAATGGTGCCGGACATTCATTACCAAGAGATGGAGTGATGCGATTGGCAAATCGCATCTTTTCTGCTCTAGGTCGTGCGCTGGTAAATATAAGGCCGCCACAAGAACGTGGCGTCCAATGAAAAACCAGCAGAACGCAAACGGCGGTAATTCCCCAAGAGCGCCCTGCCCGAAAGGGATGATATAGTCTGACCTTCGCAGTAATGCGAAGAGGTGCGGATAAAGAGCCGCACGATAACAGGGGTGGAAACCCCGTTCATGTCGATGATCGCGGGTCGTGGCAAGGCGAAAGCTACCTACCATAAGTAAATTTGTGGTAGTAAAATTTGGCTAATTGCTGGAAAATCCTTAGAGCATCGTTCCCCGCAGAGGAAAAGTAACGGTGATTGGACAATCAGCAGGTAAGAGTTATGCGTATCTGCTCGGTGTTTATCTTGGCGACGGTTGCGTGACAACCCATCAGGGTTATCCCGTTTTCCGTCTTAACACCATAGACATCGAATTTGCCGAAGCAACGAAAGCGGCGCTCCGTGAATACACGGAGAGGCCAATTTCGATACACACCCACGAAGTCAAGAAAAGCAGCAAGCCGAACCATTCTCTCCGTTGTGGCGATCCCGACATTTGCCGGGTTTTGTCAGAAGATACGGAAAGAAAGGCGAAGATTCCTGCTTACGTCTTTGATTGGTCGCTGGAAAACAAGCTGGCGTTTGTTGCAGGCTTGATGGACAGCGAGGGGTTTGTGGCGGCAAATAGCAGCAACCCTACTAACAGGCGCTTTTACATGGGGTTCAAATCCTGTGACATTTGGGTGCCTGATTTTGTGCGCTTGCTTGAATCTATCGGGGTCAGGATCGGAAAGGTCCAGACTGAGCCTCCCAGAAAACCTGGATACAAGGCACCTACGAGATTCACGATCAAGATGCAGTCTTGGATTGATGCCGGGTGTTATTTCAACATCAGGCGCAAGCAGGGCAGGGTTGAGGCGTGGTCGTCTATTGGCCCGTATGAGGCCAGGGCGGCCCGCCCGCGTAGGCTAACCTCAGAGACTACACGCCAGACCGCCTAGTGGCGGATGATATAGTCCGACCTCCACTCGAAAGATGGAGAGGGCAGCAGAAATGTTGTCCCGCCCGAAAGGGTCATTAAGGGGTTCCGGTCCCCCGAAGCAACAGTTTGGAATGGCAGACCGACTCTCTGACCGCTGCGGCGATCAACTCGGTTGTCGAAGGCAACGATGCGACTTTCGCTACCGCTGCCCCGACCACCCGCGTTGGTAACCGCACCCAGATCAGCTACAAGACTGTTCTGGTGTCCGGTACGCAGGACGCGGTTGACAAGGCTGGCCGCGACAAGGAAACCGCGTACCAGCTTGCCAAGGCTTCTGCCGAAATCAAGCGCGACATGGAATATGGCCTGACGGGCAACTACGCCTCTTCGGCTGGCTCCACGAGCACCCCGCGTCGTCTTGGTTCTCTGGAAGCGTGGTTCACCAACAACACCCAGCGTGCGACGGGTGCGGAATCTGGCGGCTTCAGTAACGGTAACGTGGCTGCTGCTACCGACACTACCGCCGGTGGTCTGCGGACAATCTCTGAGGCGATGCTCAAGACCGCCATGCAATCGGCATGGACGGACGGCGGCAAGCCCGAGATCGTCCTGTGCGGCCCCGTCAACAAGAGCCGCATTTCGACCTTTGCCGGTATCGCCACTCTTTACCGCGACACTGGCTCCAGCATGAAGCAGGCGTCGATCCTGGGCGCGGCTGATGTCTATGTTTCGGACTTCGGCCAGGTCAAGATCGTACCGTCCCGTTTCAGCCGTGAACGGACTGTTACCGTTCTCGATCCCGACTTCTGGGAAGTTGCTTACCTCCGTCCGTTCAAGACTGAGGAACTTGCCAAGACGGGTGACGCCTCCAAGCATCACCTCCTTGTCGAGTACACCCTTGTGTCGAAGAACGAGGCGGCTTCCGCCGTCATCGCGGACCTCGCGTCGTAGTGAGGGGGGAGGGGGTGGTCCTTCGGGGCCACCCCTTCGCTTTAGATGAAGAAACTCATCAGCGCCGATCCGCTGACGGGCATCTCCACCTATTTCGTTGATGACCCGTCGAGTAGCAAATTCCACATCGAAACCGTACAGGACATCGAACCCGTTCTTGAAATGAACCGGGTCAGAAGGACTGACGGCTCTAACGGTTGGACGCCGTCGAAAGACATGAAGCACGTTGCTTCGGTGCCGATGATCGTCCTTCAAATCTGGGCCAATGAAGCCGGTGTGGCAATGAACGACCCCGCCTTTGGCGAGGTTGTGAAACGCAAACTTAATGATGCTGACTTTAGCAAAATGAGGACTTCTGAGGGTGACATTTGAAGAAATGATCGCGGCTGCGGCCAGCGATGTTGACGCGGACAAGTTGGAATCCGCACACGGTAGAGCCTGTTATCTTGTCCGCCAGAAGCCGGAAGACGCCAGATTGGCTTTCTTGATGGCTCATTGTCACCTGAAGGCGGGAAGGCCGGAGACTGCTTATTACATCTACCGCTTCGCGCAGAAGTTCAAAGACTACGATGGCCCGCAGTTGTGGAACCAGATCGGTATGTCTCTTGCCGAAATGGAGCGCGATGACGATGCGGAAAAGTGGTATTGCCGCGCCTTGCAGAGAGGCCCGACAGACGTAACCTATTCCTCGCTGGCTTCGATTTACGCAAAGAAGGGCGACCCCAGAAAGGCCGTCTGGGCGGCGGAAGAAGCGTTGAAACTCAACCCGTCTTCCGACGAGGCGAAGTGGAACGGGGCCTTAGCCCTGCTGAAACTTCACCAGTGGAAGATGGGGTGGGAGTGGTACGACACCATGTTGGGTGCGCCGAAATTGAGGCCGCACCCGCCGTCGCTTGAAGGCATTGATTTACCCCTGTGGGACGGCAAGGGCGGCAACGTCCTTATTACCGGGGAGCAGGGTTTGGGCGACGAAATCATGTTCG
>Ga0208644_1004305_pt1 | contig 10777 bp, 19 predicted proteins | sample VirMetDEL_Nov_18_FD_184517 | JGI IMG/M metagenome (GOLD analysis project Ga0208644, IMG submission 184517) | Aqueous microbial communities from the Delaware River and Bay under freshwater to marine salinity gradient to study organic matter... | ecosystem: Environmental > Aquatic > Marine >... | reverse complement strand
CAAGCAGCCCCGGAGGGATCTCGTCAGCATCAAGGGCGAGCATTGCGTGTTCGCTGGAAAGCACGCATGTCAGGCACTCGTTGATGACAGTCTCAAGAACAGGCAGCCCAAGGACAGATCGGTTGTTGTTGTAGAGCTTGAAGTACGCAAGGCTCTGCGGCGGAAGGGCGATTGGGTTCTCAGGGGTGTCTTCTGTTTGCTGTTCGTACCGAAGAAGATGCCCGTGTTCATCTGTGACAGGAAACCACTCAGAGCCAAGCCATGATTGTAGCTCGACAAGTCTCCCATCTGCATCACTGACAAGTTCGATTGCGCCTGCATCGTAGACAAGCAGGTCCGTGACGACCGCAACCATCATCTCCTGCCAAGTCGTACCATCTGTGCTCGGAGTCTTGAGAAAGTCCCGAATACGCGCAGCCACATCTGTGAGGCGCTGGTACTCTTCTGGGTTTCTTGGGTCCTCGTTTACACGGATGAACCAGTCCCAAGTAGAGATTCTGCGGGCGATGGAATCCACACAGGCTCGAACATCTGGAGTGGACTTGTATAGCTGCCAATACTGCTCTGGCATCAGCGAGCGGTACTGAGAATAGAACGAGTAGTGGCTGTTCGGTGTGTTGTAGAGGCTTGAAGTGTAAGCCGCATGCGACCAACCCTTACGATCTCGCAGGTCCATCGCTTGTGACGAGCGGGGTGCAGGTCTTTGGCCAAGCCAGTTTCCGGCCCGGATCTCAGGCTTGCCAACGCGCACAACACCGGGCTGAACCAGTCTGATCTTGGGTTCTGTGGGCATCGTTTTCTCCAGCTTCGCTTGTTCTAACACTTCAAGGAAAACTCTTTCCCTACTACTTCTTTCGCGAAGCGGCAGAAGACAGCAGCCGCACTATACCGAGAAGCCGCTTCCTTGGCGATTGCTCTTCCACACCATCGACATCAATCCCCGGCGTCACGCCCACAAACCCACCAAAGATGCGAGCCATCAACTTCCCTGTGCGCTGATCTGATTCGTCCTGTCCAGCAAGGTACGCAGATCGAAGCGCGTGTGAAACAGCCTTGACCTCTTGGTCAGTCGCTCTTGAGAGCAGGCCAACAAGGACAGGGTCTTCCTCTGCACTTGAAATAACAGAAGAGTATAGAGATAGCCGTCTCTCACCCATTTGGTCTGACCTCCATAGAAATGTACCTGCCACCACTGCTGATCAAGTCTGTTGCGACTCTCTCGTATGCGTCCGCAAACCTGTAGTGATCTGCTGCGTTTCCAGAATCCCAAAGCACACGGTCACCAGTCTGATTCGGCACTCTTTTCGGTGCCTGCATCTGATCTGCCCAGCCGGCAACACTCCACACATCCTCGCAGAAGATTCTGCGCCTTGGGTCTGAACGCAAATCATCCATTGTCGCGTCCAGTAGCTGCGTTCGATCAACCGTAACCATCTTGGTCACATAGTTCTTGCGCATACCGTAAGCCTCAGAGCCAACTTTTCCTGTCGGGTGAAACTGGCAAAGCCACAGGTCCACATTGCCGACATTCGCGCACTTGTCTCGAAGCTCCTGCGCTTTTCTCATCTCTGGTCGCGAGTCGCACACGGCTGAGTTCACCCTGTACCGGACAAGGGCGTCGTACACTTCATCAAATGTGCGCAGCGTGCCAGTCCAAACGAGGGTGCGGACCATGGACTCGTCTTGATTCTCCTGCACGGTAGAGATCGTCATGTGTAGTTCCTCAGAACCAACATCGATCCCTGCAACAACGGTCTGATCTTTCAACTCTGCTGATCCACCGTAGTCCATGGGGCTACCAGTAGAAGCATCTGCAAGCATTTTCGCCGTTACCGCAGAGCCCTCTGCCTCGTATGGCCTGCCAAGGACACTCGCGTAAAAAGCCTGGATCTTGTAGGTGTCGTTCTGGGCCTCCAGCCACTCCAGCCACAAACCCCTGATGTCCTGCGAAAGAACATCAAGGCGCGTCGGGTTGTACCCACGCCTGTTCTTTGATGGCCTTTCTGCTACCCATTGACCACCCTCGGCCACCCTCTCAAAAGGCTTACCGCAGGAACGGCACACTGGCCGAATATGACCTGATGATGCGCCTTTACGGTCCCTAAGCATCCAGCGACCATTCACATCTCTGGTTACAAAGTTGACCTGCCATTCGAGAGGCTGCTTTTCCCCGCATCTGCCGCACTTATGAAACCACCTGCGGCCATCGCTATTGTCATAGAGAGCAGCCACGCCACGCTTCGCCTGCGTCGGGTTTCCGATACGGAAAAGCTGCGGATTCGGGCTGGCACGGAGACGGTCCCGAGCCAGCGCAAGATTCTGCTCTACGCAGCGGTCAAACTCGTCGACCACCATGACATCTGCTGAGAACTCGATGAAGTCGTTGACGGTGTTGCTGCCGAGAAAAAGCAAGCTGCCTTTACCGAAACGCTTGATTCTCAAGCTGCCACGGTTTCCTTCATCCAGAAACTGCCGGTAGTAGGCAACCTGCTCCAGTGGTGGCTGGATTCTCCGCTGAACAAAGCGATCTCGTAGCTGGTATGTCGGAAGAATGTAGGCGGCGATGCGGCCAATCCTTGCCCGCTCCAAGCAAAGCTGGATCAACAGCTCACTCCAACCGATCTGCACCGCCTTCATCGCATCGAAGCCATCTATTTTTGGCGCATCGCAGTAAAGCTCAATCAGGTACGGCTTGTCCGCAAAGGAGAGCGGCTGGCCACGGGTCGTCCTGTGGTGGTTCAACGCGATGCCAAGAAGCGGGTACTGCTCCTCAATGGCGTCATACACCTTCTTGGTTGGATTTTTCATTTCCTGCCCGTCAGACCTTCAAGCACAGCAGACCTTTCAGCCTTTGGAGCAAGGCTTACGATCGACCAGACCTCGTACTGGTTGCCATCGCTTCCTCTTCTGGCGGTCACCTTCAAGCCCACACCGTGAAGCACTGCCCTGCTGCTAAGGCTCTGCTGCGCAACTTCCAGCAGGAAGCCCAAGGTCTTTGCATCCAAGTACATGCGAACATCTTTTCCGCTCAACGGCCCACCGATGATGTTCTCACCGATCACCCTGTCCTCTTGCGGCCCCTGTTCCCCGTACTGAATCCGGCTTCCAAAAATGCTCATGCTGGCTCCACATCGATCAGCGGTGAAGGGATCGCCCCAAGAACAGTGTTGAGCTCTTTGACTTCTTCCTTGAGCGCAAGCAGCACTTCTCTTTCCCCGCCTGACTTCTTGGCCGCAGCGACCCTTGGCGTCTCGGTCACATGGACATTGTGTTCAATATGCTGCTGCACAGCCACATGCTCTGTAGGCAGTCCAGTCAGAAGCGCCCTTGCTTTGATCAGGTTCGGAATATCGCCAACCTTGACCTGCAAGCTGCCATCCTGAACTCTTCTTGCAATCAGGCCAAGCACAGCGTCGATCAGCATCACCTGCTTGCTGACATCTGTTTCTCTCAGGTGCTTGTTCCTGATCTTGTACCCAAGATCGCGCAGGTATCTTGCCGGGTCCAACTGGTCTGTTTCAACGGCAGTCATTGGCCCAACAGACTTCTTTTCTTCCTCACTTGAGACACCGACACGCTGCTTCTGGACACTGTCTCGTAGCTTGGCATAGCCCGCTTGATTGAGGACAAGATCAAGGGCGGCACGCATCATCTTGGCGTTGTCCGCACCAACATGCTTCTCCATAATGGAGCGATACCTGCGCAGCGCTTCGTACTCTGGGTCGTTGACCCTTGCGGCCCGCATGTCCCACGCAAACTTCCTCTTCCAGTGCCGAATGTTCGACTCTGCTGTATCCACACTTCTTGCGAGTAGCCTGTTGCTTCTTCCGTCCGGTGTCTGCATGCACCACAACAGAAAACAGGCGTAAGCCACATCAGACTCGTTCTGCCGCTGCTCAAAGGGTGCGTGTGGGGCGCTGCTGTGGAGCGGCTTGTGGGCCCCCTCACGGCTGTCTGAGGGGTGTTCTTTACTGTCCGCCATGGCGGGCCCCCCACTGGTACAGCGATCTGCCGACTGCGTGCCACCGCTCAAATCTGGCATACCTGCTCAGGAGCAAAACCTGCTCGTCAGAAAGCCTGTCGATCATTTTGCGCATCCTCCTTCTCTCTTTTGCAGCGTGGCTTTCCTGCTTCTTTGAGAAGTCCCACTCCCTGTAGCGGCGAACAATGTCCTCGCTCACAGTTTCAAGGTCCAAGCGGTACCTCCAAAGCCCACCAGAAACCCTTTCCTTCTCGATACGCAGGCTGCCGAACTGCGTCTCCCGCATGGCCCGCACACGGGTGAGCCCTTTCGCACCACCCACGCTCTGAATCTCTGCTGGAAAGTGCCACTGACCATCAAGCATGAGAAAGAACACGCGCTGCATGTTGTTCTTGAGCCTGTCTTGGTCGATCTCGTAGTCGAAAGTCTCTCCGTGGAACCTTGGCATCTCAGTTCTCCTGCTTGTTCTTGTTGTAGAAGCCGCAAGCACTGAGGATTGCCCTTGCCTGCTTGACTTTCTCAAGCTGCTGCTCCGGGTCATCGTAAACGCCGACCACGCTGACGATGGCGTGAACAAGCTCCATGAGCTTCGGTCTTTGGATAATGTCCTCAAACAGCATCGCGTAAACGAAGTGCTCTGGGACATCTTGATGACCAGCCGCGATCCTCTCGCATGCTTGCTCGAAGGTGTCCGGCGTATGCACAGCACAGCCCCTTTCAGAAAGCAGCATGAGGACATCTGAGCCCAAGTCGAGCGAACCAACAACCTCTGGCGTAGAAGACTCATTTTGCTGCACAAGAAAGAAGCCTTTGGGCCATTCACTACCTGCCATCATTACCTCCAAATGATCTTACGGTGTTGCGCATCAGTGCGCAAGCGGAGGTGAATCCCCCGCCTGCGCACACACAGCTACTTCTCTTGCCTTTTTTCCAACCGCCTGATGAACTCTATGCCCTCTTCGCGGCTGTCGACTGGGATCAACATGCCATTTCCGACGACATAGTACCCATCTCTCCTACGGGTCACCCGCAGCTTGCCTTCTGTGTCGAAGGTCATCCCATCACTGAACCGCATCTGCTGCCTCCGGCGCAGCTTCCACTGCTGCCTCTTGTGCCGGCTCTTCCACTGGCTCTTGTGCCGGCTCTTGTTCCGATTGCCCGATTGGGTTCTCAATCTCCGTAGCCACTACGGGCTTCTCAGTGATGATCTGGTACGCCTTCTCTGCCGGAATCTGGACCAGGAACAAGTTGTCCCGCCTGCGGTTTGCCCACAAGTAGTCCACAGCATCTTCCGGCTCATCGAAGAACGGGATGGCAAGCCACTTGGACTTATCGTCCGTGTACGCTTCTCCCGTAAGGCGCTTGTCCAGAACATCTTGGCAGAAGATCGCAACCTGACCCTTGCTGTTGGTGATCCACTGCACCCAGTTCTCGGGCATACTTCTGTTCTGCTCATGCTGAACATCGTACTTGCGTGGGTCGTACCAGCCTTTGGAGGTGAGAACCACCACCAACTGCTGAACTTCCTTCTCCCCGTTTACTTCTACCTGCTTTCCCATGCTAACTCCTTGGCTTGGGTTTTGCTTTAGCAAGCGCCAACAATATAACAGCTTGCCATTATTCCTGCTGGGCTGGCCACCACACCGGTCGGTTGCGCTTCCACTCCGCAAACCGCATCTTCTCGCCAATGTAGTAAGCCCTGTAAGATTCAACTACGCTTTCCACTTTGTACTGTTCCGGCATACAGAGAGGATGCGGCGTCAACTGCCTGTCCAGCATCAAGCTAAAGTGGTCTTCTGGGATATTTTCTGAGACAGCAAGCAACAGGCACTTCTCGATGACAGCCTGAGACTTGTGCTGCCTGCCGTACCTGTGGGAGTACTCCCTGCAAAGCTCCATGCCGTGCTCGTAAAGCCAAAGGAAGTTGCCGAGGGTCTCGCGAGCCCAAACGGTGCATGGGTGATTCAAGTACGCAGACTTGTATGGGGCGACTTTTCTGCCATGCAGCACATTGACCGCCGTACTGAGCATCTGCGCACTCTCAAGCGGCATCTTGACCACATGCTTGTCGCACATCTGCTGCGCAGCACGCCTTGGATCCTCGTCCAGCACAAAGATGTTCATCTTGCCCCCAAAGAGGGCAGTGTGGGCAGTGTGGCCGAGAGGTACCCTGCCTCTCTGAAAGAGTAGTAGTCGCCACCAGCGCCGACAATCAGGTGATCGAAAAGCTGAATGTTTAGAATCCTGCACGCCTGTTGGACTTGATCTGTGACCCGGTTGTCATTGTTAGAAGGTTCTGAGCTTCCGCTTGGGTGGTTGTGAGCCACAAGCACACCCGCCGCCTGCCGCTTTCTCGTAAGGGCAAAGCGCATGATCTGACCAGCATCCACAAGGCACATGTTCCTCGTGCCTTTAGAAATGACTGTTTTGTCGATCACACCCAGCTTACCGCCAAGGACAACAACCACAAAGTGCTCCGTTTGCAGCGGTTCCCCATCCTTGTCCGTAAGCATTGGCACCACGACTTTGAGCGCACTGACTGGCGAGTCCAAAACCGTTCGCTGCGGCTGCTGCGCAAGCATCCATCTTTCCAACCTGCTCATTGGCTCCTCCCTCTTGCAAATGTGCTCACACTACCCATCAGTAGAGCCTGTCCACTGCTTCCATGACGGAAGCTGGAACCCCCATCTCCCTCAACTCACCATCTGCTGCTGTCTCCAGCATGTCGATGATGGTGATGTAGTCTGCTGGGTCGAGCGTTACGCGGGAAAGGTCGGCCTCTGCCGCCGCCCATTGCCCTTTCGGAACAAGCCTGTCCCGCGTCACGCCAAACTCACCAGAGCGAGAGGTGAGATCGAACATCCGAGGAAAGCGGGCGGCTGGCACCCAAGCCTCATCCTTTTCCAACTGGCCCATTGGTTCTCCGTGTTGCTGGAAGCGCCCCCGGCAGGACTCGAACCTGCGGCCATCGGCTTAGAAGGCCGATGCTCTGTCCAACTGAGCTACAGGGGCAAGGCCCGCAAAGCGGGCATGCCAACAAAATAACACAAAACAGTTATTCTTGCTGGCTCCAGCTACACGAAAAGCACCATCACAAGCGTTTTCTCAGTATTACGGTGCTGTTGGCAAACACAATCTCTTCAATATCGGTGTGCATGCCCTTTGGCATCTCTTCTCGCTTGTTGAGGAGGTAGCCCGCATCTCTCCTATTGCTTCTCCCAACACGAAAGCCACGGAAGTTCACATCATGTACCAAGTCCAGAAAAAACTCCACTGGCGTCTCACCGGGCTTGCTTGAAGCGTTGCCGTACTCGCTCCAGTAGCTACAGCACACATCCTCGATGACCATACAGCCACCGGGCTTCACAAACGGCCAGAGAACCTGAAAAGCCAGCTTCTGATGGTGGTTCTGGTGTGAACCATCATCGACAACCAAGTCGAACGGCCCGTGTTGATGGGCGACAAGCTCCAACGCCGCTGCTTCTCCTTGATCTGCCATGTGCAGCGTGATGCGTTCACCAAGGGGGGCACCAGTGTACGGCTTGATGTCAATGCCATGAACCTGAGCATGCGGGAAATAGTCTCGCCACATCTGCAAGCTGGCACCGCCATGCACTCCGATCTCGAGCACACTGGTGCAACAGTCTCGCATCTCGGCAAGATGCCGGTCATACGCAACCGTGTAGCCATGCACTCCTGATCGCTTGTCTGTCCCGTACTTGTGTGCGTATGAATCAAGCATCGCCTATCAGCCCGTCGATCTCCGCTTTCAACTCATCCAGATCCTTGATGCTCACAATGCCAAATCTGGTGAGAAAGCCAGCCTGTGCAGCCTTGGCAAGTCCAGAAAGGTTCAGTAGCCCCCTGCACTTTTTCAGTAGGAGCCGTGCGCGTTCGTCCATCTCTACCTCGAAAATAGTGCCCGCCCGCATGCGGGTTCCACAGTGAAGAAAGCGCGTTTCGCGCGAAAAAGGTTGTTGCACACGGGCGGGCGGAAAGTTTTAGCCTTCGGTGTCTCTACCAAGGATTCGAAGGCATGATTTGCATGTCACTTCTGCGCGATTGTATGTCATCCCCTCCTGCTTGCGCTTGACCGCGTCAGTACCGCTTGCACAGACAGGCCAACCGCGCAGGTATGATGTCACACGGCCACTCGAAGATACCAAATAGAGCGGGCCGCCGAAGTGCAGGCGTTTCACAGACCCTCTCCGGCTGCACGCTCTGCTTCCTCGGCTGGCGCGGAAACCTGCTCATGGAGCAGCATGTGGGAAACCACCAGAGAGCAGTGCTTGGTGTATCGGTTGTAGTTCCACGACGCGCCCACGCTTCCATCGAACCAATACCGAGTGTCCTCCCACGAGTTTAGAGAGGCGACTTTCGGTCGGCCGGGGCCCCACCCTGCGGTCAGCACATTGAAGAAGGTGGAGCAGTCTGAATAGGTGAAGCCGGTTCCGACAACACCGAAGAAAACGCCCTGGTCGTGCATGTATCCGACCTCGATTGAGGCAGAAGCGAAGGTCTGCATGCAGACGCGCCCCACCTGCGGCTCGGTCCCCGGCGTGCATGTCCCCGGTGTCTTCATTTCTGCGACTGCGACCCTGCCCCACGGCTGGCCACGGAAACCATCTTCGAGCTTACCTGCTTCTGCATCGCCACCAACAAGTGCGAGCGCCAAAAAGAACGACATTTATTCCTCCTTCATCTCAATAGGCCACGGCAGAAAGCTCGCTCTGGCAAAGCGCCGAGCATTTTTCTGAGCCGCGTCCACAGAAGTGCCAATGTTTTCTGCCACTACCTTCCAAGAAGCCCCTTCGCATCTGATCGAGTAGGCGGCACACCCAAGCGTGTTCAGCTTTTTGATCACCTCTCTGCTGTAGAGCGTCGGGTTTTCAGCAGCGAAGTCCAACGCTTCCACAGTCTTCTCTGGTGTCGATCTCACTGCAAAGTACAGGTTCATTCTGCCTCCATTCCAAACAAAGCCACGCTGGGTTCAAGGTAGCTATGCGGTGATAGGATTCTACCCCTTCTGCTGGGGCCTTTTTCTAAGCCCCCCGTGCGGCCCAAAGATGGACGAGCCCGTAGTGCCGCCTTCTGGGCCTGAATAAACTGCTCTTGGGTCAGGTTGCACCCTTTCCAACTGACTCCTTTCGAGGGTTTCCACCCTTGAAAGATGACCTCTCCGTCCTCGTATTCTTCCTCAAAGCGATTTCTCAGCTCTTCCGTCCTGCTGCAATCGACATCGAAGATGCAAAGGACATAGCTGTCTGCTTTAGGCTTCATGGGTATAGTGGCCAGAGGGAACCCATGATGGAGGATTTCTTCCTCTGCTAAGTGCGCCAGCATCTCCCACCGAGGGCCGAAGAAAAGAAACTTCCCATTGAGGTAGTGGTTGAAGCCGGCGGATAAAGATCTCCAGCCATTCTTGATTGACCAACTACAGCGAAGCGTGTTTTTCATTCGGCCACCTTTCGGCCACATTCGGCCACATTCGGCCACCGCCCGAGGTTGCCGCGCGGCCCGCGAGGGCGGATCTGGACTGGGCCATCCCACCGGGCGCAACGGAGACACCCCGTCCTCGGCAAAGTCGCCGAGTCGCCGTCCGTCTTGATCTCGACCCGCGCCGGCCCGCACTGGCAGCGGTCCCCGACGAGCATCGTTGCGTCTACATGAGAGTAGAGGTTGTACCCATCGAGGAAGCCCCGGCAGTATTCCTCGGACCCAGAGGCGAGTTCGTGGAACTTCCCATCTTGGAAGTGCCCGACCTTCGCTGCGACCGTCATCCCTCACCTCCCGGCCACCGCCAGCCCGGAATCGAGACAGCGAGGCGGCCCCATTCTGCTGCGTTCACGATCCACCCCCGTTCTCCTGCCGGTGGAGAGAGGCCAGCCTTGCCATTTCTGGCAGATTGGCCCACTTCCTGCGGAAGTAGTCTGCCTGCTGCGCCACCGTCATCTTTTTCTCAAGACCGGGCCAAAGCTGCTTTGCCAACACAACCTCGAAAGGGGCCAGTCCAGAAAGCTGTACCAGTTGGTCTTGCCGACTTTTCTCCCGTGGGTCTGTGCAGTGGCCTTGCTCTATCAAGGATTCTGCTGTGCGCCCGAACCAGCCTTGGAGCTCCCACACCAAGCCAGAGTCGATGATTGTTTGCCAAGCAAGAATGTACTGCTCTTTGGACTTGGCTTCTTGCGCCCCCTCTGCGATCAACACTGCGTCGTATGACGACAGCTTCTCTGCCTTCTCTATGGCGTCTGCCATTCTCCCTCCGTTTTGCGGTACATGGAAAGAACCGCGTGTATGTACTGCTTGTCCAAGGTGGGTCTGTACATCTCCATGAGCGTGATGCCCCGTGCCACCTCTGTCTCCTGCCACATGGCAAGAAAGTGGTAGAAGTCTACAATCTTCTCGCTGCCGATTGGAAGCTGGTGCAGCGAACACTCGCCACGCAACACCGCCTCTGCGAGCACTTTTTCCAGTCCCCAAAAGTGGTAGTTGCGAGAGCCGCCGCAAATGTCGTTCATGTACATCAGTGCTGACATATCGGTCATCACTTGATCTGCACAAAGCGTGGCGTACTTGTCTACATACAGAAAGTCGTAGGTCTGCCCCACGCAAGTAGCCAGCGCATCGCCAAACACGAACTGAACCTTGTCGAAACCGGGCCTGTGGTGCTGCGTTTGGCGGAAGTAGTCGATGACCTCTCTTCGGCGCTCGTACACCGTAACGGTTTCAACCTCTGGCTTTGCCATGGCCCGCATTGTGAAGTGGCCCATGCCCAGCCCGATTGTGGCCACATTC
>Ga0208644_1004304_pt1 | contig 10778 bp, 11 predicted proteins | sample VirMetDEL_Nov_18_FD_184517 | JGI IMG/M metagenome (GOLD analysis project Ga0208644, IMG submission 184517) | Aqueous microbial communities from the Delaware River and Bay under freshwater to marine salinity gradient to study organic matter... | ecosystem: Environmental > Aquatic > Marine >... | reverse complement strand
GTCAATTTAATATTCTTTAAATAAATTTTTAAAGAACCTGTTTCATAAACTTTGTTCTTATCTATGAAATTATTTAAAGCATCTAAAGAATTTTTTTCTTCTTTAAGATGCTTTTTAAATTTTTTTAATTGTTCTTCGGTTATTAATATATTCACGATAGAATTTTACAATAAATATCAAACTTTTTGTGTTTTTGTTTTTGATAATGTAAAATACTCTGAAGTGTATAACTCATCAGTATAAACGGATGATACTATTTTTTTAATTTTATCTCTTAAAAATATTGATTTAAAATCTTCATCTTTATTTTTTAAAAATAACGTAATTTCTAAATTTAAAAATGATTTTTTTTCTAATTGTATTCCACTTGTTCTTAAATCTAAATCAACTATGGAATTTTTTTCAAATGTTAATAAATCTACCGACTCTAATAAATTGTGTTGAATTTGTCTTTTTAAATTACCTATTACTCTATCCCAACTATGTACTTCTTTTTTTGGTTCAATCCATGATTGTATAACTATATAAATTGATTTAAGTTCTTTTGAATCTACAGTACCATAAAAACACTTTGCTTTATCAAAAACATTTAACTTTGATGTTTTTCCTTTTTTCATTAATATTCATATTACATTTCGTTTATTTTTATAAATTATACAACAATTTTTAACTTAAGTCAAAACTTGACTACAATTAATATATTTATTATCATAATATTAATATATGATAGTAATACAGGTAGGGAAAAACGAATCTATTGATAGGGCTCTTAAACGTTATAAGTATAAGGTTATTAAAACCAAGCAAATTGAACAACTTCGTGACCGTCAAGAATTTAAAAAGAAATGTACCATAAGAAGAGAAAAGATTAAAAAAGCCAAATACGTTCAAAAACTAAAAGATAGTTTTAACGATTAATAATAAAAAAAGGGGTCTATTGACCCCTTTTTAATTTTTAAATAATTTTTTTAATTTTTAAATTTAGACGAAAACCAAGATTTAACGATATCCCAGTTTCTTGTTGCGAACACACCAAATGAGAAACCAGCCCAAATCTTATATCCCATAGCCCAAAGTACCAAACCTACTAATAATCCAAGTACACCTTCAATTCCGTTTGATACAATCCAATTTTTACAAATTGAAAATAAATTTTTAATAAATTCTAAAACATTTTTCATAATCCTTCGTTTAATTGTTTAAGTTTATAAAGTGATACTAAGTCACTTTTTGATTCTGAAATTTTTTGTATTGTTAAACTTATTCTTTCAGTTATTTCAGAATCTGTTGATTCATTCAAATTTGAATTTAATTTACCCAAAACAGATTGTTTTAACTCTTCAAATTTTTCATTAATTTCTTTTCTTGATAATGATAATAATGATTTTAATTCTTCTTTTTCTGACTCATTAATATTTTCAAACTCTCTATTAAATGAATTTGATGCTATCTTTAACATTGAGGACAATGGAATGTTAATTGATTCTTTAACTATTTTTTCTTCTTTTTTTGTTGTTATTAAATTTTTAATGTTCTTTTTTGATTCTAAAACCGATTCTAAATTTTTGATTGATTTATTATTATAAACAACATTATCTATATCAGAATATTTGTTATCATTTGTTTCGGTTAAAATAGAATCAATCCATTCACTCAAATTTTTAATTTCTTTTGTATTTTTTTCAATTAATGATTGTAATTGTTCAATTGACTCATTTACATAATCTGTGGCGATTTCTTTATCTATACCCTTGTTAGATGATAAATCATCATAGATATAATAAATTTTTGATATGTTTTTATTCTCTAAAACATTCTTTTTGAAATTTTTCATATGTGATTTAAACTCTTTTTTTCCGTAGAGTTTAACCATTGACTCTTCAATTTTTGTTTTAATGTGTCCGAAATGTTTCATAATATTTTATTTATAAATATTACGAATTTAGTAACTCGCCCAATTTGTCATCCATTTCTGATAAAGACTTTTTACCTTTTGATAAATCTAAAGAATCTATACCCGTTAATATATCATCTTCTAAAATTAAATTTAAATCATTTACTGTTCTTGATTCGGGTGCCAATTCAGGTGCTGGTGGTGTTTCTGCACCTCCTCCTGCTTCAGGTGCAGGCGCAGGTGCGGTTTCTGCACCTCCACCACCTAAGTCACCTAAGTCACCAAATCCTGTATCTGCCGGTTCTGTAACCTCACCTTCAGGTGTTGCACTTCCACCTTCACCAGGTTTGTTTCCATATAACTTATCGATGTTTGCAAAAATACCTGTCTTGGTAATAACCTCCGCAGTCTTTTCAAGTTCAGCAGCAACCGCCTTTTCAATACGTTGTTGTTGAATATCCAACTTAATTTCCTCATCTGAGAACCCAAGAATGTGTTTCTTAGCCCATGATGCAGAAACAGGTAATATACCATTTCCTGGGTCAGTGGTAGCATCACGATACAACTGAATCTTTTGTTGCCATTGTTCAACCTTAAGAAGGTCTGCTTGTGTTGATGGATTGGTAAGACCTAAAGTAAAATTGTTTAACTCATCTTCAAAACCTAAAAGATAAAGGTGAATAATTGCAATCTTATTTAATTCTTGAATCATAGATTTTTGAATTCTGTTAATAGTTCTTGCAAATCTAATATCCTGTAATGATAGGTTTTTACCGTCACCAACCACCTCTTCAAATCCCAAGAATGCCTTAGGAACACGAAGAGCTGTTAACAATTTCTTTTGAATGTATTCAATATCCGCAATTTCTGAAAGGTTCTGTGCACCTGGTAATGTATCAATTGGGTTTGGTGCATTTGGGTCACGAACAGGAATAAAGTAATCCTGGTCAACCGCCATCTGATTATATCTCAAATCCACATTACCGTTTGATGGGTCCACAATTTGGTCTCTCTTAAACTTATTTGCAACTCGGTTTACATATGGTTCAACATCTTTATCATCCATATTACCCACAAATATTTTAAATACCCTTCTTTCAGGTGCTCTTGATGTTCTGTATATTAACATCGCATCTTCGGCTAATAATAACTGTTTCCATATTCTTCTTGCTTTTTCTAACATAGAAGTACCATATGGAAGTTTTCGGTCGTCACCCAATAACCTAAAGTGAGCAATCTCCCATGTGTTAAACTCCATATCCTTATCTTTCCATAAGAATTTTAGAGCATCGTTCTCTGTTGTAGTACTACTTCTATTAGGTGAATATTTCATACCTCTTTCCAATCTTTCAATTTGAATGTTTGGAAGTTGTTGTCCACCCATAATACCTTTTTCAGGGTCTAATTTTAAATAGACAAAATTGTCACCAAATTTGCAAGTATTTCTAGTCCACATAGGTAAATTAGTATTAATATCAAGTCTATTGTTGAACAAGTCTGCAAGTACTGATTTAATACGTTTACTTTCTGAATAAATTTGTAATATGTATCCATCTTCATTTGTTGTTGTTGATTCTTCGGCGTATATGTCTAAAGCTGCAGATATTTCGGGAGTATATTCCATACTCTCATAATCATAATAAGACGCAAGTCTTGTTGGTTCATAATATACTGCTTGTGTATAAAGATTATTTTCAATCTTTGTCCATTGTTGACCTAAATATAAAGATTGTTGAGCTTGAAGTTTTTCTCTTTCATACTCTTGTTTGTTTGGAGTTTTTAATAACTCTTTCTTGTCAAACTTATATATTGGAGCTTGTTGGTCTAAAGTTGAGTCTGGCCCAAATACCTGACCTAATCTTTGCCATATTGTTAAATTATTATCTGCCATTAAACTACTTTTTACATAAATAGTATGAAATATTTAATTAAATTAAATATCACTTACCGAATAACCATAAATACTTCTCATAATCATTTCTGGTTGGGTTTTGGTACATACCTCGATTATTATTTGGATTTGGCATTACAGGAATAGATGGATTAAAATCTTGTGATTTGTCTTTATATTCATTAGTAGATACAGACCAACTTTCTAACATGGCCTTTGTTTGTTCTGTAACTTTTTCTAATTGACTAAACGAACTTTCACCAACATATATAGACATTGCCATAGCCATTATTAAATCGTCATGTTGTCCTTTTTGGTGGTCAGGTCTACCATTTACATATACAAAAGTACCCAATTCATTAAATAATCTTAAAGAACGTATTTTAAAATCATGTCTTAATGCTTCCTCAAAAGCTGCAATAATTTGAACACGTTTAGAGTTGAAATTTATACCAGGAATTTTTTCATTTATTTTTGGATTATACTTCCATTTATCCGCCATATTCATTCCATCAACGTATAAATTTTTATATCCCATTTCTTGAAGTTTTCTAGATGTTGATACTCCCATACCTCCAGTAATATCTATAACAATAAATGCAGAATACATTGTACCCCATTTATAGGCAACCTCAGCAGCGACATCAGGTGGAATCTTACCAATATATTCTAAAACCTGTTCACGGGTATCAAAATCAACAATAGTAAATGTTGTGAAGTCTTCACTATCACCACGAGATACGTCAATACCCATAATATATTTGTGACCCAATTCAGGCTCTTTCCATTGCCAAACACTATTACCCATAAATTTATTAACGGGTTCCATTATGTCATTTTCTCTTATTTGGTCCATAGTAGATTGCGGTATTACATTATCACCTGAACCTAAGAAATTACATTCCAATTCTTGGGCAATTTTTCTTCTGTCAAATTTTAATTTTTTTGACATTTTTTCAAACCACGATGAGTATGGTTTATAACCCTCTTCAAATTTTTGAGTGATTTCGTTAAAATCACGTTTCATTGGATTAATACTTGTATAATCTAAAATAATTTCATTATCATTATAATCTTCTCTGTTCAACATATAGTGAACAATATCTTTAACTTTAATTAATTTTAAATCTTCAGCGTAACGAGGGTCTCGATACCAAAACATTTCAGTTATTTTAAAATCATTCATTCCTTTTACCGCTTGACTGTAGATTGAATGATATATAGGGTCAAATCCATTTGGTGTTGAAATAACTATTACTTTACCTCCTGTTGAAAGTGATGCCATACAAGCGGACCAGAAATCATTATCAGCTTCAATGAATGCCGCCTCATCAAATATAAGAATGGTGGGTGTATATCCACGAAGTGCATCTTTAGATGTTGCGACGGCTTTTACCTCACATCCATTACTTAATTTAAAATGTCTTTGTGAATTTTTTTCAACAGAAAAGGTTATTCCAAACCAAGAAGGCCATTGGTCAACAAACGCACGAATTTTATTCGCCATTTCTTGAGAAGTATCTAATTTATTTGCAATAATTAGAATCTTCTCAGGTTTGTTTTTAGATGCGGTTACAAGTCTTTTAGAAACCCACGCCGATGTAACTGTTGACACACCAGCCTGTCTATACTTTAGGGCAATGTTTTCTTCGTAATTGTCGTAATCTTTAAGTAAACTTACTTGGTCGGGAAATAGTTCTAATGGAACATATTTTGACTGTGTATTGTCGTAGGTCTGAAGATAAGTTTTTAGAGCGTATGGAGTATCTTTTACACAACGTGCATATTCGAGTATTGCCTGTTCTTTAGATAAACCCATGTTCTCATTTCTTTAGTTTTTATACCGCAGGACCGCCAATTCCTAAACCATCTAAGAAATTATCTAAGTCAAAACCTTCCTCGTCATCATCTCTGAATTGACTCATAGATTTTTCATAATCTTCGTCTTTAATTTCTTGTATGATTTCATCAACCATGGCTCTTACTGCTTTTTTACCATCTTCACTACCTGATAATATTTCTTTAGACAATTCAAAAAATTGGTCGGTACTAAGTGATGAAAATCTTGAGAAAAGATAATTTTGTATTTCTCTCATATCTTCTTCAAATAATTCATCAGGATATACGGACAAGAATTTTTCCCAAATTACAGGACCTAATCTTAAATCCCATATTTCATATGGTAATGTATCTTGAGATGCCATAACCATTTCTGCTTGTTTTGGGTCATCAGGTAAACCTTGAGTACCCAAAACCTCATACACTCCCTTTAATAATTCATGTATTAAGACAGGGAAGAACATACCTTTAGCTTTAATTGTTGGTGGGTCTGTTGTTTCATCTACCTCTTCCGAACCTGCAACACCTTGTCCTGACTCCGCCATCATCTGTGCCGCCTCATCAGGCATTATCCAATAAACTAAATCATTGATTGACATCAATACACCATACAAATTTAAAAGTTCAGGATTTAGTCTATTTAACTCTTCCTCAACTAAACTAAACATATAATGTCCCTTTTTAGATGCTCCTTGTATTAATGAATTAATAAAACGTCTTTTAGCTTTTTCCATGTCAAACTTATCAAAAGCCGCCATGAAATTATCTAAATCCTCTTCGGCTTCATCCTCAGACACACCAAAATTTTCTTCAATATCTTCAGAAGATGGTTCTTCTGATTGTTTTCTCATTTTTGATGTATCCATTTGAGATGGTGAACCTATTAACTCAACATCAAACTGAAATGCATCATCAGGTAATGACATTTCTTTCTTAACCAAATCAACTGCTAAATTCTCTAAATATTCTTCATTACCACTCTCAATTTGTTTAACTTTTTGAACGGCTTGCATCAACATCATTTGAAGTTGCATAAATGCGTTTTGTCCTGAAATGTTTTGTAAACCTGTATATCTTTTAACTTTATCTACAACATCTTTAAATCTTTTTGAGGCAATCAATTCTTCAAATGAAGAGTTGCCCTCATCTTCGGGAAATGCTGGTGAGTCAGACAAAGGTGTTTCTCTGTCTTCAATTTTTTTCTGAATGTCAGGTGACATTCTTTCTGGTCTATCACCATAGTCTACTGGAGCCTCTTTAAGATTCTTTTTCATCACTAAATTGTATATTTAAATTATCAAATTTTAAAAATGATGGTAATTCCATTGAAAAAGTTTCATCATCTTTTTTAGCTTTTGGTGCCGGTGCGTGTTTTGGTTTATAAGGGTTTTTTCTTTCAGGTTTTGATGGTGTTTTAGTTGGAGTCTTAGTTGGTGCTTCTTTTGTGCCGGGACCTTGCTCTACAATATTTATTAAATCTTTCTTTGTCATAACGGGTGTAATGTGTTTTTGAACTAACTTAATCAATGATTCTTCAATCATTTTTACATTACGAAGATAAGATTCTTTTTTTGTTTTTTCAACTTTAGTAGGTAAACCTTTATGTTTTGTACTTGCAAAATCATCAACTTCTTTTTTTGTCATAGATTTTGCAGCATCTTTAACACTTTTAGAAACTTCTGATGGTTTTACATCACCTTCTTTATAAGATTTAACTAAACCCATAAATTTTTGTTGTTTTTTTGAAACCGCCTTTTCTTTAATTTCAGACTCAATAGACATTCCATCATCGGCATTATTATCACCATCGTTACTAGATGGACCCGCATCATTTCCAACACTATTACCCGCATATGGGTCGTATCCACTATCTTTATCAACAGCAGCATCTAAATTAGAGTCTTCAGAAATCTCTTCAGATGTGGTAACCGTAACCGAACCATCATCATTAGGACTTACAGTTCCATTCACATTTAGTCCACCCTGGTCTTGTTTAATTTTATCAACCTCACTTTTACTATAGGTTGTTTTTTTAACGGTTTGTGTAGTTGCTTCTTTTGGTTCAGAAATTTCTTTTATAATTTTTTTATAAAGAATATTAACCTGGCTTTCATTTAAATTACGAAGAGTTTCAAATGAAAAACCTTCTTTCATTAATTTTATTACTTTTATATCGTTAGTTTTCATTCTACTAAACTTTTTTCCCATTTGAGAACTATGTCTCTTTCGTATAATTTATCCGAAACAGATTTTTCAGTTTCACCGTAATGGAAAACCAAACGGGTATATTTTTTATCAGTTACGGCTTCGCTATCAGAGTTTTCCCACCCGAGAGCGATGACTCCTTCAACAGAGTCAAATACTGAAAAGAAATCAGAGTTTTGAATTAGGTTTAGTTCAATACCTGAGTTTTTCAAAACTCCTACCTTTTCTATAAATTGAATATGGGGTGGTGTTGGTCTCCCTGAAGCTGGTTCAACGTCCCAATCATCACCCCATACATCTTCTTGCGTAGAGAAGATAAATTCATACACGTTATCTCCCTTGTAGTTTGGACCTAGTTCGTTAACGTATATTAATTTCATAAAATTTCACCTTTAAAGGAAACTTTAATTGTTTTTCCATCAGCTTCAAACACTAAATTCTGTTTGTTAGTTTTACCAATGAATTTAACATTATTGTGTTCCTTAATGATGAAATCTGCAGTTAATTCTTGCTCAACTGTCTCACATAAGTTTTTAATTTCTTTTCTAATTAAAGAATTCTTAACTCTTTCTGTGATGTATTTTTTTACTTCTTTATCTTTGTTAGATTTTTTTTCAGATTCAGTAACTACAAAATATTTTGACAATACTTTTTCAATTTTTGATTCTGAGAAAATTTCATCTAAAGCGCTATCGTATGATGTATTTATTGGTCTTCTCTTACGTAATTTAAATGGTTGTCCATATTTTTCTCTATACATATCAAACATTCTTCTACCGTCACCAGTCATTCCGAATTCTCTTGCGTCACTTCTATCTGTTGCAAACCATTTTTGTTTGTCACCATATTTTGATATTAAATCATCATATGAGTTAATATCTTCTTCATCGTATTCAAAATCAAAATTTCCCTTATATGGTCTATCACCTCTGTTAAACCAGGGTTCGTTACCGATACTTAAGAAAATATCATCGTAGTTTTCATCATGTCCTTCATCATGGTCTTCAGTCATTTCACCAACTTCAGCATCAACCTCAGCGTCCATTTCCGTGTCACCACCAAAATCTAATTCATCACCAGCTTCAACATCAATATCTGTTTCATCTTCAACACCATAATCAATTGTGTCTTCATCTTCTTCAAACTTAGACATTACATCGTCATAATCTTCTTCTGTAAGTTTTGATAAATCCAAGGCAGATAAAATTGAATTTAATACATACTTAATATTTTCAGAAGACATTCCTTGTGATGAGTCTAATGTTCTTAATTTTTGACCTAATTTTCCTGTTAATTTTTGAATTGATTTAAATGATAATTCTTCATCATCACCTCCTTCAGGTGTATCAATGTCCATATTCATGTCCATTTCATCACCACCGTCAGCAGTTGGTTCAGTATCCATACTTAAATCCATTTCTTCACCACCATCAGCAGTTGGTTCGGTATCCATACTCATATCCATTTCTTCTCCACCTTCAGGTGCAGGTGCTGGCGCAGGTGTCTCAACATCCATAGAAGCTGACATATCAACTTCAGGTTCAGCTGGTTTAGGAGTTTTTAAAACAAATTTTTTCTGTTCACCAATAAGGTTAATACCTTCTTCATTTTCGTGTAGTCTATTTAACTCACCAGCAATCAAATTTATTTTCTTCATTGCTTGTGAAAATGATTTATGATATTTTCTGTTTTTCATTGGGTCAATGTAATCAAATTCTGATTCAGTGATTCCTCTTTTAACGATATATCCTGATTTTTCTCTCACGATACCGTAATAGTTTCCATCGGCTAATTGAATTGAATATTCTGATGCCGAAGAAGATGATTCGTTGATGTTAGAGTTAGAGTTGCCGTAATTAGATATTTCCATGATACGTCTTAACTTATCAATACCTTCTAACTTTTCACTTCCAATAGGTTTTAAATCTGCCATTTTTATTTTTGTTTAATTTTTTTAATTGTTTAATCCTGAACCACCGATAGTAACTGAATTACATTGTTGTGCACCAACGGTTTGGTTATCACCGTCAGTAAAAACGGGGTGTAATGGATTTATAGTGTCTCCACTTAAATTTATTTGGATATTATAAGTATAATAATTGTCTGTACATCCAGTGATTGCCATAATTATTTTTTATTAATAAATATATTGATAGTTGTGTTTTTCCAAAATTCTTTATATTTAAGATATTTCTTAAATAATTTCTTCCCCTTCTAAGGATAAGCGTTTATCTATAATTTCATTTTCAAAATCAAAAAGTTTTTGAATGTATCCATTTCTTCTTAAAAACTTAAACACTAAATTCTCATAAGAATACTCACCATTTTTTTCTAATCCACAACTTCTATACTTCTTTAGTTTATCTTTTAACTTATCAATTTTATCAATCGATTGGTGTAAATCTTCATCATCTTCCTCTATATCACTAATCACCAAATCAATCATATCCGTCCATTGATTGACTTTTTCTTTCAATTTAGCTTCATCTATTGTTACCTCTTCAGGTGATGGTTCGTTAATCCACTCATCGTATAAAACGGAATAAACCCCACTGGAAATGTGAGGTTCATTGGTATCTTGTACATATAATTCAACGTCATATCCTTTTACTGTAATATCATGGGTTGAATTAAATAATGTTTTTTTTAATTTAAATAATTCTGCAACCAAATCTTTTTTATCACCTGATTCATTAAAATCATACATGATGTGTAAATCCACATCTGAAAATTCCGACCAATTATAGTTAGCCAAAGAACCGGTCATGGTTACATTTTGAACAAAAATCTCCAATCCTAAGAAATTAACGAACTCATTTGCAATCTCCAATAATCTTTCTCTAATGTCTTCTTTCATTTTGGCATCAGAAGAATTTTCGGGATTATCCCAAATTTTTGGATTGAGTTCATCTTTTACATAGAAACTCTTAAGAATATTTTGAAAATTTT
>Ga0208644_1004303_pt1 | contig 10780 bp, 12 predicted proteins | sample VirMetDEL_Nov_18_FD_184517 | JGI IMG/M metagenome (GOLD analysis project Ga0208644, IMG submission 184517) | Aqueous microbial communities from the Delaware River and Bay under freshwater to marine salinity gradient to study organic matter... | ecosystem: Environmental > Aquatic > Marine >... | reverse complement strand
ATGCGCTGCGATATCAACGCCTTTGCGTTGAATCATTCTTCCTACGTAAAGGTAATAATCTCCATCGCCTTTACCTAGTGGGAACATCTCAGGATCTAGATAGCCTGGGATTACCGCATCAAAGAATGAACCATCTACTGTCGCTGCATCCTTATGCTGGGCATAAACTGAGTGCATCCAAGCGTAGGATTCAAAGACTTTGTAATTTGAGAATACTCCAGAGTATCCAACACCGAACTCAACTGTAAGCATATTCGGAAAAGCCAGAGCAATAGGTTGATGACTTCCACCAGCGATTACACAGATGAAGTCTTTCTGCTCCGCTCTCTTACGTATCTCAGTTATGGCCTTCTTGTTGAACTTCTGCCAATGAGGTAACTGATAGTTAAACGGTGCTTCTACATAAGGTCTATTGCCTACTACGATCCTGCGCTGAGTCTCAGTTATGCAAGGAATTAGTTCATCTACTTCGGCTTCGTTTTCTTCGCCTGCATATAGATAGACTGTGTGGCCTAGGCCCTTCATCATATTACAGAAGCGCCTTACCTTTTCAGTGTAAGCGCACCCTGCGAAATCTTTAGTTGTATGTGTATGTGGTAGTGATACTACGTGAAATCTCATAAGGAGATTATCACATACCGCCTAGCATTAGTATGTCTGGCAACGCCGTAGCGTTTGTACCTGCTGGTCCGGTGGGACCTGTTGGTCCAGTAACACCTATTGGTCCTGTGGCTCCAGTTGGTCCTTCAGGGCCTGTGGCTCCTGTTGCTCCCACATCTCCTTGAGGTCCTGTAGGTCCAGTCGCTCCCGCCGGACCAGTTGCACCAGTAGGTCCAATATCACCTGTTACTCCTTGCGGTCCGGTAGGACCGGTTGCTCCTTCAGGTCCTGTTGGACCCGTAGCCCCTGTAGGGCCTTCAATACCTTGTGGGCCTGTAGGCCCTGTAGCGCCCGCAGGGCCAGTAACACCTGTCGGTCCGACATCTCCAGTAACTCCTTGCGGTCCAGTGGCTCCTACGGGGCCTGTAGGGCCTGTAGGACCCGTATCTCCGGCTACCCCTTGTGGTCCGGTTGCGCCTGTAGCACCAACTGGTCCAGTCGCTCCCTCTGGGCCTGTAGCACCTTGAGGTCCTGTTGGGCCTGTTGCTCCCTCTGGACCCGTAGGTCCTGTAGCGCCAACAGGTCCGGTTGCTCCGGTATCACCCGTCGGGCCTGTAGCCCCAGTCGGACCAGTATCTCCTGTAGCACCTGTTGCTCCTGTCGCTCCTGTGGCGCCAGTAGCACCAGTTACACCAGTAGATCCGGTAGAACCAGTTACACCAGCAGGGCCGGTTGGCCCTGTCGGTCCGGTAGGACCAGTAGGACCAACGCCACCTTGTGGGCCTTGATCTTGCGAAAATTCTACTGCGACTTGTGGAGTGATTGATTCAATTACGATGATAGTTGTCACGAGGTTGTCACCGCTCCTGTCACAATAAACCTACCTTCAAGGATACGAGTCACTTCAGCGCCCGAATCAAGCACTAAGTCATAGGCATATCTAGCAGCAGATATAGCGCCAGTAGTAGCAGCATCAATAGTGACTGTGATTCTTCCGTTTAATTCATCAAATACCATACGACCATTTGCAGTAGAGGCAACTACTGTAGTCGTTGAGGCGCCAACGAAAGGGCGCACTGTCATAGTTCCTGTATATCCAGTCAAATCCCAAGGAGTAGAATCGTTCTTGATTTGGAACTGAAAATTAAATGTGGTTGCCTGATCACAGACTAGGTTATATTTCGCACTCATCAGGAAGAGATTCCTCTGAGAGCCTCTGCCGCAGCCAAGCCAGAAGTGCTAGCGAGGTAGTTGCATACACCGTTAAAATCAAGCCACTCATCTTTAGAAGCAATCCCAGCAATCTCATTTAATACTCCCACTGTGTCTGTAACAGTAGTAGTGACACTACGCTGGGTAGCCCATTGCTGTGCAGCAAGAGCCATATCTACCATCTCACTCATAAGACGATACGTACCGCCATTGGCTAGGCGATTTAGTTCGTCATTAAGAGTTGTTCCGTAAACTCCTAGTGTCACCATCTACTCCTTACTTCTTCTTTTTTGCTACTGCTGCGTTATCCACCAAGTTAGGATAGGGACGACCTGCTGCCTTTGCTCGCTTCTTAGCGGCAGACTTTTGTGCAGGTGTTAGCTTCTTAGAGGTTTTCTTAGGATTCTTTGTATCCCAGAATGCTTTCTTCTTCATCGGCAACTACAATCCCAAGCCCGTAGGGACTTGTTTATTCTAGAGTTTGGATTACCTGCGGTCTTTGTAGAAGTTAATTTAGATTTCATACCGCACATTCTTGAGCAGAATGACTTGCGTCTTCCTGCAGCTTTAGGCGACTTCTTAGCCTCAGCCTTCTTGACCGGTGGCTTTAGGTTCATACCTTGAGCTTTAGCAGATGCTCTGCCTTTAGCGTTTAGGCCACCCTTTGGATTTTTACCTGCCACTCTTTGCCAAGTCGGTGTCTTTGCCATACTCTCCGTACTTTCCTAAGACTGCTCTGATAGTTCCGTTCTTATTAAGACGGACTACTAGCCCATTCTTAATCTGAACTTTATTAAAACCTCTATGGGTTTTATATTGACCTGAAGACATTACTTATCCAGATATCTTCCTGGACGCTTGTTCTTTGATTTGAGTGACTTCTGCTTCAAGATGGCTTTATCAAGAGCATTCATCTTCTTAGGCTTGCTAGGCAACTTTGCTGGCTTTTTCTTGGATTTACCAGCCTCAGAAAGAGCGATGGCAATAGCCTGCTTGCGAGAAGTAACCTTAGCGCCAGATCCTGACTTCAGAGTTCCTCTTTTGAACTCGCCCATCACCTTTGCTTCTTTAGGCTTCTTCACTTAGCAGCCTTTCCTTGTGCGCCCTTCATCAACTTCTCATAAGTCATAAATGGCTTCTCGTTAGCATCAGGAGGCCAAGGTGTGTAATACTCATCTTTTTCGTTATCGTATGCTTCTGGATAGTTTCCTGGCATTGTTCTACTCCTTGTAGTTTAGGTTTATCCCATCGAATGCTTTGCCTGCTTCGTTGGAAAGTTGTACTGCAGCGTCTATATCTGGCTGCCTTGTGCTACGTGGTTCAATCCCTTGACGAACTGCGTCGTAATAGGAATCTACTTCTTTATCCCACTTCTTTTCTTTGTCCTTATCCCAGTGTTGCCGAGTAGGGAAGCACCCTGCAAAGCCAGTGTTCGCTGCTAATAGGCAGTCTGCATAGGATTCGTGATTCTGAGTCTTACACCCAGATCTGCAATTTGAATTACTCATATTGGCGTTACGTAATCTCCATATCCGGCATCAATAAATATCTGCGCTTGTGCATCAGATATCTCATACTCGTGACCACCGAGGTAATATGAATCAGCAGCAGCCAAGGTATCTTGGCTTGGTGTCTGCTCTGTTGTCACAGTAGTTCCATTGACTATGAATGTATAACCTCTAGGTATATCAGTTATGAATGGATTGGTAGTTCCAGTTATAGATCCACCAGTGATTGGCTTTGCAGCAAGGCGAGAGTATGGAGTGAACTGAGTATAGTCAGCACCCCAGGTTTCCCAACGCCAAGGCGTTGTCAATCTATAGGTCATAACTTCCTTTCATAGTTGATTCACCATTAGGCAGGGTTTCCCCTGCCCAACAGACAACCAACTAGTTGATGGTTGTAGCAGTCTCAACTCGATAGAGAGCCGCTTCACGGAGGCGGTTCCAGCCACCGAAGAGGTACCAGCCGATGGTGCGGAAACGACGGAGTGCGTCGATTTCTGGACCGATGACGACTGAAGTATCCTGTGCGAGAGCCTCTGCAAGTGCTTCACGTCCAGCAATAACTGACTTGTAGACAACAACAGAAGATGCGTTTGTCTCGGAAGGAACGCGAGGTGTCTCGACGATGAATGCGCCTTCAAGTACGCCGACTGCACCAGCCACGAATGGTGTGCGCTCTACGTACTTGGTCAACTCCTGGAATCCACCAGTACCGGATTCGGCACGGAGGTCAGCAGATTGACGTGGGTGTAGGTATGCAGCATAGAGTTCGCCGATGCGAGGAACGGCCTTGTTGCTGCGAAGTTGTACAACAGCCTTACGGATAAGAGCAGTTGTCATTGTACCGGAAGCGGTAACAGTTGCTGTACCGGTTGCGGTTCCGCCGTATAGGGCGTTTGTTCCACCAGTCAAGACGGATGCTACAACGGTGTCGATAGAATCTGCAGCGTTGTAAGCGATGATGTCAGCAAGTGCTGAATCTACGTCGTTGAATGAAGTTAGGTTCAACTTCTTGGTGGTTGTTACGGCATTGCCGTACTCGTTGAGTGTAACTGTAACCTGTGATGGGTTACCAAGCGCTACTGAGGAAACGTCAGATGTTTCAGTCAGAGTACCGGTTGCGGTGCTAAGATCTGAGTAAATGGAGAATACAACTGACGAACCTGGCATAGCTTGCTGTACTGGCTTGACATCAGCCAAAGAGCGCATAACAGGGATACTGCGAAGCGCCATACGTACATATTGGTCATAGGCCGTTTGTACGAGGTTGCTGATTGTCGAAGACGAAGTAAGCGTACCTGTAGGAATTGCCACTTAATTGCCTTTCAATTAGGTTCGGTCTTTTACAGCCCAGACTGCCTAATGATTTCGTCTAATTCTTCACGGCTATTTGCGTTCACTAACTTATGATGAATCTCTGCCTGGAACTCAGGAGTTGCTCCTTGTTCTACAGCATTGGTCATCCGTTTGTACGCAGCCGCTTGCTTTGGATCTACATTAGGTGTTGCCTGTGCTTCGGCTTGTTGGATGCCGAATACATCGGCATAATCCTCAAGCCACTTAGATACAGACTCTTCAGTTGGGTCTATATCCTGTGGGATAAATGCAGCAATTTTGCCGTTTACCCCGCGACTAGCGAGGGCGTCTTTGATTGCTCTTTCTCTGTTTGATTTTGCAAGTGATTCGTACTGAGCCTTTAGTTCAGCTAGTTCTTTATCCTTGGCTTTTGTTGCTTTACGCAACTGTTTGACGAGATCATTTGAGTCATTCTCAAAGTCGTCATCTTCGTAGTCGTAGTTGGACATAGGTCCTTCTCCCTTAGTTAGTTGGTTTCGCAGGCCTCATACAAACTCGGGGGCTTTCTGTATGGCTCCTACTGCTGGTTTTGATATCTCTCTAACGGACCAGTCGTCCCGTTAGCAGGCCTAGAATTGCCCAGCGCGTTCGCGGGCTAGTGCGCCACCAGCAGCTCCAGATGTACCGGAGAACTGTGCGACTTCAAGTTCAGTGAGTTTGCGACGTTTACGTCCAGCCTCTGCTGCACCTGGGATAGCAAAGACTTCTTGCTCTGCTGTCTCTTGTGTAAATGGACCCATTCCTTGTTTCGCATAACGCTCACCAAGTACTTGGGCCTGTGGTAGAAATTCTGAGATAGCTGTAAATCCTTGACGTGCTTGTTCGCCAGTAACTCCAAAGCGTTGAAGTTCTTCTGCTCTAGTAACTCCTGCGCCAAGGCCAGCCATTCTTGCTGCACCGCCGATTTCAGCGGCGGTAACCTTACGCTTGATATTTTCAACAGCATTCTCTGGGTCTAGAACATAAGCCAAGATATCGCCATTACCAATCTCTGGGTAGAACTCCCTAAGAGCCTTTTGGATATCAGGCGCTGCGTTGAATACTCTGTTGTAAGCAGTAGAGACTCTGCTCTCTAACTCAACAGGGCTAACATTTCCACCGATTAGTTTTTCAAATCCTTGCTGGATACCCATATCGCCGCGCTCAAAGTATGTCTTAGGTAGCCCATATCTGACCATAATGTCTTGGTAAGCATCTTCAAGATCTATGTATTCAGCTTCAGATAGAGCGCGTAGACCTTTACCAATCCGAGCCTGGTTAGCAGCGAATCGCTTCTTGTAAGCATCGGTCTCGCGTAGTCTAATAGTAAATTCAGATGGATTGATACCTGAAGTAATAAGACCCTTTAGAGGTTCTACTAATGAAGCAAGGCCGTATTGTGAAAATTGTTGAAGCAGTAAATCATAAGCAGATTGACGAGCTGCTTGTGCTTCTGCTGCTCTTCTATCGGCTTCAGCCTGTGCAGCAAGTTGTGCTTGTAGATTCTGTTGCTTTAGTTGCTCTAATAATGCAGTTATCGCTGGGTCAACTCCAGCAAAACCCGTAGGACCCGTTGGGCCTGTAGCTCCAGGGCCTGTAGGTCCAGTGGGACCAGTTGCGCTAGGTCCAGTAGGACCCGTTGCGCCAGGACCTGTTGGCCCTGTTGGCCCTGGTGTTACTGAAGGGAATCCAACAACAGGTCCAGTTGGCATAGTCAATGTTGCTCTTGGTGGATTATTTAATTGTGCTGCGATAGAGGTAGCGCCTATAGCGCCACTCTCAGTAGCAGCAAGCCTACTTGGTGTTGCTGTTGGTGTTGGAGCAGTTGCTCTTTGTTGGGAAAGGTAGTCAAGCATTTGCCTTGCTTGACGCGCTCTGCGGATATCTTCGTCAGCCATTATTACCCCGTGAATCCGAAGTCTCGTAGGACTCTAAGCGCAACATCTGCCACCTCTCCACGAGCCTGTTGTGTGTATTGCCAGCGATTGTCTTTACGTAAAGCTCTTTCAAAGTCATATAGGTTCATATCGCCTTCTTTACTAATACCCATACGTAGCGCTGGGTCAGATAGGGATATGGTATTTGGGTCAAGTTCTAGCATACTTGCCATAGCACTTCTGTATGGTGAGTAGATAGTATCTAGGTCATAGCCTTGACCAAGTAAATCTTTGACATAATCAGGTTGACCAAGGGCTGCAAGTTTGCGAGCATCTTGGGCAATTCGAGTCATATCAACTTTACCTAGAGCTATCTGTTGCAGTATTCCTTCTGCGGTCATAGGAGTGCCAGTAGCATCTCTAGGAAGTAGGTCTTCTATTCTTAGACCATTAGCCTTAGCGGTAGCCTGTAGAGCCTGATAGTTCTTTAGAGCCTCTCCGCCATAGCCAAGAGTAGGAACTCCGCCAATCATTCCAGCAGTAGGTCGGATGAATCTAACTAAACGCTCAGTTACTACTGCATCATCAGTATCTAGATTATAGATATAAAGATCCTTAGCAAGAAGTTCTGCTTGGTCTTGCGGTATATCTATACCGGTAAGTTCTCTAGCCTTTGCTTGGATACCGCGAACAATCTTATTGATTTGCTGTTCGTAATCAGTATTTCCAACGGCTCTGCCGGTTCTAACTAGGTCTTCATAGTTGAATAACTGAACATAACGAGCCTTGATTTCTTTAGAGTTGCTACGATACCAAGGATCTAGTTCTATCTCACGGCGGAATTGTGCATCAGTAAGTTCGTCATTGACATAACGTTGCAGTAATGCGCCAAGGCTTGGGACATTCTTAAATAGAATATCCGGCATATTGTATTTCTCAACAGCCAAAGCAATGGCATCAGTATAACGAGCTTCTTTAGTCTTACCTTCAGCGCCCTTACCTGCATCACCTTTGCCTGCACCTGCAGTACCAGTGGTACCGGTAACAGGCGTAATAGGTGCTTGAGGAGTTGGTTCAGTTATCTCTTTACCAGTTCTAACTTTAGGAACTTGCGTTTCAGCCTCACGCATACGCTGTTCTTGCGCCAAATCTTTTTGAGTCTTACCGAGAGTAACAGATCCATCAACAGCCTTTACTCTTGTTTTAGACCCTGAAGCCTCATACGCATTGTTTAGTTTAACTACTTCAGCATTTACTCTATCGGCAAGGGCTTTAGCCTCTGGGGAAGTCTTATCTATAACTAGATCATACTGTTCCTTGAGTCTATCGTAATTAGCCTTTACCTCAATGACTTCTTTGCGACCTTGCTCTTTTTTTACATCTGCCTCAAGTTTAGCAATTTCTCTTTCGGCTGCAGTAATTTCAGTATTTAATTCATTTAATTTAGCGCGATAACGAGAGCGTTTTTCTGCAGATTCAGCAGGATCTTGAGCGATTTGTTTTGCTACAGCCCTGTCGCTTAATTTATTTTGTAGGGCAGTTTTCTTTCGAGCAAGTTGGACACGAAGGCGCTGTTCTAATTGTTTGTCAGCCATTAACGCAGACCTCCAAACAAGTCATCTAGAATCTCATAACCTCTTAAAGCCTTATTAGCCTTAGCTTCATCAGTTTGTGATATCTCTTCAATAAAGAACTGAGTAGGTGACATACCGCCACCGGTAGTCTGACGGAATCCACCGTCTTGACTATAAACGGTGGTTACATCAAATTCTCCTGCTTTCTGGGCAGCAATAAATTTATTAGCAAGTTTTTTCTTCGCTTTAGTTGATAACTCCCTACCCATTTCACTACGGGTTGCAGTATCAATCTCGTCAAAGAACTCTTCGGGTTTAGATATAGTTCTAGCAGTTACAGTCTGTGGACCACCTGCTCCACCCTCTGCTTCTCTTTCTGCAACCAATTCATCAATGAAAGCGAAACGATCTGATACATCTCTGAAATTGGCTAAAGTTATGCGCTTCTGTTCTGCTCTCAATAGGCCATCATAGAGACGGTTATTAAACTCAGAACTTATTTTACCCTTATAGAGACCAGCCTCTTTAAGTTTCTGCGCTAACTTCTCACGGATTGAAGGAGCTGCTTGGGCAATAGCCTTAGCAAAGTTAGTGAATGAATCTTCGCCTGGTACTGCAGCATTCTGTTCTGCACCAGCGGCTGGTGTGGTCATTGACAACTTAGTCTCCTAACAGCGAACTAAACAATACGTTATATGCGTTCATAGTGTTTTCATTAAACTCTGCCAACTGACGCATCTTTACAATGGTTTCATCCTTGACTTGGCGAGCCAATAAGGTTCCACCACTTAAACCATCAAGAGATGCTCTCTCTTGCTTGTAAGAGTCGTATAGATCAAGCATCTGGCGTAGGGCATTCTCAGTCTTAGGCATAACATTAGGCTTAGACTGAAGTAGATTACGTAGGTCATTGATAGCGTTGATACGCTCAATAGCCTTCTGGCTACCCTGCGATAGTTCTTCTTGTACCAATGGGCGACCTGCAAAGAACAAAGTCTTCCAATCGGTAAACTCTTTACGAATCTGACTACGCTCAAAGTCTGTTACTACACCCTCAAGGTCAGACTCGTACTTGTCTCGTCGGGCATAATAGACCTGAAGATCTGCTGCAGTTTGAACATCTCGTAGGTGGTCAGTAACTCTCTTGTTCTGACGTAGACCCATATCGGTCATAGTCTTGTAAGCATCCCAAGAGAATCCAGCCTTATGTGGAATCAAGAATGCTGCGCCCTGTGGGAATCGCTTAAACAAATCCTGATTCTGGTCTACGAAAGCACCTGACTCTTCAGCATACTTGAAGTATGCAACAGTAGTTCTCTCTGATTCAGGTACGGTAAATGGTATTTGGTCAGGATATAACTCAACCCACTTAGCCATTGCAGCGTCATAGTCACCGGCATACTGCTCAGATAACTTATTCCAGAGTTGCTTAAAGTTAGCGCGTCCATTGTCACGTACCCACTCAGCCATATCGCTCTTTAGTTGTACCTGTGGTGACGCTGGCGCAGCGAAGCCGAATACAAAGCGAGTTCCAAGGATAGAGAGAGTAGTATTCTTAACCTTGACTCGATAGTCTTCAAGTTCTTGCGCTGATGGTGGTATTAAGTTTCCATTCTCATCATAACGCTTAGGAATACCGTGTCCACCTGCTTCTAAGTAGGTGACTGCCTTACGCCAAGCTGAGGCATATTGGCTATCTCGTTCATCAGTATTCATAGCCGCATACAAACGGTTGATATGTGCTGGCAAGAACGCTGAAACCATAGGTTGGTCTACTGCATATCTACCCATTGTCAAACGAGTGATGGTATCTGCAGCGCCAGGGTTCCAAATATCTACGATATTGGTAAGAACCTTGATAGATATACCAGCAGCAGGACCGGCAAATGTTGGTGCTAGTGAATCTGGGTTCAAAGATGGAGTAATCATCTTCAACTGTGCGCCAAATTGCACCGGAAGTGGTGTCTTAAACTCAGCATCTATACCAAGACCCTGCATTGCAAACTGAACTGCTCGATACACAGGCTCAATTCCTGGGTATACGAAGTATGGTTCACCCTGATCATCCTTTTGTACCCAACCCGAGTGGACAATTCCCTCATAGGTCAAGCCTGCCTTGACGATTGCTTCAGGGTTATAGCGAACAGCTCTATAGATACGGCGATAAAAGTCTTCAGTAGCGCGATAGAAACGAGCAAAGTTACGAGTTGAGAAAGCAAGTTGTGAACGAACTAGCGGATTATCTACATATTGTAGAATTTGCTCTGTTGCTCTCTCCTGAACTACTTCAGCCAACTTACGCTTGGCTAGATTCGTAGCAGAAGCAATCTTCTTGGTGTCTTTAGGATCTATGTTCTTAGTAAATGACGCGATATAAGCGTCATAAAAGCCAGTTGACTTCATTTGCTTACGAATACGAATCATCTCATCTAGAACCAAAGGCTCTCTTGATAGACGAGCGTTAGATAAACCTAGCCAAGTCCAGCCTTTTGTCATCAAAGATGCGGTATATGAGCCAGCATCTGCGACCGGAACTAGTGTTGGACCGATAACGTACTCAGGTAAATCGTCAATAGAAGTCGGTAGGTCGTCTAGTGATAACTTACCACTGATAATATAATCACCAGTCTCGTCATCTATCATACGAATTTTATTAAGTAGTTCGGTATTTATTACC
>Ga0208644_1004301_pt1 | contig 10781 bp, 18 predicted proteins | sample VirMetDEL_Nov_18_FD_184517 | JGI IMG/M metagenome (GOLD analysis project Ga0208644, IMG submission 184517) | Aqueous microbial communities from the Delaware River and Bay under freshwater to marine salinity gradient to study organic matter... | ecosystem: Environmental > Aquatic > Marine >... | reverse complement strand
ATACAAAGGTGGTGTTAAGTTCATCATCAATGGATTATTAGATGGTGTTAAATCAGCACTAAGTTATGCTGGGGCAAATAACCTAAAGGAATATCTACCCGAATATGTGATAGTGACTAACGCAGGGCAGAACGAAGCAAAACCACATTTGTTGTAATAATTTATATTAATAGTCTTCTAATGGGTAGATATCTTCCCATCCATCTACTGAATTAGGATAAGCATACACACGTTCTTTTGGTTCTTCATATTCGTACTGTTCAACATAGAAATCTACATCCTCAAATGTATTTGACATTGCATCTGCTTCTGTTTGTGCTTCCTCAAATGTCTCATATCCATCTGATTCTACTTCCGAATATCCGTATTCATCAATTCCAATTACTCTAAATAGTGGTTCCATAATACTTAAATTTTGTGTGTTAATTATAAAAACAAATTTAAATAATCTTATTTAATTATAGGGATTTTTTGAATAAAAAAATAGAAAATTTGATGGGAATAAACTTAATAAATGGGTCCCTTACTTGAAAAGGGATTTAATTTAACCTTTTAAGTTTATAAAGTGTTGAATTAATTAATACTTCAATTTCGTCAACTATATTTTTAAGGTAAGATGGGAAATCTTGAGATAAGTTTCTAACTAAATTTAATAATTCTTCAAAATATTCGATAACTTGTTCTTTACTACCATAGTTATCCATTGGTAAAGATTTATAATTTCTAACAATATCATTTTCACCTTGATAAGATTCAATTAGAGAATCCATTAAAGCGTCAATACTTTCATAATAGGTTTGCAATGCTTTATGTTCAGCATAAGAATCTGTTTGTAAATGGAAAATATGTGTTTGAGTTTGAGAATGAACCAATATTGACGCCAACTCTACCATAGGTGAAGTTGAGCTTTCTTCTTGTTCTCTTATCTTTAATTTTATTAAGTTTTTTAGTTGTGATTCTCTTATCATTGTTTTCATATCAATTAAATTTATTGGTTATTTATAAATATTCGTATATTAATAAAAAATTAAAGATTACTCACCAAATTATTTTCCTTTATTGATTTTTATTACTATCATTAATAAAAAATTAATAATATGCCACAGAGATTTTACCTAAATGAAACAGATTTGAACGGAACATTGGAAAAAATGGACCAAAATTTAATGGAAATGTTGGACTTTGCTTATCTACACGAAGATATGGTTAACACCATAGAAGAATTAATGAGCGATTGGGCCAAAGAAAACCTACCATCTTATTCTGATATTATCGAAGAGTATGAGAACATGAATGAAGAAGAAAAGGATTTTTTTGATGATATTGATGATTATATTTCTTCTGAATTAGGAAGATGGTGGATTGAATCATTCGACAATTTGGATGATGAGATGAAAAAGAATGTTATTCACCGTTATCGTTTAACTATCGCAACGTGTCTACACAGTAACACTTATATGTATGAAGATTTAATGAATGAAATTAATGAATCATATGAAGATATGATGGCTTAATAACAGAAAACCCTCACTTAAAAGTGGGGGTATTTTTTTGTATTATTCGGAAAAAATATTATTTTCACATAAATAAAACTTATTAATATTATGAAAAATTTAACTTATTCAGATTTTGTATCTATGGCAATATCAAGTTTCCAATGTGGAGCAGCACCCGATGAATACGTTAGTGAATATCAGATAAATAAACTCGCTAAATTGGCATATAATTATTATCTTATTGGTAAGGATTGGGAACAATTATTTGATTAACACAATTAAAAATAATAGGGTAAATGTTTGAATAATTCAGATGTTTGTTTTATCTTAGAGTACTGAAAAATTAAAAGATATGACAGAATTAGTAAAAAATAGTGAAGTGATTAGATTTGATAGACATTCAAATATGGATGGTGAAACTCGTAAAACGATTTTAGATTTGATAGTTGATGTTCAAATTGAAATTGAAGATTCATTTACATTGGAAAATAGTTTGTATGGTTTGTTTGATGGTTATAATTACTTTTTCACCGATGAGTTTCAGACAGAACTTACCAAAATTAAAGATACCGAATTAGGTGGACGAATTGGTGATATTTACATTACAATTAATAGTTACAAATAAAAAAATAAAGGTTATGACAACATTTAAAGATTTACAATTTAAAAGAAAAAATTATGGTGGGATAGGTGCACACTACAAATTTGATAATGGTATTACCATTAGTGTTCAAGCAGGACCAGGGAATTATTCAACACCTAGAGAAGACCATTCATCAGCAGATGCTTATTCATCATTTGAAATTGCGATGTGGAATAACGATGGTGAGTGGGTAACTAGAAATTTGATACCCAAACAACATGATGATGTAATGGGGTGGGTATCTAGAGATGATATCAATAAGATAATATCAATAGTTCAAGCACAAAAATGAAATCCTGCAATTTTCGGTAAGGTAAGAACAACCATTAAAGACCATATTAAAAATGTTTTTAAGGAAACAAAATTTAAATAAAGATGAATAACTACAATAGATACATATTAATATTTTTTTCAGCGTTGGTCTTGGAAGTTGGTAGTACGATGTATATTAGTTCGGTTTCAGATAAAGAAATGACATCCGCAATATTTTGGGCTTTTTTGGGACCAATCATAGCATTACCGTTCGCAGGATTCGTTGCGGATGAAAAAACTTGGAAAGGTAGATTGGGTTTAGCATTATCCAGCAGCATGGGTTACTCTAGCGGGGCATTAATATCAATGTACTTTATTTTATTAGGTTAAACCAAAGGGAATAGATAAGTTGAACAATTTTTGGGTCGTTACCCCTAGATTAAAAAGGTTTTATATGTTTCTCAATTTGGTCACAATCAGTAATAATTAAACTACTATTATTACAACCCCAGCAGCTACCATCTTTAGTTGTTCCATCCGCTAAAACTGTAATAAACTTATCGGTCCTTGCTGGAATACCATTTATAGGTGAAGTTTTTTTGAAACCTTTTAAGCAAGGGCTGTCCTTGAAAGCAGTTGAAAAATCTTTTTTGTCAGAATAAGTTTCTTCTATTATTCTTTTTACCAAACTAACCAATTCAGACTCTCTTAATCTTATTACTTTTTTCATAATTATATTTTTATTATATAGGAATTATGTTTATACAATATAGTTACTTATTTCACCACCTTTTATTTTTATTGAATCAATAACTTGTAGTTTCATATTCTTTTTAATTTACCTTCCTTCCATAGTTCATAATTGGGGCCAATCTTATATCTAAAATAAGGTCTCTCATTACTTTTATAAATAGTTATAAGACCAGCATCTCTCATTGAACCGAACATAGTTGAAAGGTATCCAGAAAAGTCTACTTCTTGGGGGTCTTTGTTTAAAACATTTAATAAAAAATCTCTTTTAGTTGCGGGTTCACCCACATTTTCTTTTTCTATTATGTAGTTTAAAAATTTAATATAGGCATTATCAGGACTAAGACTCTCAAAACTATAACCTGACTTTGTATTTTTTGGTGACCAATATACAATATCATCATTATCTTTAATAAGTAAGTGTTCATTTTCTCCCACAAACAAAGTTAATATGGCAAACAAGAAATCTAAAAATAAAATATCTTTTTTATTAAAAAACCCAATTTTAATTCCACGTAACATCTCATAATAATCAACCAAATCTTTAATTGGTATTCGTTCAAAAACATTTAACTTTTCAGAATTGAATATAAAATTTGAGCCGTCAAACTCCAATGTTATTGGAGTTATTCCCCACGTTGCTTCGATATTTGGTATTAATTGATTTATACGAAGAGGTTTACCACTTACCATTCTATGTATTTTTCTTATTTTTCTATTATCATATATATAATATATGTCTTCAGAAAATATCTTTTTAATAATATCAACACCTTCTTGTGAAATATCATATAAGTGATTTTTTTCTATGTCTTGTTGTATTGCTTCAAATGCTGGTGATGTTTTAACTAAACCTAAAAGATTATAGTTAACATTATCTTTAGCATCATATAATATCATATTATCTCTTTTACTATCATAGTGAATAGCAACTTTATAATAATCATTATTTTTATCTAGAGTTTTATTGATAAAATAATATAACGGACCCATTTTAAAGTATGAGTCAAACCTGTTGTCAAATTCTTTTGCTGCTGTGCACCATCTTGTCCCCGAACCATAATAACACGACGCTTCTTTAGTTAACGGTTTAACGACCAACACTTTGTCATCTTCATATATCTTTTCAGTACCAGACTTTAATTCACTTCTTTTCTCACTACTAGTACTTCCATATTTTTCAATAGTGTCAACAAATTCTTGAATACTGTTATATTGATTAATATCTTTCTTATCTAAATTTTTTCTGATGTTATCAAACCTTTCCAAATAAGATATTATTTCATTAAAAGGAATTATAAGATTGCCGGTATCATCGAAGTTTTTTCTCATTACCCAATCCACATATTTGTAGTTGGTCATTAGATTGAATTCATAATCCAAAAACTCTTCAACAACACCAAGTAATTCTGGATTTTCAGAAAAACGGTCAAGAATATTTTCTCTTCTACCTTCTATTAAAAAACTTAAACTCATTAATTTGTTCTATATACGTAATACCACTTCCCGTTTATTAGTGCCTCATTTTCCGCACCATCATATGTCGCTAACGAATTACCAATACCATCAATATCAATACTATCTTCAATCATTTGTTCAACATCAATATACTCATTAATATCTATTCCGTATTCATTAATAGTCTGAGGAATATCATCCATTCTATCACTTACCAAACTTTCAACCATATCACTTATCATACCAACAGTTGGTTCACCTTGAGGGTCATCCTTTATATTTTCGATTTCTTCCTCTATCTCTTCCATTCTTTCTTCTGCAGCATCTCGGTCATCTTGTTCATAATCATCATCTAAGAAAATCTCTTCCAATGTTTCATATTCTTCTTCCAGTTTTTCAATCTCAGATTCTTGCCATTCAGCGAGAGGTAAATCATCATCAAAGTAAACTTCAGGATTACTTTCAACATCGTATTCAAATAAATCTTCCAAATAACGTTCAATTTCAACTGTATCAATATAGTTCATAATAAAGTCACGATTCCAACCTTCCACACCCATGTCATCCCATATTCCTTGTTGGTATTCTTTTGCTGCTTCATAAACCTCATCCCAATCTCCAACTGCCCACTCAGTTCCCGTTTCATCATCACCTAACCATTCAAATGTTAACAAACCATAATGAGGATATTCCGTAGGAATAAGATTATATATTGACTCACCTTCCTCCTCATCTACACTAATACCATAATCATCTCGAATAACTTCAAATACTGCGTTAGCTTTTATAGCCATATCATCATCGTATTCATCCAAATTCCATTCATCATTTTCTTTTCTTTGTTCAGCAGTTGCCAGTCTTCTTGCATTTCTCTCAGCTTGTTGTTGTATTCTAATTCTTCTCCGTTGTATTTCTGCTGCTAGTTCATCTTTAAAGATTTCTATTTCACGTGAATATGTGTTCTGCAGATATTCATCAATCTTATTTTGTATTTCATCATACAAAGGTGTTCCCAAAATCCAACCACTATTAAAATTTTTGTCTTTAACATCCCAATACGACTTATCACCATCATACTTCTGTAACAATGCGACTTTATAATGTATGTCATTTGATTTAGCCTTTTTATCTATGAAATAAAATAATTTTCCATCGACATTATAATTATCAAAGTGTGTTGATGTATTTTGGGATGCGGTACACCATTTGCTACCTGCACCATAATAACAACTAGACTTATATGTCTTTGGACTTAATACTTTAAATCTGTCATTTTCAAAAATAACATCAGCATCTTCACGGTCACTAACAGTTCTTCTAGTTTTATTTTCGTGAGCATTAATTGCAGATATAATATCATTTAATGAATCATATTGGTTAATATCTTTTTTATCTAATACCTGTTGGTATCTAATAAATTTTTCGATTGCCTTTTTTGATTTTTCAATATCATCTATAAAGTTTTCGGGACGAATTACATCACCCAAAAACATTAAGAATTTTTGATTGGGGGACAAATCTTTGGAAACCAAAAGGATTTCTTTCATTTGTCCTTCATTAAACTTATCACCATATTTTCTTAAGAAGTCATCTTTTCTTCCTTCCAGTAAAATTTGACTAAAATTCATAATAGTTCACTTTTATGATAAATATAAATAAAATTAAATTAAGACACCATTTCATAGACCGATATATTTTTATGGGACCACGGAAAAATTCAAACCCTTTAAAAAAAAGGGACGGTCCTCGAAAAATTTTTTCCGGAAAATTTCTGGGATAATTCTCAAATGTAAGCTTATAAGATTAATAGAGGAAAATAAACTTAATATCTAGTTTTTGTATACATAGTATCATTAATCGCTTTCATAATGTTTTTAATTAAAACATCAAAATACTGAGGGTTATAAAGATATTCTTCGGAGAATGGTGGTGTATCTGAAGATAACCAATTAGAAAATACTTTGCCGACCCTCATTCTAACTTCACTTTCAAGAGGACTTTCTTTTTTCCAGCTATATTCATTCATCAGCCTTTCATTCGCCTCTTTAATTAATTTTAATTTTTTCTCCTTAGCTTTTCGTAACATACCACAATACTTTATAAATAAATAGAAATTTTTTCCCAAAAATTTTTTTAAGCAATCAATCAAAAACCAATCACCACTTTTTGTCACAAATCTTGTTTAAATTTGTGACAACATTATCACCAAGTTATTAATTTTTTGGTTTACTTGGAATTGGAGTTCCTACTGGATATGGAGTATTTTCTTTAGCGGCAGTAACAGATGTTTGTCCATTTTTGGTAGGATGGGGTTTACGTAATGGAACTGCCATGTGATTAAGTGGTCCATAGCATTTGGATAATAAAATGCCATTGTCAAGGGTATCAATTATTTCGCAAGGCATTTGAAACATATCACTCTCACTAGTAATTGGAGAACTTAAGTCTATAGTAAATTCACGATTAGTTGGAGGTAATAATTCCCATTCATCAGTATTTGGATTAAATTGAGGAATTGTATCTGAATCAGAAAAATACCAGAACAAAGACCATACAGTAGAATCTGTTCCATCTGGGGTTTGAAAATTATCTTTAGGATTAAATTCACCCAAAGAACCACTGCCATTCATCGCAAGACTAGAAATAGAAGGTCCTTCCAAAACAGGACAAATAGCACACCCTTCATCAAATTCCTTGCCTTGAATAATTATTTTTTTACCTGTAGGTACTGCACTCGATGCACCACAAAATGCAAACTTACCATGGTGAATCCTTAATATCTTTTCAGGAGTCTCTGTTTGACAACCAAACAATAATAAAGTTATAATAAATAATACTGATTTTTTCATAGTTATATAAATTTTAAAAGATTAATATAAAAAAGACTATATGTTGTTTCCATTAGACTTTTTTATTATAATAATATTGTTTTACCATAAATAAATATTTTTTCCCAAAAATTTTATTTTAACATTTGGGATTTTTACCAAATAAGGGGTCCACTTTTAGAAAACATAGTTACTTATTTCACCACCTTTTATTTTTATTGAATCAATAACTTGTTGGTATTTATCTTCACTCCATTTATTTTGTCCTTCTTGGACATACGGAATACAATCAGGAAATGGTCTTCTGATTGCTTCTTTTCTCCATGGATTCAATTCTAATCCTTTAGGTGTTAAATTCATTAATGTAATAACACTACAATCACCCTCCCAATTAGGTTTTGCAATTCCTCCTTGTCCATCACCTGGGTCTGTCACAAATATGATTCCATCATCTACAAGTTTTTGTATATCAAAAGTTAAACGAGAATTATCCATTCCCATCACCTCTTTGATTCTTGATATTTGTTCTTGTAGGTTCATTATGTCAATTTTGTAATAATTTCATCAACTAGTTCGTTAGTTGTTTTTGATTTTTTATCCTTATCTATAATTGATATATTTTGTGTTCCCCTATAAAAGTTATTTAAATCACTTATAATTTTTCTAAATTTTTCTTCGTTTTCAGATGATATTTTTTCACCTCTTCCTTCTCTTCTTTTTTTCAAGAACTCATATGTTTCATCATCATCACTTGTAACATTAAAAATAAAAATATTTGGTGTTGAATTAAATAACTTTTTCATTGTGTCTGCATACTTCTCATCCCATTTTGCGTGAGAACCACCAACATCAAGGACTACTTTCTGATTACTATAATCATCAAATATTTTATTCATCACACAAAATTCATATTCTTTATTTGATGAATAATTAAGCCCCTTGTCTCTTGTAATAGAGACCTCAACCCCTGGTTCATCTTTACATAATTCTTCATATTTTTCATCAACCATCAATATATCTGTTGGGATTAATGGTATACCAAGTTTTTTTGCTAACGCCTCTGCGGTAGTTGACTTTCCAGAACCTTGTGGGCCAATTAATATTATTGGTTTACTTCATAAACTTTTTGTTCATCCTCAATCAATAATCCCATCATTGATTTCATTCTAGATATTTGTTCTTGTAGGTTCATATTATTTTGTTTTTTTAACACAATTAGGGTATCTCTTACCAAACATTGTTTTCATTCCTTTTTGAGTATAACCTGGTCAACACTTTTCTGTTAATTCTTCTTTGGAATTAACTTTTCCACATTTATGACAAGTATATGGGTCATCTCCACCATCTTTTAATTTCCAAGACCAACCACATTTACATTTTACTTTTCTATTATCCCCCTCTTTCATTTCTTCTTTATCCATATGTGTTCCACCACCATCAAGTTTGTCCGTAAAACCCATTAATTTATCAAATGCAGGATGTGATTTAATTGGTTCTTTTTTCTTATCTTTCATTTGATTCCAAGTCGATGGTTTTACTTTCATATGGTTTTTAACAAGATATTTAATTTCATCAACATTAACACCATCAAAACTTTCAATCCAATCTCTAAATTCTTCCACATAAATCTCTGATTTGTCTTCGTGTCCATATGCTGTTGGTTCACCAGTTTTTGGGTTAATTGCATAAGTATCCATCTTACCTAAATCGTGGAAAAGTGCCGCCATAATCATATTTGGGTCGTTAGGATAATGATGATAAGCCCTTCTAATTACAACTATAATGTGTTTTAAAGTATTTCCTTCTGGATGCCATTTTGGATTTTGTTTTGCTTGCCATTGTTTGAAAAACAATTGTTTTAACTTATCAGGTAATTCTTTGATTAATTTACTAGTACTTGATGGTAGTTTTTCTTCAATCAATAAACCCATCATTGATTTCATTCTTGATATTTGTTCTTGTAGGTTCATCTGTTTAAATAGTTGTCTATTATTTCTTGAACTTCAGGTTCATCTCCTGTATAGATTATATCTATAACATATTTGTGTAGTGGGTATATTTCATTTGTCATTACTCGTTCTTCTAATTCATTAAACTTTTCTTTATAGTCCGAATCAGGGTCTAATCCGTGATAATTGAATGGTTCTATCTTATACTTTGTCTTTAACTTATCTTTATCCACCACGAATGTTATTCCTGTATCTTCTAATGGTGAACCAAGTCCCACACCAATTGTATTATTTGGTTGCCAATTTTTATCTCTTGTGAATGATATTGCAGTTTGTGTTTTGGTGTTTGCCAATCTTCTGTCGTTACCTAAATAATCTACTGATGGTAACACTCCTCTTAATGAATCTGAATTGATTATATCTATTCCCCTACTTGTGGATGTTTTATGATACAATGGTGTTCCTTGTATATCTTCTAACTTTTCAGATATAACCCCCATCATTGATTTCATTCTTGATATTTGTTCTTGTAGGTTCATTTTAATGCTTTATCAATATCTTTTAAATAGACAGTCCTTTCACTATCTACATTTACTAATTGTGTTTCGGGTGTCATATATGTATCTCTAACTTTAATATAATAGTCACCATCGTCAGTTAAATTAATATTATTTAAAAACTCATTTATATGTTCATCACTCATCCCATTTTTTTGAAGTAAGTCAGTTACTCCATCTTTGGTTAATACTGTTGTAGGGTCTCCTTCATTAATGTCAGGTTTAGATTTTGTTGCTTCATATTTTTCGGAGTATTGGTCTAACACCATCTTAACATCCCTATTATCGTTTTTAAAATTGGGGTCATTTTTTGCTCTCTCATTTCTCTCATAAACATTCTTTAAAAGAACATATAATGGTGTATGTAATAGAATGTATTTTATTTTAACACCAGGTAAGTATTGTAATATTCCTTTACCAATATCATCAATTGCAATCTTTTTCCAAGGACCTGTTTTAATTTCTTGTGCAACATACCATAATCTTTGGTCAGTTCCTTCGATATACTCATCTTCATACGGGTTTTTAGGTACATCTTTACCGTCCTTTCTATATAGGCCAGAAACGATACCATATTCTTTTCCTTTTGCCCAATCGGCAATATCAGGAGTATCTAATTTTAGTCTTCTTTCTTCACCCTCATTGTTTACACCACTAAAATCATCAGTACCAATAACAACCCATCGATTCGGGTCATTTGCTTTGTAGTATGGAACCGCTCTTAAATGTTTTAAGGTATGTGATTTACCCGCCGATGATGTACCATCTAAAAGAACAACTGATTTATCTTGTTTTTCTTCAATGATTAACCCCATCATCGATTTCATTCTTGATATTTGTTCTTGTAG
>Ga0208644_1004296_pt1 | contig 10785 bp, 18 predicted proteins | sample VirMetDEL_Nov_18_FD_184517 | JGI IMG/M metagenome (GOLD analysis project Ga0208644, IMG submission 184517) | Aqueous microbial communities from the Delaware River and Bay under freshwater to marine salinity gradient to study organic matter... | ecosystem: Environmental > Aquatic > Marine >... | reverse complement strand
GGATGGGCAATCATCAAATCCCAAGGCTTACCATTGAGAGGATGATAGTGGAGAATCTCACGCACGTCACCGATGTGGTGGTGTGGTGAGTTGTCATTTGATTCTACAAGGTCAGCACTCATACATTCGTGACCTAATTTTCTGAACTCGTTACGGATTGCTCCGCTGAATTCACAAGCGATTAATACGTTTAGTTTTTTCATTTTGTTCTGTAAATACTGTGTGATATACGTTTACTATTTTCCATTCTTTGTGATGAACATTTATATTGTCATCGAATCCTTTTTCTTCTGCTTCATACATTACGTCGTACATATCATCTAAATACCTTTCAATGTTTTCATCGTCGATGTGATCGGGCACAGTGAACTCCATCGTTACGTCTGAAATCCATTGCTTTTCTGCTTTGATTGTTACTTTTTTCATAGTGCGTTATAAATTTCTTTTGCTGTCTGTGATACTTGTATTATTTGACCGTCGCTTAACTTAACAATGGTGCGTTCGACGTCATAAACTTCAATTTCTTTAAACCATACTATGTGGTCTACGTTTACTTGGTAGTCATATCCTTCTTCGGGGTCATATAATTCTATAAATCTCATATTAATCTTCTCTTGATTGATCATCGTCCCATTGTTCGGCTCTTCCTTCTACTTCTGCTTCAGATAATTCTACCGAAAAGAAATCGCATTCTAAGTAAACTTTGCCGTAACATTCTTCTGCGTGATATCCTATTGATTCAAACCATAGGATGGCTTTGTCTCTTTGTTCTTTTGTTAATCTCATTTTGTTCTGTCAATTAAGTAGGTTACACCTACGGTTAGTAAAAAGAAGAGGGCGATTGCCGCCCCCATAAATAATTGAAATTGTGCGTGTGTCATTGTTTTATTTGTTTAATGCTTCTTGGATTTCATCCCATCCCAAGTATATCTGTCCGTTGATTGATACTTGGTCGGCAACTAAATTACTCTGTGCCAACGCCCAATATGTAAATAACTCTGGCGTGTAAAATTGTGCCATCACCTTATCTGATGATGGACTCTTGTAAACTATAATTTCGTACTTCATAGGTGTCCTCCGTATGTTTTTTCTTCGTATACATCGTATCGGGTTTCTGTTTCGCTATCGAGCTCATCCATACCATTGTATTCATCAAGACCAAAGCCGTACTCGTATTTTGCATTGCTAAGATTGGTTTCTAATTCGCTAGCGAACAAATCTTCATTATCCCATAGCCAATTTTGTATTTCTTCTTCACCACTAATGTGTGATGGAACGTCGATAGTTACTGATGCTTTCTTGTGGTAGATTGCTCTTGTTGTGATTGTTACTTTTTTCATTTTGTTTCTTTTTTAAAGTTTGTTACCTCTGCTTCTAGTCTCTCTATGTAATTCATCAAGGCGTCAATGTAGTACACATCGTCTTCTTTTAACTCTTCAAGTCTGAAGCTGTTGAAGTAGTCAAATGCTTGGTTTACTCTGTCTATTAATTTCATAATTTTATCTGTTGTGGTAAAAGGTTACGTCTTGTATTGATTCGGTTTCTGACCATAGGCGGCAGTATGATAATACTTGCTCGATAGATTGAAGTTCAAACTCTGACCTATCTAATAGTAGGTAGTGCTTGCCATCTCTCTCTATTGAATAATGAGGTTCGTCTATCAATTCATGTCCCTCGGTGAGGTGACAAATTTTGTTGATTTGCGTCACGCCCTCCATGTCATAGATTTCTGAACAATTTCTTACGTCAGATTCGTAAGCGTGGAATTGATTTTTGTCGATTGGAATGTATACTAATTTTGTCATGATATTAATGTTCTAAGATTACTACTGATTTGTTACCCTTGCCCTCTGTGCCACTACATAAGCCACACTTTGAGCAGTTAGATTTGAAGCCCATTTCTTTACTAGCGGGGCAACTTACTAAGCCCTTGATACCTCTCGCACTTGCTACGAACGAACGCCATCCGTTCTGCGATGCGTGTTCCTCGCCTATCTCGTTGTGTGTGCTTGCCATAAATAGCGTGGAATACTCGGGGCGCTTGTGCCATTGGTGTGTGTAGCCCGTCCAAGACTTAGCCAAAGCACAAATAGAACTCGCCAAGTGGTACGGCAATAGCGATGGTTCGCCATACGTTCCGAAGCGTACATACTTGAGGTTGCACATTTTGAGTATGTCTCGCTCGATGTCTTCGTTGAACTCGGGTATGTCATCCCACGTTGTTTGGTTACCGATACTGCGAAGCATAGTCACGAAACCGCTATACTGCATAAACTTGTGAGTGTAGCAAGCGCTTAGCTTTGCGCCATTGCTTACCGCGAACGGACAGTCCATACATACGTCAGCGTCGTGACTGAAGAACTCCGCCATCGTTGTTTTACGTTGTGCAACGTCGAACTGCCCACGGCTGAAGTGGTACGTCTGTACTATTTTCTCGTTTGATTCGGCAATCTTTTTGTTGCTCGTTTTACCTTGTCTGAATACGCAAAGCGTATTGTTGATTTTGAATATTACTCTCATTTTCTTGTTTGTTTAGTCTGTAAATCTTTCGTTGTGTGTTGTAAGGTCTTCCCAATGCTTTTGCTCCGCATCTTTTTTGGTATCTTTCCAATCGTCTGAGGTATCGCCCCAATACTGCTCGTGTATGTCTTTCACACTTCGCAAAATGTCTAGGTGTTTCGCCTGGAAATACTCGCGTGTCTCCTCGTATGTGTAGCCTTGGTCTACAAGCTCCCAAATTAGTTCTTTCGTAATGTGGTCTAACGTGCCGTGTGTAATGCGGTCGATGGTTTGAACTTTTTCTCGTTTCATCATAATTATCTATCGTTAAATTGGTCGTAAATGTCGTGTTTGTTTTGCTCGTATGTATCGCCTACGTCATCGCGGAAGGCTTGTACTATTTCGTCTTCGCTCACTTGGTCTTCGTGTGAGGAATGGTCAATGGTCACGTCGTGGTATTCGGTCTCGATTGTGCCGTACGTAATGCCTTCGCTGTTTATGATTTCAAAATCATAAATGTGGTTTTTGTCGGTTGGATAAAAATGTATATTCATAGCTCCGCCGAGGGGAGTCGAACCCCTCGCTTGTACCATAGCGGACGTGGTGCGCTTAGTTGCTTGCAACCATACCCAACTCTTGACGTATGCAGTCAAGCGCTTCGTTACGACCTTTTAAGGTCTTCTCTGTGTCTACGTCCTTCAATGTTGCAACGAAGTTGAGTAGTCTGAACATACGCTCTTCAAAACGTACGCGTCCCTTAGGCGTGTTTTGTATCTTCAACTTTAGAGCTCCGTGGGCTACAATTTCGTCCTTTGAGTCAAAAACAACTATGTTGTTAACTGTGAACTTGACATCTAAAGGCTTGTTAGCCTTGAACGTGGATGCCCCTACGAAGCGCATCGTGTCGTACCACGCGAGGAATTTTGTGCTCAGTTCTTTAAAGGCTTTGCCTTTTGACTTGTTGTTGTTAACTTGTAAAGTTAAGTAAGTGCTCTCGTTACCGATTGTTAAAAATGTTGTGTTTTTCATGTGATTTAATTTATTAAATGTTTGGACGGCGTTGAGGTCGCGAGCCTCGTGTATGCTGTCATATACGCCGTGAATGTGTGTTACAAAAACTCTGTTTTTTCTTGCCTTTGTATAGATTGCAGCCTATAACGTCGGTCGTGTTTACTGAGCTCTGCTCTCGCTTATTTCTCTTTGTGCGAGCGGTTGTCTCAGTGTGTGTACTTGTTTGGCGTGCCAATGGCGTTACGCATCCTCAGTCACTCGAGTCTGCTCGGTCTTTTTTCTTGGGGTGACCGCCAATGTCCCCGATTAACAACTACGTTGTGTTTCTACACCTCTGAAGGGGCTACCTTCGGTAGTATAAGCGTAGTGTGTTTGTGTGTTTGTGTCAGAACGATGCTGTTGAATCAAATCAACGATGCGAAGTAAGGGTATATGCATTTCTTGTGCAAGTTTTTGTGTTATTTATAATGATTCTAGATAATAATTGGGTTTGAAAGTTATTGGTAATCAGTAAGTTAGGTGCTTATTTAGAACGATTATAAACTAAACTTTTGGGTTTTAGGGGTGTTGGGAGGGGTTACACATTCTCTCAGTCTATCGAACTTTTACGATTAAGGTCTTCAACGTGAGCGCGCGTGCTCGGGTGTGCGCCTACATGTGTGAGCGTGCGTGCCTATGTGCCTGGGCATGCGCGTATATGTGCGCGTGTGTGTACGTCTGCGCTTGCTTGCGTCTGCGTTTGCGTCTGTGTGTGCGCTTGCTTGTTTTATTTATCTTTATTTGTTTTTACCGATAAAGCCAACAATATATTTAATTGCATTTTACCGATGAAGCTAACAAATGTTATTGCAATTACCCGATAAACCCTAGAAAAAGCTAAAATTATCGCAAAAAACCGATAAAAATAAGACCCCCCCTATGCAAATTTGACCGATTTTCTATGATCGGGCTAGTTCGAAAAACACATATATAACCCAAATACTACTCATTTCTGACGTAAAAATGTTGAATTATGTTGAAATATGTTAAAGTAATGTTGTGCGGAATGGCGTAAACATTGGATTTATGTTGATATGTTATAAAAACTCCCCACGTACGTAAGGCTAAATTTTAGAATTACTATTCCTAATAGAAGTAAGGGAATGACATTTTGGAGCAGTCCTACATAATTGAAATGGTTTAACTTTGCGGTATGGATATAAGTGAAATCAATTTAAAGAGTGTGGTCTTTGATGACTACTATGCGTCGACGAAGACAAAAAACCAGATATACTTGCATCACACGGCTGGTTCTGCTGAGGGCGAGAGGCAGTTTGGTTTTTGGCAAGGCGATCCAATTAAGGTAGCTACGTGTGTATGTGTAAGTCGTAATGGCGAAGTGGTCCAGGGTTTCAGTAGTAAGTACTGGGCATATCACTTGGGCATGAGGGGAACACATTTTGCGACACATGGTCTGCCTTACAAGAACCTTGACATGGGTAGTATTGGTATAGAGATATGTAGTTGGGGCTGGTTAACTGAGAGGGACGGCAAGTTTTATACGTATGTGGGCAGTGAGTTGCCGAGTCATAGAGTGATGAAGTTAAACCAACCGTATCGCGGACATCAGTACTGGGAGGACTACACGGACGAGCAGGTTGAGAGTGTTCGCAAGTTATTATTGTTATGGAAAGATCGGTATGGTATTGATGTGAGTTATAACGAGGACATATGGGACATAAGCAAGCGGGCGTTAAAGGGAGAGAACGGAGTGTTCACACACAACAGCGTTCGTCCCGATAAAACGGACGTTTATCCAAATCCGAAGTTAGTTGCTATGCTGAAAGGGTTGTAAAAAGTTTTATTATCTTTGTTGACATGAACGGACCCAAGAAACCAAAGAAGTTAGCTGGAGAGAACACCGGCAAGGTGAAGAATGCTAAGTTTGGCCGCTATGCGTTGGTGCAAGAGCCTACCATGAGTGGTTTAATGAAGGGAGATACAATTGTTGTTGGAAATAAGCCAATGACAGATGGATACATCATGGGTGGTGACTACACCGTCAAGAAGGTCGGTAAGAAAAAGTACAAGTAAAAAGTTTTATTATCTTTGTGCCATGGCTAAGAAAAAAATGACTAGAGACTATCCATTACCAAGTAGTGATGGTATGTTCGGTGGACCTGGTGATCCAAAGAAGAAATATACTGCAAGTGATTCAGCGAACTATATGGGAACATACAATAGATTTAAAAAAGACGCAAAGATAATAAAAGATTACTTTAGGAGAGTTAAAAAAGACGGCAATCCCGGAGTTGGAAGAATGGATACTCCAGTAAATGTAAGAGACAGGATGTTCCGTAGGATTGATACGCTTAATCAAAATCCTTTTGATAAGACTTTTATGTCTAGAAGAAATAAAAATAATTAAACTAGGGATTAACCAATATAAAGGGGAGCTAGAGATGGCTCCCTTTTTTGTATTCGCAAGGACGAAGTTCTTGAGAGCATGTGCCCCCAAGATTTTATTATCTTTGCAGCGTGACGGATCACAACGAAGAGGTTTTCAAGGCTAAAAGAAAGCCTAAGACGCCAATTAAATTCAAAATACAGCTCAACGAGGAGCAAAAGTTAGCAAAATCGACCATTTTAGAGAGCCACATTACGGTAGTGACGGGTGCGGCGGGTTCTGGAAAAACATTATTGGCTACTGCGGTAGGATTAGACCTATTATTTCGCCGAGAGGTGGAGAAATTGATCATAACCAGGCCAGCGGTGGTTGCCGGAGAGGACTTGGGGTACTTACCAGGGGATATTTCAGAGAAAATGGACCCGTGGTTGCAGCCAATATACCAAAACTTCTATAATTTGTACGGAAAGGACAAAATTGACGCAAAAATTCAAGAGGGCGCCATTCAAATACTGCCACTTGGCTTCATTCGTGGTTTAACATTTACGGACTCGTTCATAATAGCCGACGAAGTGCAGAATTTAACCCATAAACAGACAGAAGCGTTATTGGGACGTTTGGGAAGTGGCTCAAAGATGGTGCTGTGCGGTGACGTTGCTCAGATTGACTTAAAAAATAAAAAAATGAGCGGGCTATCGTTCTTGCGGAGGGTTGAGGAGGAGGTAGATGGCTTTAAGTTTGTCAGTTTGAAGCAAAATCACCGACATGAGGTGGTCCAGAAGGTGCTTGACGTGTATAAACTGTATGAAGATTAATTTACTATCTTTGTGGTATGCCAATTATACCTAACGACGAACAATTTATAGGTACCAGTTCCGATGTGGACATGAGCGAGAAGAAGAGCTCACAGGTAAACAGTAAGACACAAGTATACACGTTACAAGATTTCAGCGATAGTTTAACACCTGACCTGACTCCTATAACGGTAGACGGCAATAGCGTGAGCATTGCTAAAGACCCAACGGCAACTACGCAAGACACTGCGGTCATTAAGTCTAGCGATACAAATGCGGGTATAGCGATTGTGCCTAATGGTACGGGTGCTATTACTGCTCAAGTTCCTGATGGTACTGCTACTGGAGGTAATGCAAGAGGTGATTATTCAGTAGACTTGCAACTTTTAAGAAACAATGCAAACCAAGTAGTTAGTGGTAATTATTCGGCTATAATCGGAGGTACTTACAATGTAAATAATGGTGTTCAAGCATTTATAGGTGGTGGAACTAATAATTCTATAACACAAGGTAATTATAACGGCATTTTATCTGGAAGAAGCAATACAGTAAGTACCGCATACTCAACAATTGGTGGCGGTCAAAACAACACAGCATCAACAAACTCACACGCAACTGTTGTAGGTGGACTAAGTAATACAAGTAGTGGTCAGAATAGTATTAGCGGTGGTAGTGGTAATACTGCGAGTGGGTTAAGTTCTGTTGCATTAGGTGAAAGTAATACAGCAAGTGGTAATAGAGGTGTAGCGTTAGGTAGAGCAAATTCAGCGGGTGAATATTCTATTGTTGCAGGTAATGGTAATTCGGGTACGGGTACGGGTAGTGTTGTTTTTGGTTATAATAATAATTCAGGTAGTCGTAATTATGCAACTATTTCAGGAGGAATAAACAACACAATATCCACCAATACACACGCAACCGTTGTGGGTGGACAAGATAATACAAGTAGTGGTCAGTATAGTATAAGTGGGGGTTATGACAATGATTCTACGGGTTATGCTTCTGTTGCATTTGGAGAGGATAATGAAGCAACTGCGATTGATACAACCGTTTCGGGTGGTTGGTTCAATCGTGCTACTGATGCTAAAGCAAGCGTAGGTGGTGGATATAATAACTTAGCAAATGGTGAAGAGTCAACAATTAGTGGTGGTAGTAGTAATACTGCGAGTGGAATAAGTTCAACTGTTGGAGGTGGATGGTTAAATACTGCATATTCAAATTTATCCACTGTTTCTGGAGGTCAAAACAACACAGCATCAACCAAATCACACGCAACTGTAGTAGGTGGTTATCAAAACACTTCAAGCGGTCAGTATAGCATTAGTGGAGGGAATTCAAATGTAGCGAGTGGTGGAAGTTCATTTAGTGTAGGCTCTGCAAATACTGCGAGTGGTGCGTATAGTATTAGTGGGGGGCAATTAAATACGGCAATTGGTCAAAATTCAATTGCTTTTGGACTGAGTAATATTGCTAATACTCAGGCATCTTTAGCATTGGGATACGGTAATAAAACTGAAGGTTTTGGGTCTTTGGCTCTTGGTGATTCTTCTTACGCATATTTAAAAAGTCAAATATCGTTTCAATCAGGTACTTTTACGGGCTTTCCTTCTGCAAGAGGTGACGCACAAGCATCTCAACTTGTACCAAAAGCATCCGACACTCTAACAACGGGAGGCACAACTGTTCTGTCGCTTGATGGAACGGGTACAACAAACCTAATAATACCGAACGGCAATAACAGAGCGTGGAACGTAACAGTAGAGTACATTGGAGTATGTACAGTAGCTGGAAGTGGTACAACAGCAGTAGGAGATGTAGTAACGGGAACGGATAAATTTAGATTCAAAAGAGTAGGTGGTACATCAACTATTGGATCAGTAACAAATATTGAATTGACACAAGACGCAACAATGACTTCTGCCGAATGTACTTATGCAGTAGGTGGAAGTAATGACTTGCAGATAACCTTTGCAGCACCAACAACAGCAAACGCAACTACATTTAGAGTGGTAGCTAAGGTAAGTCTAGTTGAGGTAGCTTGGTAAATTTTTATTATCTTTGAAATAATTATGGCACTAAATATAAACGCAACAATTACAACCGACGAGGGGTTCGAGGTAACTAACGCATTCGGTTACTTGAACATTTACATTTTGGCTCCTGAGTCGAATTGGGCAAACGTATCTTACTTCAAGTCTAAGGCAGACTACGAGGCGAACAAGCAACCCTTGAACGTATCTACTCTTCCTTCTAATGTACAGACCGAGCTTACAGCAACTGAGTTTTGGGGTGATGCATTAGCGACTACCGTACACAACAAGTGTATTGAGAAGATCGAGGAAGTAACCGGAGCAGATACCTGCACCATCGACCAAGACTAGTAGTAAAACTGACATAAAGACAGAGGGGGCTAAATGGTCCCCTTTTTGTATTATATTTGTAACAAATTAAATTTAATATGATTGTAAAAAACATTGAGTTCAACAGGGAGAAACTGTTGGTAGGGCTAGCGAAGCTCAACGATGCGGTAAGCAGCACCATGGGGCCGATGGGTCGAACGGTGTTAATGGAGTCAGAGAACCATATTGGTGGCGTAACGGTAACAAAAGACGGCGTCACGGTAGCCAGGGGCATCACATTAGAGGATCCAATTGAGAATTTAGCGGTAACACTGATGAAGCAGGCGGCTGACAGAACGGCTACGGTTGCTGGAGACGGTACGACCACGTCAATTGTGCTGACACATGCCATTATTGACATGTTTATCGCACTTGGACTACAGCCAACCTCTTATAACCTAAGAAAAATCAAGGAAGACGCCGAGTATGTGATTGAAAAAATCCAGGAGATGGCTATTCCTGTAACAGACGAGACCTTATTAGACGTAGCTACTATATCGGCAAATAGCGATAAAGAGATAGGTGAGTTGGTACACGACGTATACACCAAGGTAGGTCGAGACGGAGTGGTAACGGTAGAGCGTTCAAACACCAGCAAGACGTACAGCGAGATGTCTAGCGGTATGCGTATCAGCCGTGGATGGCAGAGCCCGTACTACATCACGGACCAAAAGAAAAGAGAGGCTATACTAGATAACCCGTACGTGTTGGTGACCGACAGGGAGATTCAGAGCTTACAGAGCATTGAGCATATACTTGGTCCGTTATTGAGAGACGGCAAGAGCGTATTAATCATTGGTGAGATGAACATGCAAGCGACGAACGCGTTGAACATGAACGTAGCCAAGGGAACAATTAAGGCGGCTAATATACTGCCACCGCAGTTTGGTTACAAGAGAAAACAGTTGATGCAAGACATTGCAGCCGCTACGGGCGCTAAGTATATCAGTGACGACGTGGGGGACGACTTTGGATTGATTAATATTGCGGACCTTGGACGTGTTGACAAGGCGATTGTGGGTAAGGACTCTACAATTTTAGTCAGAGAGGACGACGCATTGGCTAAGGAGCGTATCGAGGCGGTACGTGAGATGGAGGTAGAGGACGAGCAAGACAAGAAGTTCCAGGAGGAGCGTATTGCTACGTTGAACGGAAGCGTTGCTGTTATATATGTTGGGGCTAATACAGACATCGAGCAAAAAGAAAAATTCGACCGCGTAGACGACGCGGTGTGTGCGACGAAGGCCGCTATTGAGGAGGGTATTCTACCAGGTGGTGGGTATGCGCTGCTAAAGATAAGCGAAGAAATGGACGAGAAGAATGTAATGACGGCTGCTATAACGGCACCGTTTTATATGATCCTTGAGAACGCTGGCTTTGATATGGACCTAATAGAGGACGTGTGTAAGAGGTTTGATGAAGACGGAGTAGGATTCAATCCGGTGACTGAAGATTTTGTTGATATGGTAGAGCAAGGCATTGTGGACCCAGCCAAGGTAACACGCAGTGCTATTGAGAATGCCGTGAGTGTCGCAACGACAATTTTAAGTACAGATGCAATCATATATAATTTAAGAGATGCGAGCGGTAAATAACTATATCATCATAAACGAGCCTGTGGAGGAGAAGAAAACCTCCACGGGACTCATTTTAACGGCCACTGAAGGCGATGAAATGCGCTACGGTAAGGGTGAGG
>Ga0208644_1004294_pt1 | contig 10788 bp, 14 predicted proteins | sample VirMetDEL_Nov_18_FD_184517 | JGI IMG/M metagenome (GOLD analysis project Ga0208644, IMG submission 184517) | Aqueous microbial communities from the Delaware River and Bay under freshwater to marine salinity gradient to study organic matter... | ecosystem: Environmental > Aquatic > Marine >... | reverse complement strand
AAATGCACCATTATCTAAAATTGTAGTGCCATTGGAGATAAAAGCCATGTTAAATCTCCTCTAGTTTGAACTTATATTTTTTGCCTGATTTGTTATTAACAATAAATAGATCGTCAGCACCCTCTTGAATAGTCCAATTACCTTTAGTGCCATCTACAGAGTTACCCTCTGATTTTGCTTCGTTAGATAAATGTAAATCTCCTGTGTATATGTTTCTCCAAACAAAAGATGCTGAACCTAAATCGTAAGTATCAGTTGTTGATGGGATAATTGATTCTCCTACTGCACTTAAACTTACTGAAACATCTCCGAAAGATAAATTTCCAGCACCATCAGTTACTAATGCTTGTCCATTAGTTCCATCTGCTGTTGGGTGTGATAAACCATCTATAATAACTTTACCTGTTCCATCAGGAGTGATTGAGATATTTCCATTTGAAACTGATACGATTGAATTACCATTAACATCTAAGTTGCCACCTAATTGTGGAGTAGTATCATCAACAACATCTCCACCAGATACAACTGAATCTAACCAATTAACTGTATTAGCTGAATAATCAAAAGTTGCTAAAGAAATATCATCAGCACCATCATAAAGTTTTAAAGTTGGGTTTGTTGCATTAGTAGTATCTAGCCAAATTGTACCAGCAACTGCTGAACTTGGTCTTGATGTTCCTGAATTATTTGTATTAATAGCTTCTAAAACATTATTCAAATCTGATCTAAATGCTGGAAAGCCTTGATTCGCTATGTCGTAATCGTGTTGTGCCATAAGTTCTTATACTCCTTTTAAAATCCTTTTGCAAGATAATCGAATTGACGAGATATTACAGTATCAGAAGAATTTTTGAAAGTAATATCGAAACCATTTACAGTTTTATTTTCTACTGTAAAATAATCTCCCGAAACCATATTTTCGCCTGTAATTCCTACAGCATAATTAACAGAAAAGAATGGATTTGTAAATGTTACTGTGTAAGTTCCAACACCAGAAGTTAGATCATTTCCACTAAATATTCTATCTATCATATCTACAGTAACAGATAATTCAGATACAACAGGTGTTGAAGATAAATCATCAGATTCAAATAAAACTCTAAATTTGAAATAACGAGATTTATATTCGCCTATTACAAAATTTCTAAAACCTGTATAAGTTACATTATCATTTGAAGTTGCTATTTGAAGTGTTGCTCTACAGTTTGCTGGTGTATCTCCATCAAAGTTAGATTTTGCATCATCAAATAATCCACTTCTACTATCAAAGACATCATCAAGATTGTCAGCAGTTTGTTTAATATTTGCTGTTAATCTTACAGTATAAATTCCACCTACATCTATTGGAGTACCAAAATTATATGTTCCTGATGCGTATAAATCTTGTGAACCAGCACCAGAATCAAATAATCTATCAGGGTAGTCATCAAATAATCCCGAACCACTATCAAACAATTCTGAAGAATCTAATCTTAATGTGCTATCTGTAACAACTAAATTAGTATCAAACCCATCATCAAAATTTCCAGCTTGATCGTCAAAATTACCCTCAGCAGAATCAAAGAAACTATTTCCATTAAAATTAGGGTGTTCAGTTTGTATTACAACTGGATTAAAGTTTAATACTCCAGCAACATTAGAAACTACTGCTGTAGCATTTGAACTAAAGTTTCCAAGTTTATCCACGGCTTTTATAAGATAGGTTCCAATTCTTGCGGGTACGGAAATACTTGTAGCTGGTCGAGATACTTTTTCAATTAATGAAACTGAATTTAACCAATCTCCACCAACTATATCTTGTGAATATCTTATTTGATAATATGCTAAATCTAAATCAGGTATTTGTTTCCAACTTAAATGTGCCTCTTGTCCAACTACATTACAAGAAAATTCTTCCACATCTGCTGGTGGCAAAATTGCACCTATAATTGTTCTTGATGCAGTTACATAAGTTGATGATACACCTAAAGTATTAACAGCTTTAACTCTTACATCATAAGTTTCTTGGTCAATTACATTTAAAACTCTATGATTTAATCCTGAACCTTGTGCATATATAATATAATCTGAATCTGTGCTTTTTTTATATTCAACTTGGTAATAATCAACAAAGCTATCAGTAGATGCACCTATAGTTACATCTAAAGCTACAATTACAGTTCCGTCATTGTATTCAATAAGCTGGTCATTTAAAGTAACACTTGCTGGTGGTTGAATTGTAAATGGATTAGGTAAATTAGTTGTTGGAATTGTACTCGCTTGTGTTTTTGTTGCCCAAGTATAATGTGAATTTTGATGCTCAATTAAAGATAATGCTACTGTAAAATCTTCATTAAAAGTCATACCCAATACTCTAAATGGTTTTGCAGAAAATCCTAAAGAACTATGTGTAATATTTACTATGTCGCCTATTGTTAATTCATAAGCATTTAAATTAACTGTAATACCTAAAGCTAAAGCCTCTCTTGATCTTCTTAAAATAACTTCTGCCATTTCTTCAGCTTGATATTGATTAGTTAATGTTGTGAATTGAAATCTACCCTCTAATAAAAAACCACCATCAGCACTTTTCATTGTTTCATGTTGGTCAGCACTAGGCAAACCAGAATCATCTACAGGTGGCCATTGTACTTCATCAACTTGGTAATTACGATCAGGATTAACAAAGCCAACTATAACTCTATTATACTTTTCGTTTTTACTAGGAGTAGATAATGAATAACCACCTAAAATGTCGTCTTCAGTAAGTGTGATAGTCGCTGTGCCTGTTGTTTCAATGACTAAGCTATATTTTCCTGATGCATAAGGTAAATATCCTCTACAGCCTTTTATTAATTCTCTAACGTTATCTATTATGTTTCTTGATGTATCTAATGCTACATTTGTATCAAAGATATTAATATCATCTCCACCAGAATATGGTGTTACTTGTGTTTCACAAACCAAAGACGCATCATAAAAAGATTGTAAATTTATTTCATCAGTAGTTAATCCTTTTCCATATCTTTGATTAGTTAAATAGTCTAATAAACACCATGCTGGATTAGTTTGATAGCTTGGAGATTGTTCAACTAAACTTGCATTATAAGTTTTAACTTTTTTACCTTGTATTTTTGCTTGTACTTTTGGAACACCTGTAAAAGCATCAGAATTCCATTTAAATCTTATAGCTAAATAACATAGTCCACTTAATTTATGATTAGAAGTCCAATTAGTTAATGTTGATAATAATGTTGAGGCTGATTGACCATCACTACCAAAATGTGGCTCTATTCTAATTAAACTTGTAGACTCTTTATAAAAATTACTATCAGAACTATTAACTTCTACTTCTGTTCCATCTGTTAAATCACTTGCCCAAGTAACTATTTTATCATCTACTCTAATTTCTGTTATGTCATTTATTTCTCCTTCAGCCATAACGATTGCCATATACAAATAGGTATTATCAGTACCAGAAGTTTCCATGAAAACTCTTGTTCCACCTGTAAGTCTTTCTCCATAAATTACAGGAATATTAGAGTCATTAGATTGTTTGTTAATTAATAATCCTCTTTCAAAATCATCAAATGAGTTTGTTCCAAAATCTTCTATTTCAGGAACCTTTGGTCTTAATGCCCATGAAATAAAAAGAGTAACTCCTAAGGCTACCCAAGGATTGTTTATAAATGAAACTACCTTTGAAACTTTTTTAACTACTCTTGTTACACTTCTAACAAAACTTCCAAATCCCATTATGCTCTACCCCATTTAATATCTTGAACAGTTTGTGATGCAAAATCCATTCCTACATCTGTACTAAAAAATCTTTGTTGTGATGTGTTATTAGTCTTACGACCATTTTTCTTTTCAAAATCTGCCCAATGTGAAACTATTGCTAATTGTACTGTACTATTTTGTTCATTTTCTTGAATTTCAAAGCTTTCAATATTTCCTTTGTATAATAAAAAAGGATCAGAAATTAATGCACTATTATCATCTAATAAGCCTCTATAAATTAATACCTCATCATTTGTTACATTTTCATTTAATACTGTAGATATAAATGTTTGCTCAGCACCAGATAATGTAAGATTAAAAGTAGCTTTTGATAAATCAGTTTGTTCGCTATGTTCTGAAATTCCTAATATAAAATCTGAAGAATTATAAGTAACTGATGAGCCAGATACAGAAGATGTTAAAGGAAATGAACAGTCAGTAATATTAACAGGAGTACTGAACCCAATAGTGATAAGGTGTACTGGTCTAATATCATTTGTTGCTAATTCTGTTTTTACTGTCGAAGTTAAGTTTCTCGTCATATTTCTCGTAAGTTGTTCTTAATACTTTCTCACTGTCTTTTACCATAACAAAACTGAAACTTCCATTAGGAATAGTATTATATTTTAAATCATTTTTTGTTTGATCTAATTCTGTTTCATCTACTACTTTTTCTGCTATAAAATCAGCAGTGACCCAATGCTTAACTAAATATTTTGTCATCTATAATGCTTCTTCAACATCAAACTGATATTCATAGTATAAATTACCATCTTTATCAGCACCAGAAACTCCGAATTGTTGCATATCATTTGTTAAATGAACTGTAAATGGAACATTGTCGTATTGTATATCAGATGAAGAAACTGCTGTTGTTAAAGGTGGCTCAATAGTTAATGAGCCTGTAGAAATATCATTTTGATCAGCAACAACCATATAAACTTTATTGTGATTAGCAAACTTAATAAAATCTCCAGCTTTTAATGTGCCTGTACCACTACCACCTAATGTAATTGATGTAGCACCAGCACTTGCAGTACCATTAGGAGTACCACTAGCAGTACCTCTTGCATCTTCAATTTCTGGTGGCACTATTGTAAAATTTTCTTTGCCTGATCTTTGTTTTAAAATAAATGCCATTAAATCTCCATATACATCAGAACGTTTGGCAGTAATAATTTGAACTGTAAAAGACCATCTTTGATTATCTAATTGTCTTGCTAATTTTTTACCAGATACAGATTTAGATAATATAGTTGTTTGATTTGACTTTATTCCTAAAGTACCAAATTTTGCAGATGATATTGGAAATGCTCCAGCCATTATATTAAATTTTTAGCCCCTCTCTCATTTACAGCATTATTAATTAACTGAGTTATAGTACCTCTTGATCTTACAAGCAAGTCATCAAAGCCAGAAGCATCTACTGTATTGATATTAAAATTAACTGTGACAGGACTACCACCTGATGTGCCTCTAGCATTTTGTGTTATTTGTCCTGTTTCGTTTGGAACAAAAAGTTCAGGTCCACGTTCTCCAACTAAATAAGGTTGTCCTTTTGCTACTGCTCCACCACTTGCCATAAATCCTAAAAAGCCCATAGGATTACCTGACATTAACAAAGCTGAACCTTTTGCTTTATTTTGTTTTTTTTGTTCATCAGTTTGTTTTTTCATTTCTGCAGTTTGTCTTATTAGCACACCTAATTTTGTATTTTCTAAAAATACTGATAATGATTGTCTTGCAATTTGTTCAATTAAAAATCCTATTATTTTTACTAATACTTGTTGTGCCATTGTTCTTAAAGTATCTGTTAATTTTTCTCCATATACTAATGTTCTTGCAAAGCCTTCTGACATTTTTGTAATACCACTATTAATTCCATCAGCTATTATTTCTCTAATGTTTTCTGTTTTCTTTTTCATTGTTTCTAATATTTCATTATTAATAACTCCAAATTTAATAATAGCTTTTTCAGTAGCACTTGGAATTCTTACAGATAATTCATGTTCAAAATTGTGTAAAATAATAGAAGAATTTTTAAATACTTCTCTAATTGGTATTAATGTTTTATGTAAATCTCTAGCAGTAGGAAGTAGTTGTTTCATTTTATTATCTAGTTCATCAAATTTATCTCCCATTTCATCAAATAGTTTATCTACTCCTTTGAAAGCACCATATAAAGCACCACCTGAAACTAATAATGTTGCAATACCTAATAGACCTCTTTTTGTGAATTGAAATGCGATACCTAATTTAATTACTGATCTTGTAAGAGTTATAACTGTTGTTGCTATTTTTAAAATTGTTGTAGCAATAGGTAAAGCAATTAACAGTTTAAATATTGTCATAACCTTATCTAAATTATCTTTTAAAAATAAAATAGCATCTTTGACTTTAATAACAGCAGTAGCTAAACCTAATCCAATTTTTTTTGCAGTTGCCTCTAATTGCTTTTCATTTTCTGCAAGAAATTTATCTAAATCTCCAAATTGTGCTTTTAATCCTTCAAAAAATCCAGCCTCTAATATTGTCTTTTTAAAATTAAAAATTTTATCTCCAATCATTGATAGAGTACCTTCGAATGTTTTTGCTAATTCATCTGTAGCTTTTCCAAATCTTCCACCTCTACCAAAAACTCTATCAAATGCTTCTACAGTTTGTTCTACTGATACTGTTGCACCAGCTGAAAATCCTAACATAGCTTTAACACCACGTTCTCTAAATAAATCTGCAGAAGATATACCAGCTGATAATGATCTTTGAATTTGTTCAGCAGTTGTTCTAAAATCTAAACCTGTAACAGCAGCAACATTACCTGTGATTTCTAAAATGTGTGCTAATTCGTTTGCGTCTTTAGATACAACAGATAATACACCTGAACCAGCTTGAATTTCTTCCAAAGAAAAAGGAACTCTTGATGCAAATTTTGCCATGTTGTTAAAAGCTTTTGCACCCTCTTCAGCAGAACCAAATAAGAATTTAAGTCTAACATTTAAACTTTCTAATTGTTTTCCTGTATTGATTAAATTTCTAATTACTAATCCAGCACCTAATCCTACCAAGGCACTTTGAAGATTAAATACTGCACCTCTTACTTTTGATAAACCAGATTGTAAATTATTTAAGGCTTGTCTTGACCTATCCTTTGCTACTATGTCTATGTTTAATCTTTGATTTGCCATTATTTAAAATTCCTTGCTTCTGCTAATGATTGTTTAGTTTTATACTGATCTTGTTCTTTTTTCAAGTATGCTAACCAAAGATTATAATGACTAACAGGCATATCTAAAACCTGTTGTATTGTTATGTGAAGTCTATCTGCAACAGCTAATATTGTTTTAATATTAGTGTCGCTATCTACTTTTTTTCAGCATCCTCGTAATTAGTATCTGCAAGGATTTTGTTGGCAACGTCAGATATAATATTAGAATCAGCTCGTTTTCTTAAAGTAAATTTATCTTCTGGTGCAAAGGCTTTAACTAAATCGCCTTTATCGTTTTTGACTTGCAATTTCATAATTAGCAAATCAACAAGAACATTCAAATCTTGGAAGTTGTTAGACTTCTTAAAGATTATATTTTTTTCTTCAAGGGTTAGTGGCTCAGAATAAAAAGTAGTAGGTTGACCATTTTCATCTTTCCACTCTTCTACTTCAATAGTGATAGTTTTAAGAGTTTCAAAATGAGATTTAACTCTATCAATGACTGACATAAATTATATTATGATACAGTTCCTACAGTTAAAGCACCAGTTCCTTGGAATGTTACAGTTCTAGAAACGATTGCGTCCATTGAGTTATTAATACTCATACCAGTAATTAAACCTGTTCCTGTGTAACTTGCATCTCCTGAAGTATTACCCTCTGGTAATAAAACAAATGAGATAGAAGAACCAGCAGTTAAAGTTTCTTGCTGAGTATCAGTTTCGTCAAAGTGCATTTCGATTGTTCCTGAGAATGATGTTCTACCAGCTACAAATGATTTAGTAGCATCTGTTAAAGCTGTATCTTCTACAACATCTCCAGTAGTTTCTAAAGTGAAAGAAGTAACTTCTCCCATTTCAGTTCCACCAACTGTTACAACTCCTTCTTTTCCGTGATGTGTTGCCATGTCTTTTTATCCTTGTTAGATTTTGGTTTAGTTTCTTTTTCTTGCTTATAGCCTAGTCTTAAATAATGATCAAGGTTAGATTCATTAATAATTATTTCAGAATTACCCTTGTATAATTTAATATCTTTAGCCATAAAGTCTTTTACTATTTATCTTCTTCTTCGTCAATATCTTCTTCGTCATCTAAATTTTCAAAATGATCTAATTCTGGGAATTTCTCAATATGTTCATCATTGTTTAATTCTTTGATTTTATCTATTTTATTTCTAATATCTATACACATCAAAGATATTTCATCTATTGTTCTTTCAATAGTATCTACATTTTTTTCAAATTTGTTTATAATTTTATCAAAAACCATTATGGAGTACCTGCTAAATATTCATACATACATCTTACTGTCATTCTAATTCCACCAACTGGAAATAAAGAACCCTCATCTGTTTCAACTGAAACTACCTCTGTATCTAAAGCATTTCCATCTCTAGTAATATCTATTTCTAATTCAGATTCAATAGCTGTTATTAATTGATTTCTTAATGTATCAATATTAACTTCTGCACCTTTTACAAAGCCTAGTATTAAAAAATCAATAGTACCTGTTCTAGTTCTAGCACCACTTCCTAATTCAGCATCATCTCTTACTTCTTCTGAAGTTTGAACAATAACTGCTGGATATTGTTGTTCAGATAATTCATCTAATATAAATGGTTGTCTTGTAGCTTTTTTAATTACAGGACTAGATATGCCAGAAATAACTGACAGTAAATTTGATGCTATATTTTCTCTTATACTCATATTCCCATTTTCCTAAATTCTTTTTGTATAAATCTATTAAATTGTTTTCTTATTATATTAGCTGTTCTATCATTAAAACCAAAAAATTCACGTTTTGTTTTTCCTAATACTTGATTAAATAATGCTCTTTGCCTCATTTGTGAATTAGAAAATCCTAGTGTTATTTTATGTCTTCCTGTTTTCTTTACAGTTCTACCACCTGGTACTAATGCACCCATCATTCTTCCTGTATAAAATAAATCTACTTTTGTTGATTTACCCTCTTTGTTAAGCTTGTTTAAATATCCTTGTGAGTATGGTGCAAAAGGTCTATCATTAACGTCAATTCCTTTTGATGTTTTAGTTCTAATAATATCTAATAATTGAAAACCACCTTGTAGAATACCTTTATCAATAATACTTGGAAATTTCCTTTGTATTCTTGCGTATCTTTTTTGTAGTTCTTTTGAATTAGATTTAATTTTAACTTCTAATGTCATTATCTAGTTAATCTTCTAAATCCATGAAGTGGCTCTCTTTCATTAACAGAGATTGTTTGGTTAGCATCAGTATCGTATTCAACACCATCTTCTAAAATAGTTCTAAATTCTTTATTGTATTCTGACATGTAATATTCTGCCATTCTTTCAAATCTATCTTTTTCAGTTTCTGGTCTAAATTTAGATAATGCTGGTAAAAAGAATCTACCTAAAAATAAATAAACACCAGCTCTTTCAAATTGATCTAAATTAACTTTTGTATTAACCATTTCAGCAGTATTTAAAACTGTAATATCTGTGAATACATTTTGTTTATATACTGGCCACCATTCTATTCTTAATTGTCTTAAAATATCGTTTGTAGTTTGAGCAAAGAAATTAACTGCTTCTGTATCTGTAGAGGCAATACCAAAGCCAAAAGCATCAGGTTGATATTTAGTTACGTCATCAGCAGTGATAACATCAGCACCAGTATAATTAGCCATTATTTACCCCACATAATTAAAAAAAGAATTATAGCAATAATAGGTGCTATAAAAAGAAGATTATTCCATGTCTTTCTGTATAGCCATTTCCAGCTTTTTCTAATCTTTTTCCATATCAATTTGTACATCTTTTTTCTTTCTTGGTTTTCTTTTAGGTTTTAATTCTACAACCTTTTCTTCTTTTACAACATCTTGAACAGGTTTAAAACCTCTAAAATTCCAAACGTTAATATTTGTTTTGTATTCTTTTAATGGTCTTTCAATAATCTTGTTACCTTTTTGTAATTTAATTTTTTCTTCTGAATTTTGTACTATTTTTACCATTTTATCTCCTTTATTGAAGCAAGGGGGATTTCTCCCCCTCACTAATTATCTACTATTGAATAGATGAATCGTAGTGTAATTCTACACCATAAGTGTCATGGATTTCTCCAACACCATATACAGATGTAGCTACAATCTCGTCAGCTCTTAGAGAAGCATCTCTTTGAGTTTCGATTTTAACGTCTTGCATCATAGCAATCGCTAAAGCATCTTTATGGAACGCACCACCTTTGTAATCTCCAGCAGTACCAGTATTAGCTATATTTGAAGTTTCAAATACATTCATACCAGCCAATCTACCTACGAAACCACTTCTTAGTGCTTCGTTAGCTAAATCGTTTGCATTTGCATTAGCAAAAGTGTTTGTCATATTTGCTTTTAGGTCGTAAGCAATTTTAGGGTGTAAAACAACTGAACACATATCTGCGTCAAGAGCATTTGCTCTTAAAGTTGATAATGCGTTGAAGATTACTGATGCTGAAATTGCACCTGTACCATCTCCTAATGCAGTTGAAAAGCCATCGAACAATGCAGTTAAATCTGCGTCTTGTTTTCTAGCTAATGCTTCCCCAAATAATTTACCGATGTCAGCAGCAACATTTCTTGGAGCTGAGTTTCTCGCTAAATCTGTAAGGGTTGTCATCACGCCCACCTCACTAGCAGTAATAGTTACTGAAGTTGGGTCAATCGCTGTATTGGCTAAATCAGTTGCTTCACTAACACCATTAGCACTTACTTGTGCATATACTGGTACTTCAACTGCTTTACCACCACCTGTGATAGCATAGTTTTTAACTAAGTTTCTCATGATGGATTTTTCAGATGCTACAA
>Ga0208644_1004291_pt1 | contig 10792 bp, 10 predicted proteins | sample VirMetDEL_Nov_18_FD_184517 | JGI IMG/M metagenome (GOLD analysis project Ga0208644, IMG submission 184517) | Aqueous microbial communities from the Delaware River and Bay under freshwater to marine salinity gradient to study organic matter... | ecosystem: Environmental > Aquatic > Marine >... | reverse complement strand
TGAAGACTATGCTGTTGAAGTAGGTGAAGAAGGTTTCTTCGGAGATAATAACTTATTTGCAGCTATGGAATTTCAGGATCGAGTCAGAAACAGAGGCTTTGATCCTATGAAAGAAACTACTCAGGCTCTAGCTCTTCTTGATCTACCTGGGTTGGTTACAGTAGCTAAGGTAGGAAAAGCTACAGCTAAACTGAGTTCATCTCTTAGGTCATCTACAGCTATAGGTCGAGTTACAGCAGTTGCAGGAGATGAGGCTGGTAAAGCTGCTGCTGATACTGTACTTAGAAGAAGCCCTGATCCTGAGACATTAGGAACTATGGGTAATCCAGCGCAAGATCTTAATGCTGTAGGTACTCCTGTAAGACCGGGTAACTCAGGTTTTGTAGCTAAGTTCCAACAAAACAAAATCATACAAGAGATTGATAGACTATGGAGATCAGGTTCTTTTGGTCGAGTAGTTACTGAAGATAAAGTAAGAGAAGCTGCTCAGAGAGTTGCTGATGACTACGCAGAGAAAACAACTAATGTTCTTCAATCTGGTGTAGATCTAATTGATGAAGGCTTAGGTGTCTACACAGCAAGGTTTAGGTTCGGTAAAGCTAAGACAGGTGCTCCATTCCTTCCAGTTCAAACTAGAGCAGTAAGAGAAGCAGGTAGAATTGTAACTGTACTTGAAGATGGTACAGAAGTTCGTGCTGGTCAAAGACTTGCTGAGTTCGATGAGACTGTAGGCGAAGGTGTTCCAGCGATTGATCTACAATACAAACCAACTCCTTCAGTCAATAAACTAGCTGAGAAACTAGGACCAAATGCTAAGGTAGTTCCGTTTGACTCTGACGATCTATCTAAGGGTTTTGTAGTTGAGGTAACTGAACGAGTAGATACTCTTGGATTACCTGAAGCTGTAGGAATTGAACTTAATGTTGCAGGTGGCCTAGTAAGAAATACTATAGGCAAGCTGTTTAATAACTCATTGTTAGGTAGTGCTGCACTTAGAGATGCCGAACGTCTGTCTGTACTTGCTCAAATGGGTCAGGCAGGTAGAGGTGCAATCAAAGAAATCGTAAGACCATACGAAAATGCAATCAAAGCCCTAGACTCTAAGGCTGACTATACGCTTAGAGCTGTGTATTCTCAACTAAGAGACGGACCTGATTCTAGCCTTCGCGTTAGATATACAGATGAAGAGTTCAAACAGAAATACAAAGAACTTCACCCTAATCAAGCTGAAGCAACCGACAAAGAATTAGAAGCTTATCATGCTCTAGCTACAGTAGAAGAGGCTGACTATCTTCTTAAGGCTACTAAGGAACTACAAAGGTATGTTGCCAAAGGATATAACAGAGCAGTTGAAGTAGCTCCTGATATCTTTGTTCCAGCTAAGCAAATAACAAGAGCAGAATTAAAAGCTGATGATATAGTTAGAACTGCTGAAGGTAAAATCTATGGAACAATAGATGAGATTGCCCAGCATTTACCTGAGGATATACCTGTATGGAAACTAGATAAGCCATTAGACACAGGTGAGAGATTTGTAATTGAACCTCTTAGTGCTCGTATGGTAGATCCTACAGATGTCATGGGCTACAACCCAGGTGGTACGAGGACTAATCCATTTGCTAAGTACTTCTTAGTTATCGGAGGTGAAGGCAAAAGACTTAAGTCACTTATGTCAGCATTCTCTGAGGTAGATGCCAATACAGCCCTTAGGCAAATCAGAGTAATTAGAGATGCAGTAGTAAGAGGTGCTGATGACATCGACAATGTAATTAAGAACAACAATGATTGGAATCCGAGCATTGAAACTAAGGCTGAGTTCGATGAGTTTATCTATGCTGAAGGTTGGGTAAAGAACCCAGGAGATCAACTCGAAGGTGACATAGCAATTAAAGGTAGAAATGACGAGATTATCTCAGGTGAGTTAGACAATCCAGATATCTTTGCTGGTGTAAAAGCTGAAGACTACGTTAAGAATGACATGATGAGACAAGATAGAGTTCTCATGGACTTCGGTGGTGGTAGAGCATATAATGAAGATCCAGTATCCTCTGTCTTTGCTCAGCTAGGTAACTCAGTCTTTACATATACCAATAGAGCCTACACTCAGAACGCTATGGTTGGTTGGGTTAAAGCTGTACAGAACTCAGGTAGAACTTGGTTTCAGCAAGGTATAGCCAAGACAGACTACGAGACTTTGTTTAGAACTGCTGAGATTACAGGTGATGATGCCTTTGCTCGTCGTATGCGTGAGATGCGTAACATTACTCTTCGTAGACTTAACATGCAGGATGAAGCCTCTGAATACATGAACAGACTAGGAGGCCAAGTAGCTGAGTTTGTATTCCAAAAGACAGGTAAGAAGCTGAACTTAGGTGATCCTACTAATCTATTACTTAGAGTAGGTTTCCAAAGTGCATTTGGATTTATGAACCTATCTCAGTTTGTCATGCAAGGTCTTCACGCTACAACCATCATGGCTATATCACCTAAGCATGGACTAAATGCAGCAGCTATGGTCTTTGCTCAGAGAGGTTTACTTGGTGCAGTTAAAGATCCTGTAGCCTACAAACAAGGTGTATCTCGACTAGCTAAACATCATGGCTTAACTGAAGAGACTGCTGAAGAACTACTTGAGTACATCAGAACATCAGGTAGAGCGATAGTCGAAGGTGATGCTATTGAAGCTGGCACAGGTGTTGGCTGGGGTCTGTCTCGTTGGAGAGGTGAGAACCTAAAGTACAATGAACTTAGAGGTAGAGCTGAGCAATTAACTGATGCTGTAGGTAGAGGCTTAGACATTGGTCTCTATCCGTTTAAGGCTGGTGAGCGTATGTCTCGTCTTACAGCAATTAACACAGCATTCCTTGAGTTCAAGCAACAGTTTCCTAGAATATCTGCTTTATCTGACACAGGTAGAGAATGGATAACTAGACGTGAACAAGCATTAACCTTTAATATGACTACATTGGACAGAGCTAAGGCTCAAGCCAGTCTTATGAAGGTTCCTACTCAGTGGTTGTCCTATAGTCTTAGAGCTATGGAATCTGTATTCGTAGGTAGGAATTTCACAGCAGCAGAAAGAGCTAGGTTATTTGCTATTCTTGGACCTATGTATGGTCTCACAGGATTTGGATTAGGTAATGCTGCTGATTATGTAGGAGAAAAACTTGGAGTTGAACCGGGTAGTGCTTGGTATGTAGGACTTAAGTTTGGTATGATAGATGCTCTGTCAACTGCTCTAGCTGGTCCTGAGGGTGCTGTTAGTGTTGGTCCTAGACTTGCTCCTATTGGTGCTTTCATTGATACCTACAAGAAGATATTTGAAGAAGAAACCTATCAAGCTATAGCTGGTCCTTCAGGTGAGATAACTACAGACATTGTAAAGTCTTTCGTTAATGCTGCTGATAATCTAATCAATGGACATACTGTAGCTTTGACTGAGGATATAATCAATGTTCTTCGTCAACCATCAGCTTTGAATAACTACGCTAAGGCTATTGGCATATTCAACAATGGTCAATACAGAAGTAAAAACGGAATTGCTGTTGGACCTGAGATGAATACTGCTCAGGCTCTTATAGCTGCCTTTGGTTTTACTCCGTTACAAATTCAAGAGTTCTACGCTAGAAAAGGTCAGATGTTCAACAGCCAAAGAGAATTATCTGCATTTAGAAAAGAGATTAACACAGATGCTGAGAATGCTTTCAGACTTATCGATGCAGGAGACCCAAGAGGTTATGAATTGTTAAACGAAATACATGCTAAGATTGCCACTTCAGGCTTTTCCTATAGAGATCAAGTGTCTCTTCGTAGGGCTGCATCCAACAGACTAGAATCTGAATGGCCTAGAATTGCTAAAAGATTACTACAACAAGATAAGACTTATAGCCTAAGAGCTACTGAAAACATTCTTTATCCTGAGGAGAATAAATAATGCCCGGTCCTTTTGCCCCTACGATTTCAGCTAATGTTGCCTACGAGTCTCCTGTGGCTCCAGTCAAGCCTGCTCCTACATTTCTTGAAGGTGCTTTAGGTATAGCTGAGACAGGTCTTAAGATGTATGCTCAAGAACAGAAAGCAGCAAAAACTAGAGCAGGAAGACCTGATCCTAATCTAAAGTTATTCTCAGAAGAGATGGACAAGGTTGCTCAGATTAGGTCTTCTCAAGGTGAAATGGCTGGTCGTCTAGCTGAGCGTAACGTAGCATCTAACTTTGCTGCAGCAGGTATTGACCTAGACAAAAGCTACAAGGCTGTCTACGAAACTAAAACTGGTAGATCATTTGAAGCATACGGTAGAGATGATGAAGCTGCATTTCGTGAGGCTCTTCTCAAAGACGAATCAGTACAAGCTAACCTAACAGCAAGCCTATCCATTCTTCCTCCTGACGCTTCATTCGAGGAAAGACTTGAGTTTGCTGTAGGTGAGAAAGCTAGAGTTGAATCTTCTGCTCTTCTTGTAGGTAGAGCTAAAGTTGATGCAACTACTAATTGGTCTCAGGCTGAAGGTGGCTACAATACAATTACAGATAGTTTCTTATCTACAAGTATGGGTGCATTAGTTCAACGAGAGCAAAATGGTGTTCCTATTACAGCTCAAGATATAGCCAATCTTAAAGTTCAGTGGACACAATTAAAAGCTGGTACACTATCTAGACCTTCTTATCTTGGCGATGACCAATGGAAGTCCTTCAGCAGTAGATTAGATCAAGTAGACAAGATGTTTGTTGCACTTGAAAAAGCTTCTTCTAATGATGTTCTTCGAGATAGCATGACTAAATATCTAGCTGATGCGATTAACAGATCTGAAGGCATAGAACCTACACAGAAGGCTGTAGCTGTTCTAGGTGCTTTGTCAGGTGATGCAGCTATTCTTAGTCAGTTAGGTGGTAGATTCGGTGATGTAGCTGAGGCTATGAGCAAAGCTAAAGTTATCGAACTTCCTAGTGCTAATATCTTTGGACAATCTTTGTTTGCTCCTGGTAAACCTGCTCCTGGACCTAACAGTGCAGTAACTAAAGATGATCTACCTCCTGAGATTGCACAGAAATACAGCAATATGTCTGCTCCTGATCGAGTAAACCAGATGAAAGCTGATGGTACATACTCTTCTTTATTCTCGTCAGCTAGCATGGGTAATCCTGAGAACAGAGAAGCATTTGCTCAAAGGGCTATGTCTCTAGGTACTACAATGTTAAGTGGTGGTACAGATGAGTTTCTATCTTCTCAGTTTCTAAGACAAGGTGTAGCTAATCCTAAGTTCATTAGCTCGATTAAGGCTCTAGAACTTCAAGATGCTGACTTAGGTATGAAGACTAAGACTATTGTCAGAAGTGGTTTGCTAACTGAAAAGCTAAGACAGAATGCCAACTTAGGTTCTGTAGAAAATAGAATACAAGGTGCTAACTTCAACGAACAAACAGGTAGATACGAGATTGATGCTGAGTTCTTCAGAAGAAAGGAAGACTTAGCTGCTTTCAACGCTGACCTAAATGAGTTCTATGGTGGTGATCTTGCTGTAGCAGCTAGAGATAACTTTAATAAAATAGAAGCTAAGTACACTGGGTTTAGAGTTTCAGGTGCTAATGCTACCAATGTAATAAGACTTGGTAAACTTAATGCTATTCCTGAGGCTCTTAAACGTAGAGATGCAATCACAGTCATTGACCAAGGTATAGATCAACTAACAGATCCAACTGAAGATATACTAGCTCCTATCACTGAACCTAGTGGAGAGCCAGTACAAGAACCTGTGATGGGTCAAGGTGCAACTCCTCCTGCTCCTGTAGCTGCTGAACCTGAGTCTGAAGACCGTAGTATTCTACAAAGAATAGGTGAGTTCTTCCTTGGTAGTCCAGCCGCTGCTGCTGAGTTACCACCTGAGTTAAGAGACTTAGCTTTGTCTTATGCTAGACAGGGTAGACCAGAAGAACTTAGCTCAGATCCTGCTGTTGTTTCAGATAATCCTGCCTATGAAAGCCTAATTAGTGCTGGTGTAAATGCCAATGAACTTCAAGGTATCATAATAGGAGAGTCTAAAGGAGATCCTCAAGCACAGAACAGATCGACTAAAGCATCTGGACTATTTCAATTTACACCTACTGCTGCCAAAGAACTTGGAACTACAGTAACTAAAATACGAAATATGAATCCTAAAGAACAAGCCGATTTATACCTCAAGTATCTCAATAGATGGGGTTGGAAACCTGGAGTTCCTCTTGGGTTAATGCAAGCTGCTCCTTCTTTAGCTAGAAACTGGGATGAAAGAAGTAGAGATGATGTAGTCTATCGTAAGGACTCAGCTGCATGGAAAGCAAACCCTGCTTGGAGACCTGAAGACGATGGAGATATTACAATAGGAAGTATTGAAGACTATTATGCTTCTGAAGCTCCTCCTCCTCTTCCTCCAAGAAGACCTGAAGTTACATCAGATGCACAGTTTGTTTCTGAGATATCCAAAGCATTAGCTGAGACACCAACAGAAAGACGAGTAAGAGAAGCTCAAGCTAGGCAAGCAGCTAAAGAAGCCTACTATAGATCTCTGAATCAATAAGGATAACTACAATGTTAGGTGGACTACCGTTAGAACTAATCACAATGCTAGGCTCAGGTCTGCTCTCAGGTATTATGACGCTATGGGGACAGAGTGCTAAGTCTAAACAAGATGCATTTCAAAGAGCAATAGATGGACTAGCTGCACAGTCAGAAGCTACAGATCTAGCCAGACGTTATGAGAACAAAGGCTTTCAAGTCACTAGACGAATCATAGCTTTGTCTGCTGTATTTGCTGTTATTGTTTGGCCTAAGCTAGTAGCTGTATTCTGGCCTGACGTAGGAGTTACTGTAGGTTACACTCAATGGAACCCCGGTTTTCTATTCCTAACTGAAGGTACAGAAACTACAACATGGCAGACTATGAAGGGTCTAGTGCTAACTCCATTAGATACTCATTTGCTTAGTGCTATTGTTGGTCTGTACTTTGGTGCATCAATGGTTAAGAACGCGAGGTAATTACATATGGCAGCTAGACTAGACAAATCCAAAATGAAGTGTAACAAACCTAAGCGTACACCTAACCATCCTAAGAAGTCTCATGTAGTTAAAGCATGTGAAGGAGGAAAGGAAAAGATAATTAGGTTTGGTCAACAAGGCGTGTCAGGTGCAGGTAAAAGCCCTAAGACTGCCGCAGAGAAAGCCAGACGTAAGTCATTTAAAGCTAGACATGCCAAGAATATTAAAAAAGGTAAGATGTCTGCTGCTTACTGGGCTGATAAGGTGAAATGGTAATGGCTAAGAAACCAGGACTGTGGGCTAACATCCACGCTAAACGAGAGAGAATCAAGAAGGGTTCAGGAGAGAGAATGCGTAAGCCAGGATCTAAGGGTGCTCCAACTGCTGAAGCCTTCCGTAAATCTAAATCCAAGACAAAAAAGAAAAAGTAATGCAAAAACTAAAAAGTAATGCAAAGGACTAGAAAGTAATGCCACTAACTAAAAAAGGCAAACAGATCATGGGTGCAATGAGAGCTACCTATGGTAAAGAAAAAGGCGAAAGAGTTTTCTATGCCTCAATCGCCAAGGGTAAAGTCAAAGGTGCTGAACGTAAAACTAAAAGAAAGAAGAGGAAATCATAATGCCATATTCAAAAGCTAAAGGTGCAATGCCATACAAGAATGCAACAAAACCTAAGGGTAAGCCTAAGCCTAAGAAGAAGCCAATGAAGAAGTAACCTCAGGCGTTACAAACTCAATTATATCTGGGAACACCTTGGCAATTTCAAAAGCACATGCTCTTGCTAATTGTCGGTGTTCCTTTTGAGTTGATGGGTCAGTCCTTAGCTCAATGTAATGTATCCAAGATCTAAGACTACCATTAGCAAACAACCTAGTTTTAGTTAATCCCTCAGGTAGTACCGCTCTAGCCTGTTCCTTGGCAATCCCTTTGTCTATAGCCCATTGATATGCATGTTTAGTTTCATGAGCTATTTGATTCTGCTTCATCTCCCACAATAACTTCAAATGATTATCGTCAGTTTCTATACTGTTCTGACGGTTTGTCTCATCTTGTAGCCTAGCCTCACGTCTGTCAGTATCCATTGAGGTAACGCTGTATCTCTGACTAAACTCCTGAAAACTAAATGACCTATGCCTGAGCATCTGCCTAGATATATCTCTGGTTGTTGTTATGTCTAGGCATACGTTCACCATTTCAAAAGGAGACCAATGCTTGTGATTAATAAGATAGTTAATTAGCTTGTCGTTTCTTAGGTTTAACATCTGAGACGATGGATTAGACACACGAGCATAGTAAGCAATAAGATCAGTGAGGTTACTACCTACATCTATATCTTTAGTTGCTTGGGTATACCCAGCTAATTTAACTTCACAAGTCATTGGCGTTCCTCTTGTCCTTAGTTACTTAACCTTAGCTTCAGCTTCAGCTTTAGCCTTGGCATTCAGTAGTTTGATATCAGCAGCTAGATCTGAATCACCAAACATACCTAACCTATCAAGTACTACATCTGGAAGCAAGCCTTTAGCTGCACAGGTTCTTGCATCTTGCATTGTACCGTAGGCGTAGACTTGTCCATTGCTATGGAAGTTACCATTGTCATCGTAGCTACAATCATTACTGACTGCTGCATAACCTACACTAACTGAAGCTAGTAGACCACCAGCTATAACTAATCCAAATACTTTTTTCATTTCTTTAGTCCTTCTTTTCTTCAGGTTGTCTCCAGATTTTCCAAGAGAAGTTCTTTCCTATTTTCTCAATCTCTTCCTTTGGATATCCGTTTTTGATTAACCAGTCAAGAGTGTCACCTAGATAACTATTGTAGTTTATCTTCTTAGGAAATCCCCACTTCCATCCGTTCAATGGTTCAATCCAGTAGAACTTCTCATCTGATTCTTTTACTTCAGGTTCTTCTTTGGTTAGACCCATTACCTTTTCGTAGGCTTCAGGTGTCATGTACCAATTAGATAGTAGTGTCTTGATTGCATCTCGTATTTCCATATCATCAGGATTAGGATACTTCATCTTTCCTTCAAATGAGAATAGATCTTTCAAGAGTACATTAACTACAATCTCATCTTTCTGATCGTCAGTTAGGTTTACACTAAAGTTAGCCATTTGACTTCTCCATTTCTTCAGCTTCAATTCGTAGTCGATTAAGATACCACTCAGCTTTCATTAAGTCTTGCACTCGTTTGTTCTTATATCTCCAACGATGTAGATACTTCTTAGTGTTACCTTCGAGATAACCCATGAATGCTTCTTGGCTTAGGTTATCTTTCAGGTAGTCGATACATTCGATAGAACCATGATTGTAGTGAGGCGGTTTGTTCACCTCATCTACAACCGTAGGTTTCTTCTCAGGATCTGGATAGGAATCCCAAGTGTTAGACACCGCAGCTTCCTCCTGTACCTGAGATATCACAGATGTCATGGGTTTCGACATGCTCATCAAATTCCTCACCTAGCTTTTCGACAGCCTCAGTGTATGGCACAGATGTCAATGGTTGTCCACCCCTGCTACCATCTGGATAGCAAGTGAAACCTCGAAGACGACTTGCGTACTTAGCTAATGTCTCAGCGAAGTCAGCTACAGTATCCTCATTGTTTAGTTTACTACCCCAAGATGGAAGATTAATTGTAGAACTAATGCTCATGTCTACGTAGTCCTGAACATCAGCTTGGAATCTAATACGTCTTTCGTAGTCAGAAGCTAAGTCCAAAGCTGACTCAACATTCTCAGGGTCAACTCCGTATAGATCAATCAGTTCTTGTGCTGCTGAGTCTACAACATACTGGTATACCCAACGGTTGCTACCCTTGAGATACCTGCGCTTGTAAGCTACTGCGAAGATAGGCTCGACGCCAGTACTTGTTCCAGCAAGAATACCAATAGACCCAGTTGGAGCGATAGCCCGGTTAGCCACAGGGGTAGATACAGAGAGCTTCTCCGCGAATGCCTTGCTAACCTTATCACTAACTCCTTTGTACACCGAGAGCCAAGCATGTAACTCCGGCGTAACTTCGTACTTATAATTCCTTTTGATGAGCCATTCATGTACACCCATAAATCCAAGGCCCAATCGTCTGTTCTTTTCTCTTGTCTCATAGACTTTCTCGTATGGTAGGTGGGCTTTAAGTGTCCCACAGATTAAAAATTTTGTTGCTAATTCTACGAGATCAGACAGTTCAGATAGGCTTTCGATTCTACCAAAGTTAAGAGAACCTAAGTTACATACATCGCTATCGTCCTCGGATGTTACTTCTGTGCAGGCATTTCTAAGTGTCTCGTTTTCCTTATCAAAAAAGTTAAAGCTAAAGCCAGGTTCAGCAGTCTTCATTGCTTGTTTAACATTCTCAAGAAAGACTTTGCCAACCTTGCCAGTTTCATAGTAGTTTAATAACCATTCAGTATCGTAGTTGACACTGATGTTAGTCATATCCATAGGAGCAGGAAAGTTAAAGTCATCCTGTTTGATATCCCATAGTGTCTTACCTGTGTTACCTACAGGCATTGATCCCCAGTCCTTAGATGCAAGGAACTTATTAACGTCTTGATGTTTCCAGTTAAGACTTGCGTAGATTGCTGACCTACGAGATCCACCCTGCATAACTCTACGGCCAATCTCATTAATCATTTGCATCTTAGGTATTGGACCTGAGGCTTGTCCACCTGTACGCTGAATAGGTGCTCCCTCATGTCGATACACACTGTAGTCAATACCGATACCACCGCCAGTCATAAGGCATGACTCAGACTTCCAACTTAAATCAGCCCAG
>Ga0208644_1004289_pt1 | contig 10796 bp, 17 predicted proteins | sample VirMetDEL_Nov_18_FD_184517 | JGI IMG/M metagenome (GOLD analysis project Ga0208644, IMG submission 184517) | Aqueous microbial communities from the Delaware River and Bay under freshwater to marine salinity gradient to study organic matter... | ecosystem: Environmental > Aquatic > Marine >... | reverse complement strand
TTGCTGATGACCTCCTCGCCGCCCGCCGCCCCAAGCCGCCGAGCTTGAAGGAGCAAGCGCTCACAGCGTTGGACGATGCTTCTGATCGGCTTAATGCTGCCCACGAAAACATCATCCGTCGCGCACTGGAACAACTCAATGACTGATAACAACCAAACCATGAACACAATCACCATCAACGGCATCGAGTACGCCCCTGTTGATTCTCGTCCCAAAGGTAATCGGGCCGTGGTAGTAGTTGACCGCGGCTGGATTTTCGCAGGGGATGTCACCCGTGAAAACGGTCGCATCTACCTAACCAGAGCACTCCACGTTTTTAAGTGGGAAGGAATCGGTTTCGCCAAGATGGTTGAAACTGCAAACGCTGATCTGCGTCCCATTGCGGATGTGGACATTCCTGCAGGTGCAGAAATCTTCTGTGTTCCTGTCTCTCCTGACTGGGGGCTGTGATGTTTAGGCCAGTCGGCAACGGCAACGGCGATGGCTACGGCTACGGCTGCGGCTATGGCTATGGCGATGGCTACGGCTGCGGCTATGGCAATGGCTTTGGCTATGGCTATGGCAATGGCAATGGCTATGGGTATGGGTATGGCAATGGCAATGGCGATGGCAATGGCTTTGGCTATGGCAATGGCAATGGCTACAACACATGTTCTCCTAACCGTTACAGGAGGCTGTGATGATCCAATCTTCTTTTACTAACCACCATGATTAACAACAACCACCCAATCACCCCGCCGCCTGAGCTGGTGGAGCAATGGTATGAAATAGCGGACAATTCATCTAAAGATGTAATCCAAGAAGTAGCCACCCAAGCCGCCCGCTGGGGCGCTGATAAACAGCTTGAAATGGATGCCACCTGGGTGGTTTTGCAAACCTCTAATCAGATGTCTTCCAAGCGGCTTATCGCAGAGATGCGCCCCAAGCCGCTGAGCTTGAAGGAGCAGGCGCTGGCGTTGATCAGTCACGATCCGGCAAGGCAGCCTTTCCTTAGCCGCAAGGGCATAGACACCATCCGCCGCGCACTTGAATCCATCCCCGACCCCTCGTAGTGATTCCGACTAGTCAACCATGAAAATCATCTGCCTTTTTGCCCAACGAAAATGCACCTACGAAGGTCAGTACGCTCCTGATCTCAGGGCGGCTATTGATCAGTTCAGCCACAGCGACAATCCTGACTACATCAATGACGAGGAGGAAAAGCTCCGCCAAGACAGTTCAATCGAGTTCTGGCGGCGCATCATTTTTGAAGTTGGCGACAAGGAATTTGACCGTCTGTTTTACCCGCCTTCGGAAACCCTAAAAGCAAGCTGCTCTAACCCCAGTAGCGAGGAACACTTCAATGCCTGAAGATTCTATTTTCGCCTGCTTAGTCCTTGTCTTTTTGATGGGGATGGTATGCCTTCTTTTCGGCGGCTCCCCTGAAACGGTAGAACGTGCTTCCGATGCGGCTCTTTACATTATCCCAGCCCTGCAGTAGTCACTACCATTAATCACCCATGACACAACAACACCCCATCACCACCACCGCCGTTACGCCTAAACTTTCACCCGCTGCCCAGGCAGTGTTTGATGCGTACCTCAATGCACCTTGCGGGAAACCTCGGGAAACCTGGGTTGCCGCCGTCCTTCGTGCTGCAGCGGATCAAATGGCCGCGCATCACTCAAAAGCGTTTCTATACAGCATTGCCGATGGCTTGAAGTTGCACGCCATTGCTGACGAACTTGAAGCCCAGTAGTCCGATCAACTTTTATGTCTGAATTACCTTTTATCTACGTCTGCAGCCACGCGGGCAAGATTGGCAGCGTCCGCTGGGTCAACGCAGACACGCGTTACCCAACATCCGATAGGCGCTGGCAGGATCCGCAAGCGCAACGCGGTTACTGGGGTCGTTGCGGCTTGGTCAACACTCCGGAATCTTCGGATAGTTCACCGCCGCTCCCCTAATCAGAACCACTAGTCGCTGTCACTTCTATCTGGTTCCTAAGTACGTTATCCAGCAGCCTTAGCTTCCTCTGCCGAAGATAACTGAGCGTGGTATCTTGTTGATAGAGATCGTTAGCTGGGGTTAGATGTCTCGCCGGAACTGGGTACGTGCGCTTGAATTTAATCGTCTAGTATCTTCCCTAACTTATTTACAGCGCACGCCCAAAGTTACGGATAATGATGCTTTTTTGGTTCTAGATTTAGACGAGCGGGAAGCAGATGCCCAACCTAAACAGATAACTCTTAGTGGTATTCAAAACTCGTTAAATGAATCTGTAGGCTTTAACGCTTCCGTAAGCGGTATTGCTACTGCCGTAGTCAATACTATAGGTAATGGAGTTACACCGTATTACGGCAGTTTCTACGACACTACGATTCAAACTAATCCAAGTGGTAACGGTTATTATAACTTAATGCGTTTAAACTCAACAGCCGAGTCTCGTGGGGTCAGTGTTATATCCGGAGGTTTGATTCAGGTGTCTAACTCCGGTGTCTACGACATTCAGTTCTCAGCTCAGTTAGATAAGACGGACGCCGGCTCAGACGACGCGGAAATTTGGATTGCTAAAAACGGACAGAATGTTCCCTGGTCCTCTACCAGTTTAACTCTTACAGGAAATAGCACTCGTTACGTCGCCGCGTGGAACTGGGTTCTTACTTTGGATGCTAAGGAACACGCTGAAATTAGGTGGCACTCACTAGACACCGATATGCTGTTATACGCGACTGGCGTTTCGACGTCTCCTGATCGTCCCGCTGTCCCTTCCGTCATTGTTACCGTAAACAGAATAGCCTAGGGCTCAGGCGGCTATAAAATATATTTTGTTTGGGCGCTTTCGTTGGCTGGTAAACACTGCGTCCAGGAACTTTATAAAGCTGACTCCGATCTTTTAAACGACGAAGCTTTTGTTCGCGAGGCTTTGATTGAGGCGGCTCGTGTGGCGGACGCGACGTTTCTTGATGTTCGAACTCATTTATTCGACCCTCAAGGAGTTACCGGTTTTGTCTTATTGGCGGAGAGTCACATCTCCATTCATACCTGGCCTGAACTAGGATACGCCGCTGTTGACGTTTATACCTGCGGTTTCTCAACTAAACCTGAAGCAGCTTGTCAGTACCTGTATAACCGTTTTAAAGCTCAGGACCAACAACTTCAAACGATCGCTCGCCCTGTACCGAAGTTTACTTGTGCTTAAAGATTCTTCGCGTTGCTTTAGTTAGACTATTTGTGAGCCGCTCCACATATTTGTGGTCGAGGGGGATCTTCTCTTTGAGCTTCACTGTCTACAAAGAAGTACCGCCCGAAAACGCTTCCGAAAAGATATCTTCGAGGCTTGGGGGCATCGGTGTGCCTACTGTCATCGAGAGAAAGCCAACACCCTGGATCACGTGGTCCCCAAGTCTCGCGGAGGAACAACCGCTCGCAGTAATTTAGTTGTTTCCTGCGCTTGTTGTAATTTATCTAAATCCGATCTTAATTGGTTTCCTTGGTTTAGATCTCAAGATTTCTGGTGCCCTGACAGAGAGTCTAAACTCCTAAAATGGGTTAACCAATCTCACGATAATGTGGAGTCGTCCAGGGAGTATTTAGCTCTCTGTGCGACTCCACTACCTTTTCAGGTCAGCGCTTAGCTAACTTGGTTACGATACCAGCGAATACTTCTAGAATCTTGTAGTACTTGGAGACGATTTCATTATCCTTCGGGGTGTCCGTTAGGTTTACGATCGCCAGAGCGAGAGCGTGGACAGCGAAGAGAACAACTAAAAGCTGTTCCGCGTGGCTAATAAGATTTTCCATGAGTGGGGCAGCGCCTACTTCTATATTACTTAGGTTTTATCGTAGTTACCAGTTATCCTCATTTCGCCGCCTAGTAAGCTCTGTGCTTTGGATCCATCCGGCGGTAATTCTGAATATATCGTCTTAGGCTTTTCTTGTTTATCCCAAGCCTCTTGAATTTTCTCTATGTCTTTATCTACAGAGATTAATGTTGATTCAATCTTCCAGAGGATCCAGTCATGTTTGCAGTAGTTTAATATAACTTTTACTACTTTATATTTCTTTAGACTCCTATATTGTTCGCATATTGCGAACACAACTTCATACGTTAGAGCTACCCATATGTTGTATTTTTTACTTTTCATCGCTTCTGCTCATTATTAATCTGTCTAATTTGTCATTAATACTTCTCAACCATATTCGAATGTCTCCAAGTTCTGTGTTTAGATCTGATTTCAGTACATACTTTACTGGGAGTTCTTCTATTTTGTCCTCAACGACTTCTACTCGTTTCTTTATTGACTCAAAACGAGAGTTTATGACAGACTGCCGCTGCTGATGCGACCACGTAAACAAGCCGAGCACCGTGGCCATAGCTGCTACCAATGCCTCAGGACCCACGAGTCGTTTTTGATCTAGTTAAATTTTACTGTGCGGCTGCTTGTTAAAGCGTAAAGTTATCGTTTAAACTGAAAATACTTGGAACGCTAGCTGTGAGCCAGTTCACCAAAAATTTAGAGCTTAATAACGTTCTGGCTAGCGGTGTTTCGACTACCAGCCAGCGCTCCGTATCCACCCACTTTGATCAGCGCCGGCAGCTGAACGCCAGCGGCGTGGTAGTCACTACCGCAACTTCCCGGACTTACGCTGCTGATGGCATCTATGGCATTGCTGATTACTACCCCTTAGTTGTTAACGGTACTGGAGTTCTTCAGGTAGATATTCGCGATCACAATAATTGCGGTGACGTTATCATTCTCAACTCCGCGGGTGCTGAGGTAATGGTTGCTTCTCCTTCTAAATACAGCAGCCGTCAAACTTCGATCACTCAGCAACGGATCGCATCTAGCGGCGTTCACTACGCTTACATTCAAGTTAAGGGTCGCTCCGGTTGTGAGTATCGTGTAGGTATCGATCTCCAAGTCCGGTGAACTTATCCGAAAACGGCTTAAACCTCATCAAGAAATTTGAAGGGTGCCGTTTACGTTCTTACAGAGATGTAGCGAATATTTTGACCATAGGGTACGGGCATACCGGACCCGATGTTACTGAAAATATGTTGATAACTTCGGAGGAGGCTGAGGCTCTCCTCCGCACGGATGTTCAGCGGTTTGAACGCGGCGTGGTGACCGCCGTCAAAGTTAAATTAAATCAGAACGAATTCGATGCTTTAGTAAGTTTTTCTTTCAACGTCGGTCTATCGGCTTTCGGATCCTCCACGCTTCTCAAACTGCTGAACGACAATACAGATCGGAAGATCGTTGCGTCGGAGTTTTTAAAGTGGTGTAAGGCAGACGGTGTTGTTGTAGAAGGTTTAAAAAAGCGCCGAGAAGAGGAAAAGAAGGTATTCTTGACGAAAGTTCTCCATCCCCTTTTGACGACTTCCATCCTGGCTCAAAAAGATACGTGGTTGAAGCGGGAACCTAAGCAGTCGTCTGACCTACCTGCTGAGCGCAAGCTGTTCGTCCCTAAGGGTTCGGCGCATGAGTGGGTTGAGATCGCCATGCTTCCTGGGGAGTCTCATTATCGGGTGACTCTGGCGGCCCAGCCTGATCGGACGTGGTGGTTCTGGCCAGCCGATTTTAAAATTATCAACGATCCTACTCCTGCGGAACCGACCCCTTCTGTTCCCCGAGTGTTAGATGTTGTCTATTACTCGCAGAGAGATAATTATACTAATGCGTTCTCTACTTGTTACAGTAGTGCAAACGCTATGCTTCTTAAGTATCTAAAACCGAATTCGATCTCGTCTGATGATCAATACTTGAAGACTGTATACAAATATGGAGAGTCGGAAGAGGCTTCCGCTCAGTTGGCTGCCCTGAAGGAGTACGGGGTCGCCGCGACGTTCCAGCAGAATGGCTCGTGGGCAGCTCTTGACGCACAACTCGCTGCCGGTATTCCTGTACCCCTCGGTATCCTCCACAAGGGACCTGTTTCAGCGCCCACTGGTAACGGGCATTGGATCACCGTTATCGGGCGGTCTGCGGACGGCAACGGGTACATAGTGCATGATCCTTTCGGAGATCTTGATTTGGTTTCTGGTTCTTACGTCAGTACGAACGGCAAAGCACTTACATATTCAAAAAAGAATCTCGGGCCTCGTTGGTTGGTCGAAGGTGCTAATAGTGGTTGGTACATCAAGGCGACTAAGTGACCTACACCTCAGCAGAGATGCCGCCTGCCGCGTGGCTGAACATCGCACGCTGCGCTGAGATCCGGGCTAACGCTAAAACCTTTAATTGGGATGAAGATAACAGTCCTTTGGGGGATTTGATAACCAGAGAAATGGGCCGCATGTTAGCCTACCGGTGCGCTTTGATTTCAAATCTTCTGCAAGATGTCTGTTGCGAAGAGTGCGGTAAATTCGAATGAGTTCGATTACGAAGAAATCCTGCGTAACTGGGATGTAAAAGCTGAGCAGGAGAAAGCTGATTTTCTGGATATTCTGTACGATTTTTATAAGCCTGCTAATCACAGTTATACAGGACTCTACCAGCAATTCTCTAAAGATTTGACTGAAACTTTCAGGAGTCTCATTGTTGCTGGTGACTTCAAATTAGATTTCGTTGTTCCTCCTAATGATCCCGATTCGCCTGATTGTCCTTGCGAGCCTCTTTGCGACATTTAACTCTTGGGTGTCGGCTCTAATAAAATGGATTAAGTTGCCGGTTATCCGTGTCTCGCGATTACGCTAAGGAATATAAAGATTATCACGGAAGACCTGAGCAAATAAAGCGGCGAGCTGCTCGTAATAAAGCACGCGCTTACATGGTTAAAAACGGTAAAACTCGTAAGGGTGATCCTCGCGAAGTGGATCACAAGAACAAGAACCCCTTAGATAATTCGCCGGATAATATTAGAATGAGGGACAAGAGTGCAAACAGGCGGGATCAGTAGTGGCCGTTATTCCAGGCGCAGCGACTCCAAACAACCCGGATGCCGCCGGTCAGCCCCGGTTCATGCCGGGCTTCATGGGCTACAACCGGGAGCCGGACCTATCGATTCGTCGGGCGTTCACGCTGGACGGCTCGAACCGCGTGGCTTCGCAATTGGAGCACAATCGAGGCACGTATTCCCGCCCTCCGGTTCAGCCTGTCGAATACGCTCCCGGCAACATCAAGACCAGTCACTACGTTACCGGTGCTGTTGGTTACAACCAACGGGCTATTGCGGCTCCCGATAGTGCCGACGACATGAGCCAGGAGCAGTACATGCTATCTGTTGCTCAAGATAAGCCGGAGCAGCGTCTGCGGATGCAGGAAGAACTTCTGTTGAATGCCAAGCAGAACTTCTTAAGTACCCGTGTTATCCCTACGGACTATGCGGCGTTGACGCACAACACCGTAAATAACTTAATGTCCTTGGCTAAGGCTAAAAAGAACGCTGGTTGATCATGCGCGATTCTGACTTCCCCATTCGTTTAGCGGGCCAGCGTCTCGGTCTTGACGCTTACAGGATGACTGGGATTACTCCCAGTGAGGTGACCCGCCGCCTTCGTTACCAGGCAGCCAATCCTTCGACCTGAGCTAACATCGGGTAGCTTTAGGCTCCCGCGTGGCGATCTCAGACCTCACATCCGTCTCGCTCGACTGGATTACTCCGTCGGCAGAGTTTGTGATGGCCAAACACGCCAGGGTCTCCACTGTTGATCCTGAGCGAGAAGAATACGAAAAGCTTCTAAGGTATTGTATAAAACACTCACACTGGAGTGTATTTGAGCAGGCTTCTGCGTCGTTTGAGATTATCACATCACGCGCTATATCTCAGCAAATTCTTAGGCACCGTTCTTTTAGCTTCCAGGAACTGAGTGCTCGTTATTCAAACCCAAATGAGATTCTGGAGGATTACGCGGATCGTTGCTGGCAGTTCGAACTCCGCGCTCAGGACCTGAAAAACCGTCAAAACAGCATTAAATACGAAGACTCTGATATTGAAGAGCTGTTCCGAGCTCGGATCGGACGTCTGTTCTTGGAGATAGATACTCTCTACCACGACATGCTTGAGGCCGGCGTGGCAAAGGAGTGCGCAAGAAACATCCTGCCTATGGCTACGCCAACGAGACTTCACATGAACGGCACTGTGCGTAGCTGGCTATTTTATGTAGGTCTGCGCTCTGCTCCAGGCACTCAGGCTGAGCACAGATTTGTTTCGGATTCGATTGGACTTGCTCTCATAGAGCTATTGCCTACAGTCTGTCGTGCCGTTATGGCCGAAGCTGCTGCTGAAACCAACCCCGGTTTGCTTGGTTGGAATTATTTAGGGCAAAATTAAAGGGGGCTTCATGGGCCCCCTCGTGCTCGCTATCGCGTGCGTTATTTATCTTAGCAGGTTTTGCCAGGGATCGTCACCCGCTGTACCGTTCGGAGTTTGAGCTACTGCGGGAATCTGCTGCTTAGCTGCTGCCTGCATCGCCGCTGACTGCAGAATCAGCAACCGCTGCTTTAGCTCGCTGTTCTCTTTCATAATTGGCTCGATTCGACTGTCCGCCCACGCCGTGGCGTTGGCCGTTAGCCGATCCAGAATATGCTCCGTATGCGGGAACCGGAAGAAAACACCTTCGGGCAGTTCAACCCGCTGCCCTTTCTGAGCCTCAGCTAGAGCTTCAAGGAAGGCGTTTGCTTTTGTTACTTCGATGTTACTGACAACCGCTAGTTGATCGGGGCTCACTATTCCCCTGTATTGTTCATATAAATCTGTAAACGCCGTAGAAACTCGGTCAGCCTCCGCTATCTCGTCTTCGCGTTTCGCCGCAGCTTCTTTCGCAATAGAGGCACCAGCCAGAAGGGAGCCAGCACCAGCAAATGCCGCAGGAAGACTGTTAGGGCTAGCAATCGCCGCAGAAAGGATGACAAGAGCACTAAATCCGGTAAGTGAACTAAGTAAGTGGTTTTTCAGAGGGTTTGTCATGAGCTTCAAATGCTGTTTTCCATGCGAGTGGATCGGGGTTTGATGCCCACTCGACCGGAGAGGGCAAGCGGGTGTCGCCGTAGGAAGCGCGATCCGTGGTCGGATCGTACGGCTTCAATCGTAGACCGGTGAACACGGATTTGCCCTGGATGAATTTGGGTCCCACACCCTCTATTTTCAAGACGTTGCGAGTGGTCTCCTTGAGACGGTCAATGAATCGAGGTTTTGCTGAGTGCTTGTATCCGTTTGATTTACAGAAGTTCACGTAGCTGGCATATAGCTCGCTGTGAGCGTTCTTGACAAACAGACCCCGCTCGCTTTCGTCCGTGTTCGGCCGGAACGCGCCGCCCCCGATGATGTTGTGGCTGTTCGGAGCATACAAGGTGCATTCAGCCAGCCACGCCACGTAGGGGTTGTTGAAGATCAGCGCTTCCAGGTTCGTTGCGTTGAGCGTGGGCACATGCTTCACGGGGTTCGAGAGGACGTCCCGCATCTCCTCAAAGGGCATGTCCAAAGCCCAGCTCACCACGCCGCTCAGCTCAGGAACAAGCTCTCCTTCAACTCGGTCCTGGTAGATATTCAACAGATCTCGGCGCTGTGACGGAGGCACCACTCGATCCATGATGATGGTGAGTCGGCGTCGCTCCAGGCCGCTGCTGATATCGGAGCTGGTGATGTGCTCGTTAGAAGCGATACAGACCAGAACCTCTGGCTTAAAGCTGATCACTTCCTTACCGTACTTACGCTCAGCACGTAGCGTGTCAGATGCAGACGTGATCTTCTTAAGGACGTCTAGTCGCTTGTTGAAGTTGGCTTCATCCGTCAGCAAGAGAAGGCGCTTGCCGATCAGGTTGTGACACTCAAATTTGTTGGTTTCGATGATCTCTAGGTTGCTGGTATGTGTCGCCGCGAAACCTGCGAGCGCGATCAGCAGCTGCTGCAGCGTGGACTTACCCGTACCTCCCGGTCCCACGAGGTGTAGGAACCTCTCGCCCGTTGTGTAGCCCGTCAGCAGGGCGCGACAGAATGCTCGGATGATTACGACTCGCTCAGTCCCAACGCAAGAATCGATCCACTGCAGGAATTTCGGACATGTAGCACTCTTGTCGTACGGATACGGCAGTCGGCTGCGCAGATACAGATCCTTTTGATTCTGATCGTCAAACTCAAAGCTCTCGGCATCCAGAACTCCGTTAGTGAAAGCGATCTTTCCGCGACTCTTGCTCCAGATTGATGTCCGACCGCCGTCGATCGACTTAAGCAGCTTGGCTTTCAGGATGTGATACACCGAGCTAATCGTCGACGAGTTATATCGAGGCAGAACACCCGCAGTCACAAATGTATCCAGAGTTTTTACAATTCTGCGCTTGATATGCTGCTCATCCTGCAGATACCAAATTTTCTTATCTAAATCGTACGTAAAGAACTCATCTAGCGAGGAATCGAATAGAAACTCTCCGCCGTAGTTGTTGACGATGATGTCAGCTACGTCGTTCTCAGAGAACTGTCTGTTGTTTTGCTGGATCTGAACCAGCTGCGCTGGCGTGTTCGGCGTGGTCACCGGGTCGTCCTCAATCGGTGTTGATGTTGTTGTTGCTGTTGATGTTGTTGATTCGCTGCCAGTTGTGTTCGAGGTGTCGAACTCCAACAGCTCCTCAAAAGACAGAACCGAATTGATTGGCTTCGGCTTTTTGTTTTTGATCTGAGTTTTGATTTCGTCGGAGCACAGACTTTCAAAAATCTGCGGAGCTGCCTTTCGGATCCGTTTCCAGCTGGCTAGATGCCCGTCTTCCGCCGCCATGGCGATGGCCGGTTTCAGCTCCTTGGGGTCACTGATGCTATTTAAGATTCTGAAAAACTTGCCATCAAGCTCTGGGCTGTACTCGTAGATATTCTCGAATA
>Ga0208644_1004285_pt1 | contig 10805 bp, 30 predicted proteins | sample VirMetDEL_Nov_18_FD_184517 | JGI IMG/M metagenome (GOLD analysis project Ga0208644, IMG submission 184517) | Aqueous microbial communities from the Delaware River and Bay under freshwater to marine salinity gradient to study organic matter... | ecosystem: Environmental > Aquatic > Marine >... | reverse complement strand
AGTAGGTTGTTGCTCTAGATTTCCTACGATTAATAAAGCCTTACCCTTCTTAATAACATACTCTAAGATATTTTGGATCTTACGAATATTAGGGATCGGTGACTTACTAATTAAGATGTATGGATCTTCTAGTTCAGCTACGCCTTTGTCTTTATCTGTGATAAGGTAGTTTGATTTTAAGCCACAATCAATTTGAACACCGTCAACTACGTCAACATACGTCTCATTGGTTGATGACTCTTCCATCATTACTACACCATCAGTTCCTACTTGCAAGTAAGCTTCAGAAATAATTTCTCCAAGCTCACGATCATTATTACAACTAATAGCACTAACATGCTGAAGTAGTTCTTTTCCCACTTCGATAGTGCTGTCCTCAAGGTATTTATTGACTTTCTCCAGGCCAGACTTAATACCTTCTTTAATTTCTCTAATACTTTTATTTTCATTATATTCATCTGACACTTTGTTTAACAATGAGTGAGCAAGGACGGTAGCTGTAGTAGTACCGTCACCTGCTTCCCTCACAGTGTTGTTGGCTGCTTCTTTAATAAGTGTTGCACCTATGTTTTCAACCGGATCATATAAGACTACGCTTTCCGCAACGGTTACTCCATCTTTTGTGATTACCGGTTTACCCATGGCGTCTTCATAAATAACACATTTACCAGAAGCGCCGAGTGTCGATTTTACTGCGTCAGTTAACTTACTGACACCAGTCATGATTTTAGTTTTAGCCGCATCGCCAAAGTTTAAATCCTTGACAATTTGGCTTGGTTGATTATATTCCATTTAATTTAAATTTGATTGGTTGTTTACTTGAATGTCTTAACTACTTTAGGTCCTTTTAAAAACTCGAGTTTCTTTTTGTAATGGTCGATGCTTCCATCAATTGCAGCCTCAGCTGATTCAATTGTTTCGCGTCGTGTTACGTCGTGCCAATCACCGCAGCATTCTCCATCTGGATCACACTCGCAGTTAATGCCTTTGTACTCGGTTTGAAAATACCCATTAGGTAGTTGAACAATTCTCCAGTTCTTCTTTTCAGAAAGGTGTTTCCACGTTCTTACTAGGTCTTCTGTTGGTTGTGCCTGTTGAGGCATCGTGTTTGTTTTGTAATAATAGTACGTCATTGGTTTATATATATTTGGTTATTATTGTTTCTATGAGAAGTCAACCTCTCGATATACGATGTTGACAACTAACTCACCATCACCTGCGGTAACAGTAGCTCCACTGGTTGCGTGAAGAACTAATGGTTCGTTAACTCTTATATTCACATGTTCGTTCGCAGCTTTACTAAAAGGAAAGTGCCTAAACAAAATTGTTGCATTATTTATAAAGCTAGCTCCAACCGATGCAAAGTAATCTTCACTAGTTGAACTAACCTCGTTTTCTATACCGATGTATAAGTCTTGATTGAAGTTAAACTGCGTAGCTCCTGGATCTGACTTAATAGTAATAGATATAGGTATAATAGCCCTATTGCTACCAGCCGCAGCGATCAACGTATAATTACCTCCACCATTTAATGCTGTAAGATTTACAGATGAAACCGTCACCTTAGCTTCTTTAACTTTGCCTAATGTAGTAGAGAATGAATACCCTGTCGATGTAACATCACTGGAGAATGTTTTAAACCCAGCGATTGTTTGATCACCAGTCGTATATACACCATTAGTCACTGTATCAGCATTACCTGTTAAATCACCAGTCACATCTCCTGTTACATTACCCGTAACGTTACCTGTCAAGTTACCAGTTACATTACCAACAACCGGTCCAGTTAAGTTACCTGTTACATCTCCAGTTACATCTCCTGTCAAATCGCCTGTTACATTACCTGTGACATCACCTGTAACATCACCTGTTAAATTACCAGTAACATTTCCCGTTACGCTGCCAGTAACATCACCCGTAACATTTCCTGTAATATTTCCTACAATGCCACTGCTAAATGTTTTTATCCCTGCCAATGTCTGATCTCCTGTAGTCCTAACTAAACTACTATCATTGAGCATGTACGTCTTTAAACTACTAACCAAATAGTTCTTCGTTGCGTTACCCGCACCTGTGGCTCCATCTGATCCCAACAACTTATCAGTTCCTGTTATCTCTGTGTCTGTAGTTAAAGTATGTATCTTTGGCATATTCACCTATATTATCACATAGAAAAGCAGTAGTTTAAAAACAGTGACAATAGCTCCTTACTAGTATATCCTAACTGGCTAATGTCACACTTTTATTTGTGGTTAGATATATAGAATGTTTGTGTTGCCCCCACCTCTCCGTTCTTCTCTTGTAAAATAAAAATCAATATTTAAAACCCACCGCCCCCTAATTTTTTGCAATTTATATAAATATTTTTACGTTTTCATTTTAATTAATATATATTTTTAGATCATTATATTGCTAATCGCTACAACACTTTTACGATGTGCATTTGATAGTATATGTGTAAGTTAAATGATAAATACTACTTTAAATACTGCAAACTATTATGTGCACACTAAAGCATGCAGCGCAGTAAGTATACTACATTTCTCTCACATAAACAAAACTACTACTTTTACAACAAAAAAACGAAAGCAATTCGATAGTATTAACAAATAAGTAAAACATTAAAAAATAAAATATTATGAGTAAAGAAACTAAAAACATCACTTCAAAAAGATTTGTAATTAGAAAGTCATTAGTTGGCACTAACACAGTAATTAAAGTTGAATTCAAAAATGGCAAAGTTTTTGAGTACAATCATGACAAAGCTTTCGAGTTAATGAAAGAAAACTTAACTCAACTTGCATGTTGGGAAAAGTACAAAAGTTACACTTCAAGTACTTCAATTCCACGTGCATTACAAAATGCAGAAGTAATGTAATTCACATTACAAACTTCAACTCTTCTCTGGTGAGTGTTATGTAGTTCGATTCTACACAAGAGTTCTATGAATATCTATACAGCAGAACAAGTTAGTAGTGCAGACTCTGAAGGTCTTGCATTATATGAAGTGTTCAAGTACGATCGCCCAACAGGCAACTTTTACGAAGCTATGAGTGAAGAGCAAGCAATTGAACTTCACATCAAGTTCAGTAAATAAACTTCGCTTTGGCAAGTCAATGCAGTTCGATTCTGCACGAAGTTCTATGAGTATATTGACAGCAGAGCAGATTGCAAGTGGACACTTGTATGCTCAAGAAAATGAAATTATTGAAGCGTGGCAAATGCTTCACACAGAGTATTTAAAAGGTAATTTTGATTATAGTTATTCTTTGTTTGAAATCTTAAAAAATCAAGAAAAATGAAAATGATCTTTTTATCACTACTGAATGTGTATGCGTTTGTTGGCGAGAATACACAAGCAGTTCAAGAGAACAGTAAAGGTAAGTTTGTATTAATAGCAGAAGATACTTATAACTTTAATGCAGGCGATACAATTTACTTAAGTAAAAACGCAGTATTAGTTGATGGCGAGTATTTGCATGGTGGTGACTACTATGCAAAGGTTATCGGTGATGGTGTAGCAAAAATGAAATGAGTAAAAACATGAATAAAGAAAGTTTAAAAGAAACAGTATTATTAACTATAACAGTCTTCGGAGTGTTAGCATTCGCCCACTTCTTACTAACAGTATTTGTATGAGTAATTGGGACAGAGTAATGAATGAAGCCAAGAAAATAGAACAATTGCAAGAAATAAAGCAAGAGTATTTTGGCGATCGTAAGTTAAGCAATGAAGAAAACAGAATTTTATATGTAGTTCTTCATGAGAGAAACAAACAAAAAACGAATAGTAATAGATAGTATAATAAACAAAACAATATGAGTAAACAAGAATTTAAAGAAGTAGCATTATTCACTTCAGCATTTATGGGACTTATCTTCATTATTCACTCAATTATATTTATATTTGTAAAGTAATATGAAGTTAACAGCAAAAGAAATAGATTTGATATTGCAGTGCTTGCTAACGCAAATTGAAAACAATGAAGTAGTGTTAATTGACTTCGGTCACAATGAGTTCATTCGTGGTCGAGCGCACGCTAAAATCATGGAACTAGAAGAATTAATTACAAAAATAGAAAATGACACTAGAACAGTTTGAAGAATTATCAGTAGAAGAGATGATGTATCACCATGACGGTTGGTATATGATGAGTGACGATCACTCTAAATACGAGCAAGGCGTATGGCAGCGTAACATTATTGAAGATCGAGTAGCAAGTAAAGGCGGCTGGACAAAGGATCTTGTAGAGCTTTGGAATAAAAGTTATAACCCTAAAATGGAATTAAATGAGCCATTTATCACAATGGCTTGATGACAAATATTGTAATCACCACATACCACCAAATGAGATAACTCCTTCATTATATGTATAGAGATATAATTTCCTTCAAATATACCAAACTATATGTAAAAAGATATAATTGACTTAGATAATTCTAAATTATATGCTTTAAGATATAATTCTAGTTTGCGTTGAAAATTGTCGGGGGAAGAGAAATAAACCCAAGATCAAAACATTTAAATTAAGGGTAAAATAACACAAAAAGAAATGAGTAAGGCAAAACTTGTTGGTATGATATGTAAAGAGCAGTTGCAAATGCTTGAGGAGAACCACCCATTGTTTGGAATAAAGAAAGTCCTCACACCTTACTCTATTTTAACCTTTAAAACAAAATAGAAATGAAAACACCAATGCAAGAAATGTTGGAATGGGTTAGAGTAACCCTACCAATGGATTTAGAAACACCACAAATGATTGAGCCTACCAAAGTTTATATTGCAGAAACTAAACGACGAGTTTGACGTAAATGTCGAAGACCACTTAGATATATAACGCGTCTCTTGACCGAGACAGGAGTGCTACCCAGCGCGAAGAAGCCAGTTAGTCGAGGCATGGGTTGATAGCGAGGAAATTGGTTCCGCCGTATGGCAAGGAGGTTCGACTCCTCCCTCGCTACCTATGACAGAAAAATATAATGGATACACCAACTATCCTACGTGGAGAGTAAACTTAGAGATCATAAGCGAAATTGATTTCTCTGAGTGTGATTATGAAATCACTGCAGATTATTTAGAAGAAATAGTTCAAGACATAGTAATCTATAACGGAAATATTGATGAAGTAAATAGCTTAGCGGCTGACTATGCAAGAGCTTTTTTAGCTGAAGTAAACTACTATGAGTTAGCTAGCATAGTCAATGAGGAGTTAAACAATGAAAAAACGAATAGTGATCGATAATAATTACGAATATGGACGAACATTTTGACAGATTTATCAGAGACATTAAAGACGCTATTGATTTATACAAGATCGGTGTGCAAGACGAAGAAGGTACAATAGCTAATATCTACATGAATGGTATGTGGATTGCAAAGAAAATAAGAGAAAACAAATCAAAAGAAAAGAAATGAAGATATGTAAGTGCGGGGACGCTATACATCCAGTAAGAATTAAGTTAAACTATTCAACATGTGTCAACTGTTCTACTACAGAGCCTTATGGAGCAGTTCAAATAGTAAACCACAAAACAGGTAATGAGTTTCAATTCTTACCTAAATCTCAAGCAGACGCTATCAACAAGATGGGCGAACGCAAAGGTTATGGCACTTGCCTAAGATAACCTACATGGGCGTGAAATGGTAAGTCAACACAAGCATGAGTGTGATGCTGTAACTCGACCGAAAAACGTACGAGTGTGTTGTAACGCAGGTTCGATTCCTGCCACGTCCACTAATTATGGAAATAAGAATAAATAAAGATGCACAAGAAAGACAGCAACGAGAAGAGCTAAACAGAGTCATAGTTAGAGCTAAAACGTATGCTAATGCAGGTGTAGAGTTTTTTGAATTCAAAAGACAAATAGGAATTGGTTTATCTCCTTATGAATTAATACAAATAGTAGAGAAAGAAACTAATAGCACAGTATTTTGCGAGCAAAGATTTAAAGTAACACTAAAAGAATTCTGCGACACAATAACGTTTACCATAAAGAAATAAAATATGTATAGTATAGATTGTAGTTATTACACAAGAGAATTTAACACACTAGATGAACTAGTTAATGACATTGTAACTAGTGGAATGGATCCTAACTATGAAGTAACATTTAATGGGGAAGGTACGGGAGAAGATCTATGTGAATTAATAGTTTTATAAACAACAAAAACACGAACAGTAATCGATAATATAATTGAATATGAATTTAGAACCACTAGAAATACTAAAAACAATTGGCGTAACAGAAGTTACCACAAGCAGACAGAGAGCTAATGGCACTCGTATGTTCTTGTATCCGCAAAAGAAAATGTATAACTCAGGCCACACTGAACCTATTCGTTTTGCTATATACGAGTCAGGTTATATACGCAGAGTTACAAATAGACATGCAGCAAACTACTATATAAACACAAGATTTAAAAGCAAAGAGGCATGGTATAACCATTTAAAGAAAAATCATGAACTACACGAAGTTAAAAAACCACTCCTAATATTTGACGAGCAACATCGTTTAGAATATCTATGTGGCTATATCTTGCGTAATTACGTAAGAAATAACAAAAACAGTATAGTAAATGAAGATGCCGTTGAATATATAAAGCAAAATAGAAAATGGAAGTAGATAATAAATTAATAGAAACAAAGCTAGAAGCAGCAAAGCTTCTAAGATCTTTTTATAAAGTAGAAGTAGATGAGAGAAACTATTCTATATCTATACATGACTTTGAAGAAGATCATAGTTTTGCAGCAGTTTACACATGGCAAGTTGATGAAGATCGAGCTTACTGTGAAGACTTAACACAACCTTTTCCTTTAGGAGATGACGTAGATAACATCACAAGTGCATCGGAGTTTGAAGCGTGGATAGATAGTTATTATGAGTAAGCATAGTGAAGAATCAAAAGACTTTCTAAAGAAAGTTGAAAAAATGACTAAATACGCATGGAAAAGAGCAGAACAGAAAAAAGAAGAATATAAAATATCTTTATTTCTTTGGGTTTTAGACTATGAAGATGCGTACATATACAGATATGATGTAAGCGAAATTAAGTTTGACTTCACCAGAATAGACTGCTTCGACAGATTTATAGAGGATCAAGGTCACAAATTGCAAGACTGCGAGTTTATGTTAACGGATCAAAGCAGTTTCCATATAGGTTAATTGCAAACAAAATACGATGACAGTAGGATATTAAATAAAAAATTAAATTATATATGAAGACATTATTTGAAAGATTAAAACCAAATGTTAAGCAAAAGCTTGACGAAAACGAAGAAGCCTATGGCTACTCTATCGGAAGAATTAAAAAGGTACTTAACAAAAAAGTACACTTTGGTGAGCTAACAATTTCAGAAGTTCAAGATCTTTACACGTTCTCTGACGAGCATGTATTTAAAGTATCATCTTGGGATCTTATGTATGGCGGTAACTTATTTGAAAAACTAAATGATGAAAAATAAAATAACAGAAGAAATAATCTTGCAAAGATTAGAAGCTAAACAAATCAAAGACATTAACGAGCTAGACACAGATAAGCAATTATCTGCAGTTTTAGATCATTTTGAAGCAGAAATCACACATGATTTCATGGAAGGGCAAATCAAGTTCTACGAAGAAACAACTGCTGATGGTTATAGTGTATACGTAGCAACTGAAGATGTTAATAACGTAAGTATCTGTGACGATGTTTTCTATTATGAATCAGAAAGGTTTTCTAAGCTAGAAGATGCAGTAATTGATGGCTTGACTATTTACATAGATGAGTATGATATGGGTGATTACGGCTTGCAAGATCAAATCGAAAGGCTATACCAAAGATACTATAATAATATGATAGCTGAAGTTGAACAAGATTTAATTGAGGAAGGCTATGAACAAGCTGAATAGAGACGAAATGATTAAGTGGTTAGAACAGTATATAAAAACTGTTAGAACCAGCGAAGAGTTCCGCGAAGACATGAAAGGTGGAATATGGGTTAGTGGCGAGCACGGTTATGAATATGAAGATAAAGAAATATATTCATACTATGCTGAAGATTATGGTAACAGATCGCTTGGTATATTAAATTCATGGGAAGACCAGTTGGAAGCGCGTGGTTGGTACAGTGAATGGTATGACGCAGGCACAGTAATGATTTATAAAGATTAATAAAAAGATATGATAAATATGAGTTATTGCCGTTTTGAGAATACGGCCAAAGCAATGAGAGAATGTATGTATGCAATACATGATGGTGATTTATATGACTTTAGCACTGCAGAGTTGATATATTTCAAAAAGTTTTTTGACATAGCACAAGAGATACTAGATCAAGAAGAAGTCAAAGAAAGAATGATTGAATGGTACTCAGAAAATGCCGAATAAAAAGAAATTAGACGAGACGTACATGAATGTAGCCTACCAAATAGCTGGGCTAAGTAAATGTAAACGAAGAATAGTTGGTGCCATTATAGTCAAAGATAACAATATACTTTCTTTTGGCTACAATGGTACACCAGCAGGCATGGACAACTGTTGCGAAGACGAACAAGGATTCGAGATGAAATCAAAGTGGACCGTGCTACACGCAGAGACAAACGCTATAACTAAAGTAGCTAGAAGCACTATGTCTAGTGACGGTGCAACTATGTATACTACTACTTCACCGTGTAACGAGTGTGCCAAGTTAATCATTCAAGCGGGAATTAAACGTGTAGTATTCCACGAAGAGTACCACAGTTCTACGAAAGCATTTAAATTATTAAAAGATGCAAATATTAAAGTTAAACAATTAAAATACGACTGATAGTCGATAATAAAATAAAACAATATGATAAAACCAATGTTAGCACATAAGTTCGACGAGTCACGCATTGACTGGAACGAGAAGGTTTACTTACAACCTAAACTCGATGGCGTACGTTGTTTATTCACCAAGTACGGCGCATTTACGCGCACAGGTAAACGACTAATGAATGTACAGCATCTTGAAGATGCACTAAAGATATTCTTCCATGTAAATCCAGACGCAATACTCGATGGCGAGCTTTACAACCACAGACTAAAAGCAGACTTCGAAAAAATTATTTCATTAGTCCGCAAGCAAAAACCAACAGACATAGACAGAGCAGATGCTCAAGAAATGATTCAGTATCACATTTACGACTACATTGATGGCACAGATAAGCCATATGAAGATCGCATGAATATGATCAATAAATTTCTAGGTGAGCACGCATGGATGTTCTTCGGTGTAAGACTAGTTGAAACAAAGCAACTTAAAGATATGAATCACGCTAAGTTCTTACATAAGAAAAACCTAGAACTTGGCTACGAAGGCTCTATCTTGCGTCTAAATACTCCGTACAAACACGGTAGATCCTATGGCTTGATGAAGATGAAAGACTTTTCTGACACTGAGGCTACTATTATTGACTACGAACCAGGCAAAGGTAAACGCACAGGTACACTAGGCAAGTTCATCATGATGGACAGCGACGGCGTAAAGTTCGGTTGCCCACCAGGTAAAGGCTATACGCATGATCATCTAAAGCTAATGCTTAAAAATGTAAACGACTACATTGGCAAGACAGCTACATTTACGTACTTCCAGCGCACAAAAGCTGGTAGCTACAGACATCCACACTTTAAATGCTTACGCGACTATGAATAGAAACAAAGAAATATGGGAAGGTTGGACAGTAGGAGATTTTATAGACGAATTAAATATGACTTTTGAAACAGCTATGTGGATGTTTAATTCTAAACAAGATGTAAAAGAATGGGTAATATCAGAGCAGCCTTACTACAAAAAGAATATACCTGAAGTTACAAAATACTTTATAGATAAATATGAAAAAAGTATATAAAATAGACAAAGATACATTAAAACCCAAGCAGTGCATAGATTATAAAATACCTTTCTTTGCATTGCTAGGCGTAAGCACTGTGACAATAGCCAGCTTAATCAATAGAGATCCACATAGGATTATTAAGACAAGAGTTATTAATACTATTGATACTATGATCATTAAAGACATGGATATAAAGCTAAACGACTCAGCGATCACAGCAGAGCTAGTTAAGCTTGGGTGTGTATTACCTAATGTAGCTGTTGCACAGTTCAAGATCGAGACAGGTCATTATAAATCTGCAATATGCCGTGAGAATAAAAACCTAGCTGGTATACGCAATTCTGCGTCCCCTCTGAGCATAGGAAAAAATCGAGGGCATAATGTATATGCGACGTATAAAGACTGTCTTAAAGACTACGTAAGGGTACAGAATAAGTATCTTAAGAATATAGACGGCAAGTATGCCGAGGCAAAAGGTTACATAAAACAAATAAAGAAAATTAAATGAATATATTTTATTTAGATGAGTGCCCTATCAAAGCGGCAGAAAGACAGTATAATAAACATGTAGTAAAGATGGTATTAGAGTCAGCTCAAATGCTATGTACAGCGCATCACTACTATGGAAACCATGATGTACCATATAGAGTTGCGCATCTTAATCATCCAAGTACTAAGTGGGTTAGGCAATCAGCAGATCATTATGAATGGTTGTATATACACATGTTAGCACTCGGCAATGAGTACAAAAACAGGTATAATAAAGAGCATTTAGTTATAACAAAATGTAAAGACGTGTTGCATAAGTTACCTCCAAAAATACCTAAGAGAGGTTTTAAACAACCTCCACAATGTATGCCTGATGAATATAAAGATCACGATAGTGTAATTGCATATTGGAATTATTATATTGGTGATAAGTATAGTGTAGCAGGTAAGAATGAATATATTTATAAGTAAAACAAGGGC
>Ga0208644_1004283_pt1 | contig 10807 bp, 22 predicted proteins | sample VirMetDEL_Nov_18_FD_184517 | JGI IMG/M metagenome (GOLD analysis project Ga0208644, IMG submission 184517) | Aqueous microbial communities from the Delaware River and Bay under freshwater to marine salinity gradient to study organic matter... | ecosystem: Environmental > Aquatic > Marine >... | reverse complement strand
AAAATTATAAAGGAGATACAGAATGACAATTAAAATACCAACATCAACTTTTTTAGAAATACAATCCGATTTAGCAGATTGGTTAATGAGTACTGAATTAGGACAAGATGCCTACAGTACTATGGTTGAGATACATAATAACACAGAAAGTTATACAGACGAGGGTCAAGAAATCTTCAATGAAAAATATGATGATGTTGAGGCATTCTTAAATAACTATTTTGAAAGGGAGGAAGACAATGGATAAAGTTACAGAAGAACAAGTAGAGTTTTGGTTAGGATCAGATATGACTAAAAACGAGATGATAGAATATTTTATGGATATAGCAAATGGAGAATATAAAGTGGATATATTTAAACAAGATATTATAGAAACATGGGAGTATAACAATGGGTAGAAAAGCTAAATGGGAATTAGAAAGAGATAAGGAAGAGGCATTAAGAATAAAAGCATTAAAGTCTCTTACTCAAGATCAACAAAAAGCAATCAACAAAGCATATGAATCTATAAGAGATGCTTTGTGTAATGCTAGAGAAATTGAAGACCTTTACCTATCGGACATAAAAAGTCTAGATATGGCAATGTGGAAACTTAAACACGAATTTAATTTGGAGGATTATGATGGGTAGATATTATCATGGAGACATTGAGGGCAAGTTTATGTTTGGAGTTCAATCAAGCAATGATGCTGATTTCTTTGGGGTAGAGGGATATTCTACATATCTTAACTATAACTTTGATGAGTGTGACAAACCTAAAGTTAAGATGGGTCTTAAAGAATGTAAGAAACATTTAGGTAAGTTTAAAACACAACTCGATGAGTTCTTCAGAGGGGAGGGGTCTAGAGGATATAGTGATGAAATACTTTTAGAGCATCTGATATCTATAAATCCTAAATATCCTATAATATGTGGAGGTAAAGTCCGAGAACTTTTAGAATGGTATGCAAGATTTTATCTAGGTAAACAGATAGAAAAGTGTCTTGACAAAGAGGGTTACTGTAACTTTGAGGCAGAGATATGAGAGTAAAAGAACTAATCAAAAGATTAAAACAAACTAATCAAGATTTAGAGGTTTATATGTATTTTAATGACGACATACATGAACTACATTCTGTTGATGATTCTTTCGAAGATCGAGTAGATATAAATGTGGAGGTTACAAATGGATAAAGAAATGGAATTACCACTAGATTACCAACCTTGTATGGATTATCAAGCTAAAGCAATGGCAGATGATATGGTTAGAACGGGAGAATGTCTGAATTGGGATCATGCTTATGAGAGTTCGTGGGATTGGTTAGAATATCAATTAGGTTGGGAGAGAAAAAATGAATAGAGATCATATAGACCCTTGTCCGGGAATCGGTGGCTTTGTACTAATGTACAAAGAAGATATGGTTAAAAAATATGGTGCAAGGTTTCTCTTTGACATAGATGATTTTGATTATGATGGAGATGATTGGTATGAATTTTTAGATGACTTAAGACGAATTACTTTTGTCGATAGTTTAGGGTATGGCTACATGGTACAAAAGATAGATTAAAGAGTTTATAAGTTGCGTGGTTGGCATCGCCTCCTTTCAAGTGCGATGGTGGAATATCGTTTCTTCAATGTCTTAGATGTCTTAATAACTAAGAACCCACAAATAATTCATGGCTTGTTATTAAGGGTAATGTTGGATGCCGTAATGTAATGGATACATAATCTAAGAAAATCCACCACATCCTATACTTTTATAGGATAATATGTAATACTAAAAAGAAAAGGAGATTGTAATGGAAGAAATACATTTACAAGAAACCCAATTAGAGTACGACCCAATCCACAGAACTGATGTTTCTTGGGAGCAAGCCGTAACAAAAATAGAGAATGTTCTCAATGATGTGTGTAGCGAATATGAAAAAGATGGACATCCATATTATGCAGATGTCCTCAGACTTCATTGGAGAAGAATCTTAAAAGGATAGTTATGTTTAAAGCTATTTTATTAATATGCTCCTTGGTTCATGGATCGGGAGACGAGGCTCGTTGTTTCGAGTTGCATGATACAGTTGCTCCCGATGGATATATAACTGAAAAAAAATGCAGAGTTAGGGTCAAGGAGATGGCAGATATGATAACATTAATAATTCCATATCCCCACACAATTAAATATAAATGCGAAAATAAAACAAGGAGGACAAGCATTGAAGAAAAGAAAATTCAATAACTTTGCTGAGAGGACGGCAAGGCAAGAGATATCAAGAATATGTAAAGAGTTACAGAAAGCGAATAAGAAGAAAGAAGATGACACATGGTTTGAGGATGATCCAAAAGCCTTAAAAGAAAAGGACTATGGTCGTGTGTACCATGAGCCTACGATTCAACCATTTACGGGTGGGTATTCCATGTTAAGTGACATCATGGATAAAGGTGGGAACAACCATCTTAGATATACTGCCAAGCATGGATCGGCAAGAGACGGAGTAAGATACAGATATAAAAAGGGAGAGAAAAAATGAAAGCATTGAAAAAAGAAACTTTAAAAAGAAACTTTAAAAAGAAACAAAAAAGTGGTTATCAAAAACAAAAAGAAGAAGATTTTTATATTGAGACATATGTTAATTTGAAAAGAATTACGAGAGTTCGTGCCTTTGATTTGGATGAAGCGATAGATAAAGCGATTACAAAAGAAGAAGATAAAATAGCATGGTATACACATGGTTATGATATTGTAGATGCTGATGCTAATGAAGTTGAGGAGAAAGACTATGAGGCTTATAGACTCTCTTATAAAAAGATTTGAAGAAGAAGCCGTGGAGTTTGCATCGGTAGGCATGGAAGAAGAGGCTAGAGACGCAAGAAGATTAGCTAGTAAATACCTTGAGATGAAGTACAATGGTCACACTCACTCATTAAGAATGGAGATAAATGAAAAATGGAAAAAGAAGTAAATTATGAATGGGAAAAAGAAGAAATTAAAACACATTGTTTGCCGAGATGCCCTAGATGTCAAGGCACATTACAGACTGTTAACATACATGGTCATGAGCAATGTGTTTTGTGCCATAGTGTTGTGGATGATTGTTGCCAAGGCTCACAATTAAAATGAGTGACAATGTAGTGCAATTCCCTTATAAAATAAGGAAAACAGCTAAACCCGTGCCGAGAGTGTGCGAGTTGGCTGCCGAACAATTTGAACAAATTGTAGTTTTAGGAACAAGCAAAGAAGATCATATGGTTCAAATGATAACAACAATGAAAGATCCAGCTGAGGTGCTTTGGCATCTTGAGTCTGCAAGGTTCGCTATCATGCAAGGGCTTGAAGAGGAGGAGAGTGATGGATAAAAAGAATGAAAAAAAAGACATACACTCTGTCGGTGGAGATAACATCATCTACTTTCCCAAACCACCCCCACCTAGCCGTGGCAGTGGCAAAAAGGATGTGGAGTCTGGGACACGATACACAATCAATTTCGAACCAGATTGGGACACCGATAAAGACGATCCTTCAGATAGCTCGGCTTGAAGATTGGAAAAGGAAAAAGAGAAACTACCTTGAGGGGTCGGGAGGATATTGGGGACCTTTCTTAACAACTGAAGAAGAAAGAGAGTTGCCCGAATCAGATTGGAGAGGGACAGATCATCCCGATGCAGTTAAACCCGAAGAACCATATCGAGGAAAGATAGCAGAAATAAGATCAGCTAGTTCAACACTAAGTTGGTTTGACGAGACATAAAATGAGGGGAATCAATAAATGTCATTTAAATATAAAACAAAGCCTTATGCTCATCAAAAAGAGGCTTTATTCAGAAGTTTTGCTAGAGATAATTATGCTTACTTCATGGAGATGGGTTGTGGTAAATCAAAAGTATTGATTGATAATATAACCTGGTTATATGAAAATAAAAAAATAGATACAGCCATTGTGATAGCACCTAAAGGTGTGTATATGAATTGGAAAAATTCAGAAATTCCAACTCACTTACCTGATGATGTAGAAAAGAATGTATATGTTTGGAAAGCAAGTGCTAACAAAACAGAAAAAACTATTCTAGAAGAGGGTGTCAAAGCTAGAGACAAGTTAAGAATTTTATTAGTTAATGTAGAAGCCTTTGCTACTGCAAAAGTGATAAGATATTTAGATGCTTTTATTCATAGAAGTAATTTTATATTGGCCGTAGATGAATCAACAACAATTAAAAATATAAAAGCTAAAAGAACTAAAGCCGTGTTGAGAATTGGAGAGTCAGCTAAGTATAAAAGAATACTTACTGGTTCTCCGATAACACAATCCCCTATGGACTTGTATTCTCAATGTGCATTTTTAGATAAATCTTTATTAGGATTTGATAGCTATTGGTCTTTCCAAGGAAGATATGCCATTATAAGACAAACAAGAATAGGTAATCATAGCTTCCAACAAGTTGTTGGTTTTAAAAATCTAGAAGAACTAACAGATAAACTCAAAAGGTTCGCTTATAGAGTTACAAAAGATCAAGCATTAGATTTACCCGAAAAAATATATACAACTAGACAAGTGAATTTAACTTCAGATCAAATCAAATATTATAATAGTATGAAAGATAGTGCTGTAGCATTACTTGATGGAGGGGATATGGTTACTGCACCCGAAGTCATGACTCGTTTACTTAGGCTTCAACAATTACTCTGTGGCTATCTTGTTACAGATGATGGAGAAACAGTTGAAATAGCCAATCATCGAATAGATGCCATGTTAGATACCATAGAAGAAATGGATGGTAAGGTAATTATATGGTCAAGATTTAGACATGATATAAAAAAGATAAAGAAGGCTTTGGATAAAACCTATGGATCGGGCACCGTGGTCACATATTATGGGGACACTTCACAAGAAGATAGAGACAAGGCCATTGATAGATTTCAAAATGATAAAGAAACAAGATTCTTTGTGGGTAATGCACAAACAGCGGGAAGAGGTTTGACACTCACAGCAGCCACCAATGTTATTTATTATTCAAATGATTTTAATCTTGAGACTAGGATACAATCAGAAGATCGATGCCATCGAATAGGACAAAAGAATAATGTTTTGTATGTTGATTTGGTTGTCCCCGATAGTATTGATGTACATATTGTTAAAGTATTACAATCAAAAATTACTTTAGCGGGAAAAACATTAGGAGAAGAAGCACGAGAATGGTTAAAAGTATCACCGAAAAGGAATGATTAATGATAAGAGCAGAAAAATTAACAGGTACGGCAGGAGAACTTTTTACAGCCTTTGAACTTACAATGTTAGGTGTTGAATGTGATCTTATAAAACAAGACGGAACAGATGTTGTAGCTGTAAAAGGTGATGGTGTTCTTTTGGCTCAACGAATAGAAGTAAAGACAGCCACTTCTGTTGACAAGAAAAAATGTTATTGTTTTTCTACATCAAAAGGAAAACCAAAAAGGCCTTACACTAAATTTGATTGCGACATAATAGCTTTGGTGGCCCTACCTCAAAGAAGCATACAGTTTATGAGTGTAGAATCTTTACCAGGACTCACCAAAAAAGTTCATATAGATACATTTGAGTATGATAAAAATTTAATAGAAAGGTCTTGGAACTATGCACTAGAAAAAAGTTTAATTGAATGTAAGAAAATCTTTGACAATATACAAAAAACTGGGCATAAATAAGAAAAGGGAGAATAAAATGGATCCAGATAAATGGAAATCAGTAGCAGTACCAATTAAAACATGGAATATGCTTAAAGAATTGTCGGAAGACAATGATAGATCAATAGGTGGTCAGATATCTTTTCTCACAAAGCAAGAATATATGTGGAAAAAGAGTCAGACGAATTCTATTGACAAACAAAAAGCTAGGGTATAAAACCTTAGAACCAATACCGAAGGGTATAAACTTTAAACAAGAAGGAGAGAACGATGAGTGATGTGTTTTCACTATTCGAAGAAGAGGCAGCTAATCCTCAAGCATTTAATAAAGTTAGCGAAGGAGAGACTTCAAGACTCTCTAGTTTGATAAGGCAATCCATTGATCTCGATAAAGAGATTAAGGATGCCGAACAACACCTTAAAGATTTACAACAAAGAAAAAGAACTGTTGATGAAGAAGACATTCCTTCATTGATGGAACAACTCGGTGTTGAAAGTCTTACTGTTGATGGCAATAAAGTGTCCATTGATAAATTTGTATCAGCTAGAATCCCCGATGATAGAAGAGAAGAAGCATTTAGTTTTATTCGTTCTATTGGAGAAGGCGATATAATTAAGAACGAAGTTGTTGTTGGTTTTGGTATGGGCCAAGATAACATAGCGGGAGCCGTGGTTGATGATTTAAGAAACCAGGGTTTAACACCTGCTCAAAAAACTCACATACATCCAATGACATTAAGGACTTGGGCGAAGAACCGAATAGAGAATAATCAAGAAATTGACTTTGATGTATTCGGTATATATGTAGGCAATCGTGCAAAAATAAAGGGAGCAAAATAATGGCTAACGCAGTTGCAGAAAAACAAGCTACGGAAGTAGCACCATCTAACTTGTCTTCATTACTTGAAGAGGAAGCAGGTGCAGGACTAGAAAACTTTTCAACCGAAGATATGCAGATACCTTTTATAAGGATACTACAAGCATTATCTCCACAACTTAATAAACAAGATAGTTTGTATATTAAAGGTGCTGAACAAGGAGATATATTTAATACAGTATCTCAATCAGTATATAAGGCAGACGAAGGTGTAATTGTTGTACCGTGTTTCTTTGAAAAGAAGTTTTTAGAGTTTGCACTTAGATCAAGTGGTGGTGGTTTTATAAGAGAACTATCTCCAGATGATAAGGATATAACCATTACAACTCGTGAAGGTGCAGCAGAAATACTGCCTTCTGGTAATGAGTTGGTCAGAACCCATCAGCATGTTGTGATGGCTATGGATCCCGAAACTAAACTCGGAGCACCAGCTATTCTCGACATGAAAAAGACACAATTAAAAGTGTCTCGTAGATGGAATACTATTAAGAACGGCATAAGATTACCTTCGGGTAAGCCAATGCCCTTGTACGGAACTGCATGGAGTATTCAAACTATTGCAGAAAGTAACGATCAAGGTAGTTGGTATAACTACAAGATCGAAAGAGTAACTGAGATGTCAAAAGAACTAGAAGCTATGATGTTAGAAGCTAGGACTATGTATCAAAGTTTTAGAAAAGGGGAGATTAAAACGGCTTCCGCACCTGCTGATGAAATGCAGAGTGCACAGAAGGATGATGAAGTACCGTTTTAATTAGTAAGGGTCGTGGCTATTCCTCCAAGTCACGGCTCTTTTTTTATGGAGTGAAGAGTGAATTTAGCAGAAGAATTATTAGAGGCATTTATTGGGTTTAGTACGGCTCATGGTCAAACAGAAGTGTCACAAGAACGTACAGCAGGAAAACAAAAAGCCAAATCATTTATAGTAAGAAACCCTCTTACATTAGAGTTAATACAAGGCCATATCCAAGGTAGAAAAGGTGTTGGTGCTATTCCAATTAACGAGGAAAATAAATGTAAGTTTGGGGCTTTGGATATTGATCAATACCCGTTAGATCATAATAAATTAGTAGACAAATTAGAGGAACTCAATGTTCCGTGTATCGTGTGCCGTAGTAAATCGGGTGGTGCACATATATTCTTTTTCTTTAAGGAGTGGATGAATGCAGGGGATTTTAGAGACAAGGCTGCGGAGATTTCTTCAGCACTTGGCCACGGCAGGTGTGAGATATTCCCTAAACAAGAACAGATTCTTGTCGAGAGAGGTGATGTTGGTAACTTTATTAATCTTCCGTATTATGACTCGGATCAGACTCTCAGATATGCCATCATCAAAAGAGACGGGAACTATGTCGAAGCATCTCTTGAAGAATTCATCCAAGAAATACAAAAAGTCAAGACGTTACCTAAAGATTTTTTAACACTTCCTATCGGTGGACCTGTAGATCTCTTACCTAATTATATACCTTGTCTTCGGACTAAGTTGGCTATCGGTGTATTTGAAGGAGAAAGAAACAGAACAGCTTTTCATTTAGGAGTCTTCCTTCAGAAACTTGATCCTAGTAATTGGAAAACAAAGTTTGAAGAACATAATGTAAAAGACTTTCATCCACCTTTGTCAGCACAAGAAGTTGTGGCGATACAAAACACATTAGAAAAAAAAGAATATCAATATCTTTGTAAAGAAGAACCCATGGCATCACATTGTAATCAAGGTGTTTGTAGGACAATGAAACTAGGAATAGGTGCTACATCAATGCCTTCAATAAGTGGCTTGTCAGTAATTTTGTCAGAGCCACGACTATGGTTCGTGGATATTGGTGGGCAAAGATTGGAGATAACCACAGAAGAACTACAAGCACCACGACTATTTCAAAGAGCATGTATGGAACAATTAAAAGTTATGCCCCCTAAACTTAAAGATGCTGATTGGGAAATGACAGTTAATGGTTTAATGGAAAAATGTAATGAAATACAAGTTCCAGAAGAACTAACGTACAAGGGACAGTTCATGTCTATTTTAGAATCTTATTGTACAGGAAGAATACAAGCACAAACATTTGAAGAAATAATGTTGGGTAAACCGTACACAGAAATAGAGGAAGGTAAAACTTATTTTAGATTAGATTCTTTAATGGAGTATATGAGACAGAAAAAATTCGATTCTTATACGAGAGCACAAGTTCAAGAGCGATTGAAAGAGATGAATAATGAAGAAAGTTCAATAGTTAAAAAATTTAAAACATCTTCTGGTAAATGGAAATCTGTAAGAGTTTGGTGGATACCAGAGTTTGCATCTGAGGTTGAGGTTAGTGAGATAGCTATAGAAAAAGAAGAGGCTCCCTTCTGATGGAAACTACAATATTTGGACCACCAGGCACAGGAAAAACCACTAGCTTAATTAATCTAGTTAAGAACAAAATAGCAGATGGAATGGATCCAACTAAGATAGCCTTTATGTCATTTAGTCGTAAAGCTGCAACAGAAGCAAAAGAACGTGCTACAGCAGAACTAAATTTAAATACGGATCAAATGATCTATTTCAGAACTTTGCATTCATTAGCATTTACTTGGTTAGGGTTAGAAAGCAAACGAGTATTTAAAGGATCAGACTATAATGAATTAGGTAGACTAGTAGGTCTTGAATTCAGAAGCAATCCAACAGTAGGTCTTGAAGATGGTCCTTTGTTTCAAATTGGTGCGGGTGGTGATAAATACATGGCAGTCATACAGATGGCTCGTGTTAGAGAAGTAAGCTTAGAGCAACAGTTTAATGACACTTGGGATCACACGTTGCATTGGCAACAATTAAAAAATTTAGCTAAAGCATATAGCGACTATAAAGAAGCAAAAAATAAATTAGACTTTGTTGATATGATAGAAAAATTTGTTGAAGAAGGAACAAGTCCAAAGTTTGATTTATTAATTATAGACGAAGCACAAGATTTAGCTCCTATACAATGGCGGATGGTTAAGGAAGTTTTAGTACCAAACTCTAAAGAAATTTATTATGCAGGAGATGATGATCAAGCTATTTATACTTGGATGGGAGTAAAACTATCTGATTTTCTAAATGCTTCAGAGAATAAATTAGTTCTTAATAAATCGTATCGTGTACCGAGTGCCGTGCATGAATTCTCACAGAATCTCATAAAAAAAGTATCTATCAGACAAATAAAAGAATGGCAACCCACTAAAAAAGATGGCACGATAACATGGCATCGAGATATACTTGATGTAGATCTAACTAGTGGCGAATGGTTAATACTTGCGAGAACTAACTATATCACAAATAAAATATGTACTCGTCTTAAAGAAGAAGGCTATCTCTATTGGAGAGAAGGCACTGGTTGGTCTATTTCCCCAAATGTGCTTAACGGAATAGAGGTGTGGCTTAAATTATGCAAAAACCAAAGCTTGTCTACAGCAGAACTGAAGAATTTTGCGAAACTATTGAACCCGAATATTATCACGAAGTCTGGGAGAAAAAGATTCTCCCTTTTAGATCCCGAACAAACTTATACTCTAAAAGACATTATAGAGAAATGCAATTTGATCGCATCACACGAGACTCCGTGGCAGAATGTGTTGAAAGTCTCGGATCAAGAGACGGCCTACATAATGTCAGCGAGGAGACGAGGGGAGAGAATTCTGACAGGTTCTCCGAGGATTCGGATATCGACAATTCACAAAGCCAAAGGTGGCGAGGCGGATAACGTAGCCCTACTTTTAGATTCAACCAAAGCCTGTGTAGAAAGCTTAGATCAAGATTCTGAGATAAGAACTTTTTATGTGGGAGCAACTCGTGCTAAACAATCATTACATTTAATAGAAACAACTACAAAACATGGATTTAATATATGAAAAAAGAATGGTATTTACAAAAATCGATTGACGAAAGAAACCCTAAACCATTTTGGGATAGTTATATTCACAGAATGTGCGAAGTTCTTGAAACTACAACTAAAGATCCTTTTAAAATAAAAAGACCTTTAACAGAGACTATGAGAGTCACAGCCAAGGATTTGAAATCAAATAAAAAAGACAGAATGTATTTTTTAGATGAAGCAGAGAAACTAATCAATGGACAGAGAGCCAAGGAGTATGGTCCTGCTAAAAAGAATCATCAACGTATAGCCGATATATGGACTATACTATTAGACAAAAAATTAAATGGTGCAATCACTCCAGAAGAAGTTGTGGCTTGTATGATAGGTGTCAAGGTTGCTCGTCTTGCCGAAGACATTTCAAAGGACGATTCTTGGACAGACGTTATAGGTTATGCGGCACTTGGTGG
>Ga0208644_1004282_pt1 | contig 10810 bp, 21 predicted proteins | sample VirMetDEL_Nov_18_FD_184517 | JGI IMG/M metagenome (GOLD analysis project Ga0208644, IMG submission 184517) | Aqueous microbial communities from the Delaware River and Bay under freshwater to marine salinity gradient to study organic matter... | ecosystem: Environmental > Aquatic > Marine >... | reverse complement strand
TGTACACTGACAAAACGTGCCATTAATACCTCACATTAATAAGTGGGAAATCTTGTATTGCGTTTGTAGGTTGTCCTTGTCCATCAATGTTCATTGCTTGCCTCATGTAACCACCACGTCCATTTTCTCCGGGTGTGCCTTCAGCAACAATCTTCCAGTATTCTGATTTATCAGTTTGATCTGTAATCGGTAAAGCTAAGTGCCATGCCATTTGATATTTGAGTAATTGTACAAAGTGATGTGGCAATGCATATTCTTCAACATCATACTGATAGTCTACATAGACTTCTTCATAATCACTGAGTAGTTTATTTCCCATGATGCGATACTCACGTCTTACAGGTGCGCCAATTTCATCTGCGTCATACACAGCGCGTGGTAATCCAATCATGTCATTGGGTAATTGATATTCGTATTTGTATTCAGTAACAGGTGTTGTTACTAATCTTGCTAATTGAACTTTCTTAAATGAGAAAGACCATGGATGACTCGCAATCGTTTTAATCTTAATATCAGAATAGAGTCGATCACAAATGTTAGATTCATCTGTACCTTCGTTAAATGAAGAAATAGGTTTTGCTCCTAGCATCAACAATGCATCGGAACATATTGAAATTGCTGAATCTCCAGAAGCCATTTTATATCCTTTAAATGTGCAAATAGGTAGGCACCGAAGTACCTACCCAATCTGCATTAAAACACTTAGTCAGCGTCTGCGACTGATAATGCTGTACCGTCAGATACATCAACTACACCAGAAGCATTAGAAAGTACAACAACTAAAGATGCTGTAGGAACAGATGCGTCCCATAAGTAAATTAAGTCGCCTACTTTTAATACACTGTGTGCATCGTTGAAGTAACCTGATGTATTGATATCAGCAAGTGCATCAGTACCAGGAGCGGTATATGACCACATTTGTGGAGCATTACCAGCTTTAGACTGACCACCTATTGGTTGTAGATTGTCTTTGTTATAAGCCATGGTTTATCTCCTTAAGATTCACGACATGTGAGTGTTACAATACCTTCAGCATCAATCGCTACGGCACCAGCTGAGAACATAGCATTCACTAAGAATGATGTTTTTTCTGGAACATAGTTGATTTCTGTTTTAGGACCCATACCTTCAGCATAGCCGATCGCATCTTTGTGGAAAGCTAACACTGTTCTGTCTAAAGAACCGTCAACTGTTAAACCACCTTCAGTTCTGTCGCCTAATACGTGGAATGTGAAACCTAAGAATGTATTGATTTCACCAGCCACTAAAGCTTTAACAGTGTTGAAGTCAGAAGATGTTACTGCTGTTTCTGAAAGAAGTGATGCTAAGTTATTAGCGTGTAACACAACGTGACGATCCTGTGGAGGAACGTTACCTTTGTCTAATAGTTTTTTAGCTTCACGTAATTTTGCTACGTTTAAGTTTGTATCTGTACCACCGATGTCATTTGAAACAGTCAATGAAGTACCAGAACCATTTAACGCATCAATGATTAACTGATCTTGACGACGACCAATCGCATTAGCCACAACTTGCACTAATTCTTGTCTTTCATCAAAGTTAACTTTTTGTTGCATGAAGATGTCAGAATACTCTGCAGCATTCCAATCTTGCATAGTTGCTGTTACTTGTGAAAAATCCACATTTAACGGTGTTACATCTGTTTGTGGAATACGTAATGTTGCTACGCCTTTACCCACTTTAGGAAATTTTGCTGTTGAACCCTCAACGCCACGTCTTTGTCTAACTGCAGCTACAAGCTGTGCTTTAGCTTGGTAAGCCTGTTTAACCTCGGCATCAAATAGGGTAACAAAAGCATTGTTTAATCCAATAGCCATTTGAGACTCCTTAGTAATTAATAAAAATATGTATTAATCGCTGTGGTATGCCAGTGAAACCTGGGCCAGTGCTTGCTATTTACGATAGCCAGTCGACAAGGTTACTTGCGTTAAGGGTTGTATTCAGAACAAATACAATAAGCCTTACCCATGAATATACCATAGATAAGGCTAAATTGCAAGATAGATCGGCTTATCCGAAGTTTTGTGCGAAGAGTTTTTCGACTTTAGTTCGGTAGGCAGGATCAGAATGATACTTAGGATCAGCGACCATTTGATAGAGTTCATCTTTGGATGGTGCGCCTTCTACAGGTGTGACTTCAGTAGGGATACGTCCTTCATAAGAAGCTCTGAGTTTTTCTAATGCAGCAATACCTTTAGCTGTACCGCCCATAACTTTAAACTCTTCAAAGTCGTCTTTACCCCATACACCTTTTTGTACAAGACCAGAACCCCATTTCACAATGCCATTGATACGTGCATCTGCATTGGGACCTAAGAGTTTCTTTTCTTGCTCAACATTTACACGATAAGTTTCTGCATTGTTCATGTTCATTTCGACAACTTGACCTACTAAGTCATCTAGTGCAGCTTGACTCACCCCGTATTCTTTTGCCCAGTCAACAACGTGTTGTCTTACTGGATCATCTTCAGGTGTACTACCAAAAGCAGATAAGTCATAATTACCATCTTCTGGTGCTTTGTGTTTACCTTGTGATATTTTCTTACGTAAATCAGACCATGATTTAGCAATACCTTCTAAGTCTGGCTCAGATCCATCTTCTTTCCAAAAGTTTTCAGGCCACCAATCTGGTCTTTCTAAAGGTTCATCATCATCTTCACCTGCCTCTTGTAATGCAAAGTCATCCTTTGCTTTGACTTCTTCAGGATCACGATGATCTATTTCTACTTTCTGTGGGTTTTCTTCGCTAGCTTCCTCTGGTTCTGGATTAGCTCCATCGAGTAGGCCAGTGCTTTCTTGCTCCACACTAGGCTCGAGTGTTTCTTCCATTATAATTTCCTTGCTCTAATTAACCTTGCTTCTAAATCCTTAACGATACTATTTTGTCCTTCTCGATAATATGCATAGCTTGGATCGCTACCCGGCAAGGCAACAGGTTGCTCAACAACTGCATGACGCAGCCATTTTAATAACTGTTCACCGTCCTCACCCCCAAGGACTCTTAGACAGAGACGATCTACATCATCTCTTTTTTGATTCACATCTCTAACGTCAAGCGGTAATGCTTGATCTAAATCTTCCCATCCAGCCATTATTGTCCCTCTTGTTTCATCACTTCAGCAGCAACAGCTCCTGCAGCTTCTGGATTCTCTTGTGCCATTTGTTGTGCTTGTGCTGCCATCTGTTCTTGCATCATAATACGTTCTACCTTTGTTGTCCTGATGCGTTGTGGTATGCCTAATTGTTCTGCAATAAAGTCTAACATCTCATCGACCTTCACAACCATCTGACCTTGTGGTCCAGCTGCTTGTGCAATCTGAGCATACTGCAATACCTTCTCGACTTCTTCCATTGCTTGTGCCATTGCTAATGGAGCAACAGGTGCAATCTTAATTTCAAGACCATTCACTTTTAATGGCATCGCAATCAATCCACGATCATCCATTACTTTTAAGATCTTAGTAACTAATGGTACCATTGTTTCGTTAATCAAACGACCAAAAGCAGAGCCTAAGTTTTGTGCTAACTCTTTCATACGCTCCACCACTTCTGTTGCTGATCGAGCTGACATATTGTCTGGTGGTAATGATTCATCTAATAAGATACGTTTGATGTTCTGACGTAAGTCATTCATGATGATTTGTGATACGTTAAAGTCACCCGCACGTGGTAATGGTCTCAATGATTCACCTTGTGGACCACCGTTACGTGCAACAGGAATGATAGCACCTGGCATAATCTTTACGGTATTTGGATTCAATACACCATCATCGGCTGCTGTATAAACCCCTGCAATCGAGAGAGAAGCATTCTTTAACACTAACTCTAATGTTTTGTTCAGTGTCTTTACATCAGGCAATGCAGTAATCAGTGGACCACGTCCATAGATCTCACCTGCAACTTTTGCATAACGTGCCACAATCCATGGGCTGTAATCCATACGTCTGTATACAATTTCTGTTTTAGATTCTTTGTGAATGACATGATAGCAATAGTCACCACGCTTCTGATCAAACACAGTTGCTTCCACCAACTCCACATCATCTGTCGGTTTATCATCAATCTTCTTTTGTAATTCAGTTGGAATCTTTGCATCTGGCCATTGTCTTTGTATCACTTCACCTTTTAAGCGAATACGTCTATACACGTTATCCACTTGTCCATCTGCACCTTCTTCAAATGAGACAAGGTATTGTGGTACAGGAATAAAGTTAATTGGATTCACATCATCACCTGGTTGCACCATCATGACTGCTGTACCTACGCATAGGTCAAGTAAGAACTCACCAATCGCAATATCAAAGTTAGATTGCTTAAGTGTTGCAAATAACTTTTCTGAATATACATCTAATGCAGCTTGTGCTTCTTCACGTCTTTCTACAGGAATATCAGTACCTGGTTCTAGTCGACACCATTTACGTTGTGGAGGGAAGATACCAGACTGCATACGGTTAGCAAATCGTTGTGTAGAGTTAATCGCTGTAGAATCAAACACACGATTCATCTTCTTGGTACCACCCACCTTGCCATCGTAATGTCCATCATAAAGATTACGTTGTGGCAACGCAAACTCATAACATTCCTCGTATAAGTTTCTAAAGTCTTCTTTTTTAATTAGCGCTTTGTCATGTCGCTTTAAGACTTCTTCTGCATTTAATCTCATCATTGTTGCCATACTTATCCCTTTTTATGTTTATTTGCAAAGTTACGTGCAGCTTCTTTGCTGCTAAATCCCCACTTCTTCAGTGCGAGTTTCAATCTTGTTGGTCTCCCTTTTTCATCTGTTAACGGACCATCCATCCCACTAAACCGTGCAGCAAAACTGACACGACGACCATCAGTCCCAGAACTTTGTGGTGGCTTAAGATCTCCACCATCTTTGTTTTCAAAGTATTTACGTCCTTTTTCATTCAGTCCACCTTCAGGATTTTGATAAGCTTTCTTTACCATTATTCATTCCAACTTAATATAATCTCAGCAGCATGAGCATTGTTATTCGTATCTGCATTGGTTAATCTAAATAAGTAAGTTGTGAGTCCTTTTAATATTAAGTTGTTACCACCAGCCTCACCTCCAGCACCTTTTTTACCAAGACCACCTGTTAAAATTTCTTGCAATACTAAAGTTCCTAATGAAGTAATCGTTGGATTAACAATCGCTACACCTTGGCTAGTAATGGTGCTTGCTCTATTTCTTTTTATAATAGTCAATGGTGTTCCACCTGAAACGACTGAACCTTCATATAAATAACCAATCGCATTACCAGAAGATAATCCTGAAATACTCATAATAGGATTCATACCGCTTGGAAATGCAAGTGCAATGTCAATGCTTTCTGTAGCTGGCAATGGATCTAAAAAAGTTCGTACATATCCTAACGAAAAAGCTTGACCTTCAATCAGTCTAACTTGTTCAATATCTCGAGTTGGATATGCGCCTTTATACAGTTCCATCTATTTCTTCTTCTTCGGAAAGCCTTTTAACATATTCTTATAAGCTTTTGGAGATATAGTTGAATCTTCTTTAGATCGACTAATTCCTTTTTTCTTACGCTCATTGATGTTATGGTATAAACCTTTCTTTTCCATTAGTAGCTCTTTTTCTTTGCTTGACCTGATTCAGACATCGCAATCGCTACCGCTTGTTTACGTGATTTAACTGAAGCGCCTGATCCTGACTTAAGTTTGCCAGATTTATATTCTTTCATTACCTTCTTTACTTTCTTTTGCATCTTATCCATCATAGTTTTACCCTCTTTCCTAATTGACCTTCTTCACCTAATTGTGATGACGTGCCTTCACCCAACATTGGAAGTCCTGTACCAACCATACCACCAGCACCACCAGCTTTTGCTAATAGTCCAGCAGTACCTCGTGTTAATCTTTTACGTGCTGCCGCTGCTGCACCTGTTTCTCTTTTTTCAGCTTCTACTGCTTTTTCAGATGTAGCTTTGTATTTAGCCATGGCTTGTTCCATGGTTCCAGACAAACCTTTTTGCTGTGACGCTAAACGATCAATTTCACGATTAATTAAATCTCTTGTTTGATCAACTCTATACCAACGTGCATAAGATGGAGAAGTTTGTTTATAAAAATCTGTGCTTTGAACATAGCCGTAATAACGATTTAATGCGCCACCGTACGCTTTAGTGCTTGCACCCATTGCTGCACTCCAAAGCCTATTAGCTTCTTTATTAATATCAGCAAGACTTTGTACTTTACCAGTTAGTGCATCAACTTCAGATTTTTTAGCTTGATATGATGTATCAAATGCTTTCTTAAAAGCTTCTGATGAAGCAAAACCTTTACCGCCACCAGTAAGCTTTAATGCTTCTTGTTCAGATCCTGGATAGACTAGACCCTGAGTGAGAGCTTCTTGATATGATAAGGACTTAGCCATACTAGCCTCCGAGGGTTTGTTCTTCGTCAGTCACACCAAGTTCTGGCATAAAGCGTGCTTCAGACAATAATGATCGTTTACCACCCCGCATTGTTGCTTTACGTTTTGCTGCCATTTGTTCTTCCATCGTACGACGCTCTGCTTCTGCTTCTGTACGCATACGTTCTGTTTCTTTCTGTTGCATTTCAATTTGTTGTTGTGTTTGCTGAATCATCTTATCTTGTGCAGATGTATCCACCTTTGGCATCTTCGGTGCGCCACCAAATAATCCACCCATTAACTTCTCCTCATCATGTAATAGTCTTGTTTATCTGCACTGTATTGCTTGAGGATACCTTCTTCAACAAATCCTAAGCGTTTAGCCCAATTTACAGCACGTTGATCATTGGATCGTACCGTAATTTGTAGTCGATGTAAAGTAAATAATATCTCGCAGATATCAAAGAATACATAAGCACCTTTAGTCATAGCTATCGGGTATCGTCTAGCTTGCTCAGTAAATAAAGCACCAACTTCAGCAACACCATTCCAGAAGATAACAGCTCCAAACACAGCAACAGGATAACCGTTAACGATTGCAGTAACAAAAGGACCAGAGCTAGACTGCTGGATAATGTGGGCCTTACAAACATCCAGACCAACTCCTGAAACGCCAAATATAGATTCTTCATTAAAGTTATCCAAATGATAGGGTTTAAAGTTTGTATAATACCCGCCAACGACTTTAGGCATATACTCATCAAGGTATTCACGTTTAATCGAATACATTAAAGTCAGAGGTCACGACAGTTTGTGAGATCAATGTGTTTTGTTGTAATCCAGACTTGGTCATGCGTTTATGTTCACCGCCACCTAACATGAGGTAACCAAATGCATCACCAATGTGTGAGTGTTCATTTTTATTTGGACTATCTTTAAATCGTTCTTGCCCTGCACCGACGGCAATTCGTTTGAAATGATAACCACCGGCTAATGACTTGCGTAATTTTTTACATGAGGTATGTACAATCAATCCAGGCTTTCCTGCAATCAATCGTTGCATGGGTGCGGCTGCACCTTCACGTCGCACTTGGAAATTGTTACTTGCCGTGGGTTGTGCTTTGAGTCCTAACGTTCTTAAGTAATCAAAGGCAGTGACTTCATAGATCGCATCACGTTGCATACCCGCAGGGTCACCCCACACTAACACTTGGGCTTTTGGAAAGCGTGCATTAATCTCAGCGAGTAACTGTTGACCAAAACGTTCTAGCCCCATATCTTCTGTAACAATCTCATGTAACACTACCCATCGTCCATTGGCTAATCTCTGACCAATCGCAGCGGCTGGTGTTAAACCAAAGTCAAGACCAATATGAATCGGTAGGTTTGGATCGTAATCGACCTCAGCACTACTCATCATGTTGTCATCATACTCAGGCCATACGGGTCTACCTTCTTGGACATAAGTGTATTTGCCTTCTGCATAACATCGAATCCAATCTAAGTTTTTACCCCCCAACATTTGTTGATAGTATCCACCGGGTAAGTTATTAACGTTTTCTGCACGCTCGTTCACCCTCCACCAACGACCACCGGCAAAGATGTGGTCATTAGCTTCAGGGTTATCAGGTAAATGCTCAGGGGATACTTCTACGACGCCACCTGGTTGTTTAAAGAAGTCCCATCCATACTTACCTGTAATCGGTTCTTTCTCACTTAAGCGGAACCACCAATGGTCATCATCCATTGGGTTAGTATCCATCCAAACTCCATGCCAAGTCGGTCCACCATCCCGCTGTGTAGGATAGCGACCAACCCGATGAGTAAGACCATCAATAACAGCTTTTGGAAGTTCTCGTGCTTCATTGACCCATGCTCCTGTAAGTTCAAGTGATAATAGTTTACGTACGTCTTTAGGTTGGTCCAATGCTAAGAAGATCACTTCACAATCTATGCCTGCGGCATCGCCTCGGGAGGGTAGGCGGATGTGATGAGTGATAGGAGGTGTATATAACATCGGACCAAAAGTGTTTTCAGGAAATAACTCTTGCCATGTCTTAATCGTTGTTGTCTTTAATTCTGGATAAGAGTTCCTGACAATTACAAATCTTGTATAGCGAATGCCATCTTGAGGTGATGGCTTTTGTCTGACGGCACGCATCATGATTTCAGCAGCACACGCGTAGGACTTCCCCGAACCTACAGGACCCATTAATCCTCTGACAAAAGCATTGCTTTGTAGAAATTGATAAGTCGTCAGTGCGCCACTGAAGTCAAGATCAATGCCTGGACCCGCTAGTGCTTTTTTACTACGCTCTTTTTTATTACTCATTCTTCATCATCAATATCTTTAAACTTCATGGTTGCAATACGTTTGAGTTCTTGATTCTCTTTCCATAGCACATCAATAATTTCCATGACTCGGGTATTATTCATGTGTGCCATAGCAAACTCTTCACGCAACTGTTCAATCATTGCCTTGAGTTCCATCTTTAGTCTCCAGTTGTTTTACTAAAAATGCGACATAATGTTGTAACTTCCGCAAGTCCTCAACACCCCCTTTATCCCGCCAACGCAGTGCGTACTTTATAATATTACCATTCAAGAATCCTTCATAGGCCTCGTCTGATAAATACTCTTTCATCACATCTATAGGTTGAATAGCATGTCGCTTGTAATGGTCGCCACCAACTTGGATGTCTTTTGGATCAGTCATGTTTTTTTCTTCCTAGTCTTTTTTGTGCTTCTTGTGCAAACTTAACGACAACCTCAAAATGTTGACTAGGATTGGCTAATACTTTATCAATCCATGCCGTGTGTCTGTCGTAGTTTTTATTATACTCTTTCAATGTATCCCTGACGTAATAATAATATTCTCTACCATACAAATTTACTTCAGCTTGATTCTTCACCATCGGGTGCTTCAACTGAGGAATCTTCTCCTCTTCCTTCTCGATCGGGTTCCACATCAATAATCTCCGGAGCTTTTACATTAATTCCAATCACGGATGGCTTGTCAGATTCATCAGGATTGTCCAATAGACCACTGGCTTTCGCCAACAACCGTAACGTCTGTACCTTGTCCCACAATTCAATCTCGATCTCTCCTGTCTTCGGATTAGTCTTGATTCTTTTAATTGCTTGCATGGCTGTTTCAGGAATGTCTTTACTTGCTTTGACTTTGACATTACCTGCTTCATCCCATTCCATGATATCAGACAGTTTGGTATTGGCCATACATAACAGCGAATACGCTACGGCTTCTCGATTCGCTGCTAATGTGGTACTTCTCTCCAAGTTCTTTTGCAGGGTCCTGACACCCCCATACCCTGCAAGACTTGGAATCGGTTTCTTTTTGTTTTTAGTCTCAGGCATTAGAACGGCAAGTCGTCTTCAAGTTCGTTCAAATGATCTGAGGACATAGCCTGATTCGCTGGCTGCGTATTCTGTACTGGTGCTTGTGACCCGGCACTGCCACCCGTAACAGGATTACCAATTCGTACGCGTCGATATGGTTGACCACTGTTCTTCCCGATTCCGTCCCATACATCGATAAAATGTCGTTGACCGTTAGGTAAGGTAATTTGACTCGTGTAGTCAGGATGCCAATCCTCTTTTTTGTTTGTATTTATATTGCAATATACTTCGCCTTGCTTTTCTTGAAACCCATTATCTTGTGCCATTATTCTTCCTCGCTTTCAATTTCATAAATATGGACGACGGCTGCGCCACCATCCCTCGCTTCCCCTCTGGCAATCTCAATGTATTCAAATTGACTATCGTCATCATACACGTTAGCTTTCATTAATGCATCTAATATTGCTTTAAGAGTGTTATCTAGGTCAAACTTACGCTTAGACCTAGGATGTATCATTACACTAATCCCAAGAGTTTTATCACCTAATCCTCTATACCCTTGTGCCTTTACAATCGCAAAGACTTCATCGGTAAATTTTTTCCCAGCAGGAGAGATATATCTTCGCTTTCCCGATGCATGCCAATAATTATTGACACTAGGTGGATAGGGTAATTCATATCTTAGTGTTGGTGTCATAACTGATTTAATCTTGAGTTAATGTCTTTATTACAATATGCTTTAATCGCATCGTTAATAATGCTCGCCTTGGTACGCTCTTGCTCTCGTGCTGCTTTACCGAGAAGTTCCACACTTTGTGGAGTAAGGCGTACTAAGAATGGCTTTAGATCACTCATATAGTCTCCATTTCATGAGCTTAAAAATCAAGCTCAACATACTTGTTACGAACCTTTTTCGTCGGACGTCCGCGACTCCGTATTTCATTTTCATGTTCTTTGGCTACATCACGCTTACACAACTCAACCATCTTCAGATACTGACTGGCCCCTATCATCTTCAAGCCATGCCCGTCAAAACCCTTAGTCATTTTCCAGT
>Ga0208644_1004280_pt1 | contig 10810 bp, 8 predicted proteins | sample VirMetDEL_Nov_18_FD_184517 | JGI IMG/M metagenome (GOLD analysis project Ga0208644, IMG submission 184517) | Aqueous microbial communities from the Delaware River and Bay under freshwater to marine salinity gradient to study organic matter... | ecosystem: Environmental > Aquatic > Marine >... | reverse complement strand
GATTGGGTTTGAGAACGATCGAGGTGAGCTCATTGCATTTGCTAAGAGATACCGCAAACTACACAAGCTGCAAGAGGAGTTTGAGATGCTAGACAAACGAGAGCTAAGATCTAAAACTACTAGACGGCAATACGGGATGCACATGACTCAGCAACGTAAGCGACAAGGAGAGCTGTATATACGTGACTGGTTGATGAGCCCAAGAGGAACAGACGAAGATGGGAATGTAACGCTAAACATGCATAAGATCTACGACCCAGCGCTTCTACAAGAGTTAATCAAGTTCAATCACAAGGGAAACTTTGACCGTGTTATGGCCTTAATGGTAGGAATGTACCACACGCGAGAGTTATATAATAGAGAGGTGGTCGAGATTACCTCTGACAGATCCCAAGACGACTGGTTTGATAAGAATTATAGATAATTTTGCAAGGATATGTACGGCTCACATAAGATTCCCCAACAACGTCTTCCCCTTTCTAAGAAAACCAAGAAGTGGAGGGAAGAATGCGTAGATGCTTTCATCAATCTATCGAAGTTCGGGCTATCTGAGCGACGTAACTATCTCAAGACCCTCTACGACTATTACAACGGAGAGATTGATGAGCAGGACTACAAGTACGTTCTTAAGCCGTACGGACGTACTAGAGAGAACTTCCCATCAAAGCTCCGCAACTACAACATCCTCAAGCCAATCATAGACTTGTTGCTGGGGGAAAAGGCTAAGCGCCCGCTAAACTTTACAGTAGCAGTTAAGAACGGGGATGCAATCTCTTTGAAAGAAGAGGCTAAGAAGCAAGCCCTAATAGCTGCAATCCAAAAGATGTTTGTGCAGCAGATGGTGGCGCAATCTGATCCTGATGCTGGGGCAGAGTCTCAGGTAGACCCTAATCAACTCCCTAAGCAGGTACTAGAGCAGTTCGAGACCTCATATGTAGACGATAGAGCGATTAAGGGCCAGCATGCTATAAACTACATCATCCAAAATGAGGAGGTGTACGACAAGCTGCAGAAACTATTCTTTCACTTCCTAGTATCTGGGGAATGCTATACAGAGAAAGGTGTACGACGTGGAGAGCCGTTCTACGACGTAATGAACCCTCTGGATATTGATTTCGACAAAGACCCAGATATTGATTTTGTAGAGGATGGGGATTGGGCTATTGTCAGAAAGTTTGCTCACGCATCTACAATCATTGATCAATTTGGGGAGTACCTGAGTGATGAGCAAATCCTTGAGCTAGAGAACCCACAACAAACCTCTGTAGACTCATACCTGCTGTACAGGGCCGAGGCTTCTGGTGCAGACGATAACATCTACCGTAACAGGTTAGTTGAGTGCGTCACAGTCTACTGGAAAAGTAGAAAGCGAATTGGGTTCGTATCATACATGGACCCAACTACCGGAGCTGTAGAAGAGTTTGAAATCCCAGAGGGGTACCGCATGCCTAGCGAAATGAAAGAGCTCGGGGGCAAAGTCACTTACGAGTGGGTAAATGAGGTATGGAAAGGAACTAAGATTGATGGTAGATTCTTTGTAGATATCAACCCAGTCTCTAACCAAAGATTGTCACTAGACAATCCTTCAAGATGTAAGCTGCCAGTCAACGGGAGAAAGTATTCGGATATCAACTCGAATAACGTCTCAATAGTCAGCCTAGGCATCCCATACCAGCTCAACTATAATATCTACAAGTACCGCATGGAGCTTGCGATCGCTCGGTCTAAGGATATCATTGCTCAATTCGATATCAACATGATCCCTAAGAAATGGGACATGGACAAGTTCATGTACTACGTTGAGGGTACTGGGATTGCCTGGGTTGATTATAACAAAGAGGGGATGCAACTATCTCCACAACATCAGTCCGTTCTAGACATGTCCATTAAGACTATTGGGCAATACATCACTCTACTAGAATCTATACAAGTAGAGTGGGAAAAGATCTCTGGGGTAAATAGACAGCGTCAAGGATCTATCGGGCAGTATGAAGGCAAAGGCTCTTCGCAGCAAGCAATTGTACAGTCATCTCACATTACTGAAGACATCTTCCGCAAGTTTGCAAACTTCGAACAACGAGAGCTGCAAGGCCTACTGGACTATTCTAAAGAGGCTTGGCTGACTGGTAAGAAAGGAATGTATGTAATGCCTGACTCTACCATGCAGTATGTAGATATTGACTCCATGAAACACATGGAGAGTGAGTACGGGGTATTTGTATCTGACGCAGGAGTTGACATAGAGAAGCTCAAACAAGCTAAAGGTTTGGCTCAGGCTATGATTCAGAACGGTACCCCCGCATCTGAGGTTCTAGATATGTTCGATACGGACAACTTCGCAGGTATTAAGAGCAAGATTAAGAAGGCGGAGAAAGCTAGACAAGAACTTGAGCAAGCGCAACAGCAAGCACAACAACAGGCTCAGCAGCAACAAGCTCAAATACAGCAGATGGGTATCCAACAGCAGGCTATTGACAAAGAGAAAGACCGTCAGCTAGAAATAGAACTAGCCTTGATTGCAGCAGAGTCTAGAAATAGTGAGTCTCAGGACAGCATGAAGATGCAGGACATGATCAAGAAGCATGAGCAGAAAGATCGAGAACTAGACATCAAAGAGCAGGAGCTGGCTCAGAAAATGAATCAATCTCCTGAGCAATGACCAACGCTGAGAGACGGGAACTACTAAATCGAACTAAACAAGCACAGGCTCAAGGATTCCAGGGGTCTGTGCTTGATGTGTTTCAAAACCCCATAGCTCTTCAAGACTTTGCTATGGAGCAGCAAATGCAACAGCAACAACAAATGCAGGCTCAGCCTAGAAATGTTGAAGTAGCTGCTACCCCAGAACAACAAGAGCAAGGACTTAGAGGCAGATCTCAACAAGATGCTCCAGGAGCTATGGTATTCCCAAACGTCCCAGCTAATACCCCATTCAATACTGTTGGGATGAAGTTCCCTGTTAACATAGAGAAAAGGGATGAGATGGGGCACTTAGTAGAGTCACATCAAAACGTACCGCCTGGGCTAGTAAACATTGGGACAGGGCCTAAGAGAGGAACAGTTATAGAAACACCTGCACGTAAACAGTATGGAGGGAGAAAGCTGAGAAGAGATGCAATGGAGATGTTCCCTGCACTAGAGAGCTTAGGTAGGATCAGAGTGAAGGTCGATAAGGACTTTACAGATGAAGCTACTGGTGTTGGGAACATAGAATACTTCTCCCCCGGTACCCCTGAGATACCATACCCAACTGGTAATGTGTTTGATAACCCAGGATCTGACAAAAGGCGTGCAATATTAGTTGGTCCTAAATCTGCTAACCCCCAAGCAGTCGCATTAGACATGCTGCATGCACTCCCAGAAGTAGACCCTAAGTATAATCAACTGCTTCAGGAGTTCGGGGGGAGCCTCAATGATGAGGAAATCAAATACTGGTACGACGATGCAAAGAATGAAGGTTGGTGGGATGACGCTTGGGGTGGGTATGAGCAGTACAAGAAGAACTACATAGACGGTAAGCTAAGAAACCTGCTGTTTGAGGGTACAGAAGAGGAGTTTGCAAAGAGTAACTACAACCCTACAGAAAGAGATCTAGTAAAAGAGCACGAACCGGCAGCATTTGAGAAGTTCCAAGAGATACAGACTTACCTAAAAACGCCTGTAAATACTAAACGTAAGAAAAACAAACTAGGCGGATACAGACCACTCCCAAAATACTAAGTGCTATATTTTAATTAGTACTATAAAAAAAGTTTTTACAAAAGCAAACCCAAACACTTTAAATACTTTTGCAACATGGCAACACCAGACGACAAATTAGATCTAGACTCAATCTCCTTCGATGATATGATTGGAGATGGGTTGGCTTCTATCCCAGACATTGAAGATGTTGAAGAAGAAGTACAAGAAGAGCCTCAAGACGAAGAGTTTGAGGACACAGTTGAAGAAACCGAAGAAGAGTTTGAGCAAGAAGACGAAGGTTATGCTGATGAGTATAATCAAGAAGAAGGCTACGACAACGAAGACCCAATCGAAGGTGAGGGGGACGGAACTGTGGCCTTTGAAATTGCTAAAACTCTTGGATTTGAACTTGAGAACGAGTACGCAGATACTGTAGAAGGACTTACAGAGTTTACTAGAGACCTTGCACAAGAAGTTGCAGAGGATCAACTAGAGTCACTGTTCCAACAGTTCCCAGAGGTGCAAAAACATCTCGACTATGTAATGGCTGGTGGAGATTCTTCTAAGTTCTTTGAGGCTTACAATCCAAACACTGACTATAACAACTTTGAGATTAGTGAAAAAGATCTAGGAACGCAACGTGCTATTCTGGGACAATACTTTCAACTCAAAGGGCATGACAATGAGTTCATCCAAGAAATGCTGGATGACTACGAAGACTCGGGTAAATTGTTTGGGAAGGCTACCGCAGCTAAAAGCGCGCTAGCACAAGCTCAAGCAGAGTACCGTGAGAATATGCTAGCAGAACAGCAGCGAGAGCAAGAGCGTATTGCTGAGGAGAACTCGCAGTTTTGGGAAGGTGTTGCAGACATTATCGAAACAGGTAATGAGTTTGCAGGAGTAAGCATCCCAGATAGACAGAAAGGACAGTTCTTTGATTACATCTCTGAGCCTGTTGGGCCTAACGGAGAGACTCAAAGAGACATGGACTACGCAGAAGCAGAACTAGAAGTTAAACTTGCTATCGACTACTTGATGTATAGTGGGTTCAACCTAGAAGACATAATTAATACAAAAGCTAGAACTAAAAGCGCACAAGGTCTACGAGATCGGATTCAATCTAATCAAGAGAGAACCAAGAGTGCTAGAAAGGCTAGCCGACGTACAAAGGAATTTGATCCAGATGATCTGGACATGACCGCGCTTTTTTAACAGCAACAAATTTTTAAATTAGAATATCATGGCTTTGATGCAAGTACTGAAAACGTACTATAATGACCAGCAGATGACCGACACTAACTCGTTGGTCAATGCTTTGATGGAGAAGCCCGAAGAGCTCTCACCCATCATCACGCACCTAGCCGGACGCGAGGAGAAGAAGTTTCCACTCTCTTTCCTCACCGAAGGTGTAGGTAATACTAAATCTATTGACCGCTTCGAGTACGAGTACCGAGTGAAAACTCACGAAGTAAACGTACGACCAGTAGTAAATGGATCAGCATCCGCACAGGGTGCCGGAGGTGCAATTTTCTCTGTAACCTTCCCTGACAAATTCTTCATTTTCCCATATACTCTCGTATCTCAATCTGGGGTACTTGCTCGTATTATGGCAGAACCACAACCAGTAGAAGGTGGATATGAGTACAAGCTAAAGCTTGTTTCTCCTGACCAAACCAACATGCCAGCAGCAGATCTTGCTGACGGCGCTCTATTTGGTATGTTGTTCGCTAACGTAGGTATTGACTTCTCTAGAGGTAACGCATCTAACTGGGCTGCTCCAGGTCTAGTAAGATCTAAGATTGGTACTGTACGTAAGTCTTACCACTTCGCTGGTAACGCTAAAGATTACGTAGCTGAGTTCGAACTCCCAATGAAGGAAGGTCGTTCTACCAAGCTTTGGATGGACTACGAAGAGTACCGTCACATGCTCAAGTTCAAGGAAGAGTGTGAGATGTACTACTGGTATGGTACCAAAACCTACGACAGCAATGGTGTGAATGAAATGCTTGACGAAAACGGCCAACCAGTTATCTCTGGTCCTGGTTTGTTTGAGCAGATCATCAACAAAGACACCTACTCTACCCTTACTCAGTCTAAGATTGAAGACACCATCGGTGACCTCTTCTACGGTATGACTGACGCTACTGACAAGCAGGTAACCCTGTTCACCGGTATTGGTGGTGCAAGAGAGTTTGACAAAGCTCTTCGTAACTACTACAGCGGTAACTCTTACCTACAAACTACCGAGTCTAAGTTCATCACTGGCTCAGGTCGTAGCTTGGGTATTACTGGCTACTTCACTTCGTACGATCACATTGATGGTCATACCGTGAACGTAGTTAAAGTTCCTCTATTTGATCATGGTCCTGTAGCACAGGCTTCTAACAAGCACCCAGAAACTGGATTGCCACTGGAGTCTTACAGAATGACTTTCGTAGATCAATCTACCTACGACGGTCAGAACAACCTGCAGATGATCAATAAGAAAGGCCGCGAAATGCTGCGTTGGTGTGTTGCTGGTTCTGTCGTTCCTAACGGCTTTACCGCTACTGACACTCGCGCTTCAGATATCGACGGTGCTTCTGTCCACATGTTGAAAACAGCTGGTATCCTGCTTCGCAGATTCGATACCTCGCTCGATCTTCAGTGTGTAGCATCGTAATTTGTGTTTGGTTTGCTGGATGGGGAGGTGTAATGCCTCCCCACTCCACTTTACGCTAAGCACACCACAATAGTTATTCTTTCAATTTAAAAGAACATGAGAAAAGTAATCATCAGACGCAAAGAAGTCCTGAACCATCTCCCCAAAGAGATCCGTGCAGGCGCAACAATTGTCATTGGGAGTATCTACGTAGGTAGACAACCTCTCAAAGGCCTAGAAGGAGAAGAAGCCCACAAGCTTCTGGCTAACATTCTAGATGTCCCACCTGGTCACCAAGACTGGCCTAAAAAAGAGAAAGACTTTTGGGCATCTATGAGAGTAAAGGTTCCATTCGAAGGAGTAGAACTAAACATTACAGTAGACGAGCAAGGCAATCCAGAAAATGCAATGGACTACCTGACTTACAAGTGGTGCATGAAGCACAGACTAGTAGCAGATACTAAAGCAGAAATGGAGGCAGATGGTAGAAAAAGATTCTACATCTACGATCCGCAGAAAGATTTGCTTAAGAAGAACAACGCAGTCAAGATCTCAAAAGAGGCAGACAAGGAGTTCATCAAAGCATCTGCTAATGTAGATAAGATGAAGCGCCTACTACGACTACTGTCAGACGGGAGCAATCCTGACAAACTAACTGACATGGAGATCGAGAATCTTCTGTATGACGTAAAGAAGAGCAACCCAGCGAAGTTCTTGAAGTACGCTACAGACAAAGATCTTGACCTACGTGCAGAGATTGCAGAAATGGTGGAACATGGAGTAATCCGTAAGATTGGGAATCAGCACATTGATGGTGACGAAACAATCGGGGAGAACATCACAGACACCATTGTATACTTTAAGAACAAGAAGAACTCAGGCGCCGTAAACGCCATGAGAGCTAAACTGAAAGACGTCAAGTGACTATAAACGAGATGCATATAGCTGTTAACCTGGGGGTGCAAAAGATTGCATCCTTCCAGGTTGACAACTTCCTACAAGAGGAGGTTGATCACGAACTTAATATTGCGATGGATCGCTTTATCAAGCAACGTTATCATCCTCTCTCTAATAGGTTCCGTAAGGGATTTGAGCAGTCTCAGAAAAGAATTGATGATCTGCGGCACCTGGTTGTAACCGCTACAGTACCTACTTTTTCTGACAACGGTATCCAGCTGGGAGAGGATGAGTTTTACTTTTCTGATAGAGCTGCTCTCCCCAATGATTACCTGTTTTTGGTAAGTGTACGTGCAAGTATTCTAGATGCATGCCAACCAACCATAGCCAGTGTATTAAACACAGAATTTGCATTTCAAAGAATTGATCTGACCCCACCTGTAGCAGGGTACATACTAACCAATATCTGGATGGACCCATCAGGCGGAGGATTAGTTCAAATTGCTAACAACGTAGACGGATTGACAAAGGATGAGCTCCTAGACCCGCAAACCTACGTTCAAGTAAGCCCAGTCCCTGCAGTATCAGTAGAAGACATTAACGTCAGTATTATTGAACAAACCCCTACCGCTGACGGGAACGAGCTCTTTTTAAAACTGGAGACAGATCTATACCCTAACTACAACACATATAACACGACTCTATACTGGACTCACCCCACAGATGGGACAGTACAGCAAGTAGTAATGGAGACTCCGCAAATAATTACCCAAAGTAAAAGGACCATTACGCCACAGACAGTCAGAGTCTCATCATGCAACTATTCTCAGCTAGATGATATCTACACACTGCTAGACGATCCATTTAATACAACTAAAAGCACGTCCCCTCTGTACACCATTGAAGAGAACTTCATAGACGTATACTCTAACAATGAGTTTGTAACTGAGAGTGTAAGACTAAAATATATTCGACGCCCGCAACGAATGAGTAAATCACTCGGAGTAGGGTGCGAGTTGCCAGAACACACTCACCAAGAGATTGTGGAGATGGCAATTAAAAGCATACTTGAGGGCATACAAGACCCTAGGTATCAAACGCAATCTGCTGAAACTGCAGAGAGCGAGTAATTTTTGAATAAGAATCCCAAAAACTAAGAACTAATGGGAACTAATTTATCACAAGTGTTCATCTCGAACACTGATGTTTTGCAAGCCCCTTCTGGGGCTGGTACAGATGCCTTTACTGACCTGGCCTCAACTCCAGAAGTAGGTATCTGGGCTTATAACGCTGATGCTAACGGCGATCACTGGACTAATAGTGCTTTGTACGGAAATTCAGTTTTGCCTGCAATTTCTGTAGCTGGCTTTCCTGCAGATGGTGCTGCATCTATTGGTGACGCCGATGACTTGGAAGCAGTTGCTGATCAAATGAGACTTGATCGTACAATTCAAGGTGGAGCACCAGGATGGTTCTTTAAGAGCCTGCAGTTTGCACAAGGAACTGCAAACAATCCTATTGCTAGCCCGCTTATTGATGTTAGTAGCATCAAGAGAATTAAGTACGATCCATTTGAAGCTACTGCAGGTCACCTTAGCACTTTGACTCCTAACGCTACATTTACCGGTGTAACCGGTGATGTAACTATTAAGATCATCTTCCGTGCAATGCCTACAGACCAACTGAGCTACTACGACGCTAATGCTACTAACTACACCATCTTGTCTGGTAGTGACCAGTTGCCACTCGGCATCTTTAACACTACTAACCACAAGGCTATCAGTGTAGAAGTTAGTGGAGACGACTTCAGCTCTAACACTACCTTTGTAACTGCAGCTATTGCAGCTATTCAGGCCAATGATCTGCTGAACAAGTCTGTTACTGCTACTGGATCTACTGCCCTGGCTATTCAGTCTAGACACGTAGGTTTGATCTTTGATGTAGTAGTTACTGATGGTAATGGTGATGACTTGATTGCAGCATCTGCAGCGGCTAACTTCATTACTGAGGTAGTGACAGGTCAAGTACTTGGTACTGGTAACCCTTGGCAAGTGTTGGGTGAAGAAATCCGTTGTCGTTCGCGCTACGGTAACTTCAACCGCATGTACCTGCCACAGAACATGGCTACTTACACCCAGAACTACAGCTACGACAAGATCACTATTGAGTATGAGCACAACTGGCCAAACTCTTCAGGTATTGCACCTGCAGGAGCATTGAACCAGATTGTAATCTACAATACTGATACTGATGGTACTGCACCTACTGGCACCGAAGGTACCTTTGATGATACCTTCGTATACACTATTGGAACTGCAATAGAGTACCTTTGGTAACAACTAACCTAATGGGGGGCACAATTAAGTGTCCCCCTTTACTTCTTTACTATGCCTACAAACCCACTAGCTCCAGTACAGATTAACCCTAGCGGTACTCAGGTATTTATAAATATCCAAGTACCTACAAACCCCTCCCCTGTTTACATTCTAGAGATTTCTTATAGTGGGGGTACTACTACTATTGAGAACTTAACTGCTCCAAGCGGTACCATAAACTATATTGCAGATATAGAAATTAGTGGCGTAGTAGTAGTCACAGTGCGAAGATCAGATGGGGTGCTCGTAGCACAAGCAGCTACAGTATCGACTGCTCAAATTGATTGCTGCATTGCAAAACTTGTAGAGTCAGCAATTAACTGTACATGTCACTGCGACAAGTGTAAAGAAGAACTTGATCGCGCTGAAAAAATATTCCTGTTGCTACAGTCTGCAGTATACGCAGCTGAAGTAGCAGAAAACATCGAAGACGCCCAAGCTAAATACGCAAAAGCTAATGAACTGTGCACTGAGGTATGTGCATGTGGATGCTAAGCTATGATTCTATTTTACGCACAGTCCGGTAACAACGAGATAGTAGTAACATCTCCAAAGCTGACATTCCCAGGAACAGCAACAGAGCCTAGAATGTATGGGGTACAGCCTGTACGTTACACTACTCTCGATGGGAAGAACCATGAGTTCAAGAATACAGACATTGAGAAGTTTGTATACCTGCCCAAGAACAACGGGCACAATGTGTTTAGAATCAGATTCAGCAAAACCTTTGAAGGTAGAGATGGGTGCACAGTAACCCTACGAGCTGGATTTGACCAGAATCGTTTTCAAACATTTACTCTTCCCTTCACAGCAAGTACAACACTAGAGGCTACAGCTTCGACTGAGCCTCTTACTATTTCAGTATCTGCTAAGGGATCACGTCTACCTGCTACTTCGTACAAAGCTTACGTAAACTCTTCTCTTGTAGGAAGTCCTATCTCCACTACATCAGCAGGTGCTAGCATTGACACCAATGACTATAAAGAAGCAGCTAGTGGAGTTCTAGAGATAGTAGGGGCGACAGTAGACCAAGGGACTGCTTCTATTGATGTTAGAGAGCTTAACAGATTGATGGGCGCAGAGCGCACTAAGTTCTTGTCCTCATCTGTATTCTATGATCCTGCACAGGAAGTGTCTAAGTACGCAAGCTACTTCTACATCTATGCAGAAGAGTGTGACAAAGAAGCTTCAGATACAATTGTAGATGGCTGCTTCG
>Ga0208644_1004279_pt1 | contig 10811 bp, 17 predicted proteins | sample VirMetDEL_Nov_18_FD_184517 | JGI IMG/M metagenome (GOLD analysis project Ga0208644, IMG submission 184517) | Aqueous microbial communities from the Delaware River and Bay under freshwater to marine salinity gradient to study organic matter... | ecosystem: Environmental > Aquatic > Marine >... | reverse complement strand
ACAAAAACAAGAAAGCAACCGAGATAGCTATGTCGGAAGCTCAATTGTTACATGCCGAAAAAATGAAACGTGGGGAGATAGAGTACAGCGGACAAATTATAAATAATCAAAAAAATGACTGGAAGGACGAATTCATTTTACTGGTTCTATCATCACCTCTATTTTTATTAGCATATTCTGTATTTGCAGAAGATGAAAAAATTTCTAAAAAACTGGACATCTATTTTGATAAATTAGAATCTATGCCATGGTGGGTGGTCGGTCTTTGGATTTCAGTAGTGGCTGCTGTATACGGAATTAAAGCAACAGATATTATCAACACTAAAAAAGGAAAATAACATGCTAAACAAACTAAAAAATTTATTTGTAAAGTCTTGAAAATAGTTCCATGTTTGTGTAAACATGACTGTAACTGTAAAAAGGAGAATAAATAATGAAAAAGAAAATGATTAAAGAATACGGCGGAAAAGAGAAATACAAATCTAAAGCTGCTATGAAAAAGCACGAGAAAAAAGAATCTAAAAAAATGGAAGCCCGTGAAAAATATAAAATGGGTGGAAAAGCCAAAAGGAAAAAGTGCTAATGGCTACAAAAAAGAAACCTGGTCTTTGGGCCAATATTAATAAAAGAAAAAAACTTGGTATCTCCAGACCTAAATCTAAATCAACCATCTCTGCTAAAGCATACGCAAATATGAAAGCAGGATTTCCTAAGAAGAAAAAATAATGTTAAAATCAAGAGGAATGGGTAGAGCATATTTACAAAAAGGTTCACCTAAAGTCTTTGATCAATTAGAACATAAAGTTCCTTATCCACATGGTCAATCTGTTTTACGAGAACTTAAAAAGAAACAAAATGATCCAGATTTTGAATTAAGAAAAAGAAAAGTACTTCCTCCAATACAAAAATTTGCTAAAGGAGGAATGCCTTCTAGAAACAAAAAAAACTTTAGACCTACAAAGTCTGGAGCGGGTATGACAAGAGCTGGTGTCATGGCCTATCGAAGATTAAACCCCGGCTCAAAACTACAAACAGCGGTCACTGGAAAAGTCAAGCCAGGATCAAAAGCTGCTAATCGACGCAAATCATTCTGTGCCAGAAGTGCTGGTCAGATGAAACAATTTCCTTCAGCTGCAAAAGATCCAAACTCAAGACTTAGACAGGCTCGCAGAAGATGGAAATGTTAAATGGCAGAACAACTCACTTTTGAACTTTTCATAACCAAACTAAGAAAAAGGATAAGAGATTCCTATCAGCAAGTCGGTGATACGATGGTGTCTGGTGGAGTGAAAGACATGGAGCAATATAAATATCTTTTAGGACAAGCACATGCTGCTCAACTAATTGATCAGGAAATATCAAACCTGCTAAACCCAAAGGAGAAAAAAAATGATAGCAAAGGAAACGACAACGTCGTCCGATTCGGAAAAGACGGCGGAAATACCGAAGACTAGATTAGCATTACAAGAAAAGTATGATGCTATGGATAAACAAAAAGATGAAGCGTATGAACGCTTAAAAAATAAAGAATCAACAAAACTTCCAAAACCCACTGGATGGAGAATGATTGTTTTGCCATTTAAGATGGCAGAAAAAACCAAAGGTGGAATTTATTTTGGACAAGAAACTTTAGAACGACAACAAGTGGCATCTACGTGCGGATTAGTTTTAGCACAAGGCCCAGATTGTTATGATAAAGAAAAGTTTCCTGAAGGTCCGTGGTGCAAGACAGGTGATTGGGTCATCTTTGCACGTTATGCTGGATCCAGGATTACAATCGATGGTGGCGAGGTGAGAATACTCAATGATGATGAAGTACTCGCAACTATTGCAAACCCAGAAGATATACTTCATTCATACTAACCACATAGGAGGAAACTATGCCAATAGAAACAAAAATGGTTGACATTGATACATCTGGTCCTGGTGCCGAGGTCGAAATAGCCGAAGACAAAAAACCAGAAACAGAAATAGAGGTAAGCAATGAAAACCAAAATAGTAAAAGTACTGAGTCCAGTGACTCAGGTTCGCAATCAACTGAGCAGTTATCTGTTCGAGATGGCGAGAACAATAAAGAACAAAGTAGCAAGGACCAAGAACCAGAAAAGAAAGTAGACCAAGAACCAGCAAACGAGTTAGAAGAATACTCAGAAGGAGTTAAAAGAAGAATTGCAAAGTTAACTCGAAAAATGCGAGAGGCAGAACGTAGAGAAGAAGCTGCCATTGAGTACGCACGAAGAGTTCAAGCCGAGCAAGAATCTTTAAAATCTAAATATTCTAAATTAGATACAGGTTATGTTTCTGAAATGGAAAGCAGAATCAAATCTGGTTTAGAAGCAGCGGCGGCTAAATTATCCAAAGCAAGAGAAGATGGTGACTTAAAAGCTGAGATTGCAGCTCAAACCGAGATCTCTAAACTTGGTTATGAAGAAGCTAGATTATCTGAGTTAAAATCTAGACAAACTGTTGAGCCTAAACAAACAGAGGTAAAACAGCCTCAGTTTAGAGAAGCTCCAGTACAACCTATCAATCCAGATCCAAAAGCTCAAGATTGGGCGAGTAAGAATACCTGGTTTGGTCAGGATGAGGCTATGACTTATACCGCATTTAGCTTACATAAAAGGCTAGTTGAGGATGAAGGTTATGACCCACAATCGGATGAGTATTATTCTGAAATAGATAAAAGAATAAAGCTTGAATTCCCGCATAAATTTGGTACAGTATCACAAAAAACGACCAGTAAACCTACTCAGGTAGTTGCTTCAGCTTCCCGAAATAGTAAACCAGGTCGCAAATCTGTGAGACTCACGCCGTCTCAAGTAGCAATTGCTAATAAATTAGGTGTGCCACTTGAAGAGTATGCGAAACAATTAAACTTAATGAACACGAAGGAGTAATGCATATGAGTACAGAAAACGAAAAAAGAACTTCTCGTGCGAGTCAGACTAGAGAAAAAACTTCTCATAAAAAAGTCTGGTCTCCACCGTCATCTTTAGATGCACCCCCTGCCCCAAACGGGTTTCGACATAGATGGGTGAGAGTAGAATCTATGGGTTTTCAGGATACTAAAAATATCGCTGGAAGATTAAGATCAGGTTACGAATTAGTTCGTGCTGATGAATACCCAGATTCGGATTACCCAGTTATTGAAGATGGTAAGTACGCAGGAGTGATCGGAGTTGGTGGCCTTGTGCTGACAAGGGTACCGGAAGAGATCGCAGAGTCTCGTTCAGAATATTTTGCTAGACAAGGTATTGAACAAGACAAGGCAGTAGACAACGATCTTATGAAGGAACAGCACCCAAGTATGCCTATCAATGTTGATAGACAGACTCGTGTAACTTTTGGTGGCTCTAAGAAAAGTTAATTTATTAACAATTCTGAACCAACAAAAATAACTTAAACTTTATAGGAGTAACAACTATGGCAAACAAAGACGCAGCATTTGGTCTAAGACCAATTGCTAAAGTTGGTCAGAATCCTAATAACGGCGGTTTAAGTGAATATAGTATTGCAGCTAACGATAGCTCTACTATCTATTGGCAAGACCCAGTCAAAGCGACTGCGGCTGGAACAATCGATGTAGCGGCAGCAGGTAGCACTTTATTAGGTTCATTGAACGGTGTTTTTTATACTGATCCAACTACTAAAAAACCTACGTGGGCAAACCACTATTCGCAAGTTAACGCTGCGGATACAGTTGCTTTCGTAAGTGACGATCCTTATCAAAGGTTCGAAATACAATCTGACAATAGTACTGCTTCTGCACAAACAGATGTGTTCATGTTATATGACATTCTGTACACTGCAGGAAGTTCAGCTAACTATGTATCTAAAGTAGAATTAGATGATTCTACAACTAGTACAGCTAGTGGTCAGTTAAAAGTAATTGGTGTTTCTAAAGATCCAGACAACAGCGATTTAGGTTCAGCGAACGTAAATTTTGTTGTTACAATCAACGAACACTTCTTAAAAACAACAACAGGCGTATAATAGGAGAATAATAATTATGGCTATATCACGTTCACAACTAGTTAAAGAACTAGAGCCAGGATTGAATGCACTATTCGGCCTGGAGTACAAACAATATGAGAACCAACACGAGCAAATCTATATGAAGGAAACTTCAGACAGAGCTTTTGAAGAAGAAGTTATGTTATCTGGTTTTGCTTCAGCACAAGTTAAACCTGAAGGTTCTGGTGTGACTTATGATTCTGCACAAGAAACATACACAGCTAGATACACTCATGAAACTATTGCTTTAGCATTCTCAATCACAGAAGAGGCGATTGAAGATAACTTGTATGACAGACTTTCATCTAGATATACAAAAGCATTAGCTCGTTCAATGGCGCAAACTAAACAAGTGAAAGCAGTTAATCCTTTAATTCAAGGATTACCTACAACTGATAACTACGATTCAGGTGACGGTGTTTCTTTATTTAACACATCTCACCCAACAATCGCTGGTACAGTAGCTAACACTTTAGCAACTCAAGCTGACTTAAACGAAACGTCTCTTGAACAGTGTTTAATCGACATTGCTGCGATGACAGACGAAAGAGGTCTTAAAATCGCTGCAAAAGGAATGAAATTAATTATTCCTAGTGCGTTACAATTCACTGCAGAGAGATTAATGAAGTCTCAGCAAAGAGTTGGTACAGCTGATAACGATGTAAACGCAATCAGATCTATGGGAATGATTCCACAAGGTTATGTGGTTAATAATTTCTTAACTGATACTGATGCTTTCTACATCATCACTGATGTGCCTAATGGAATGAAGTACTTCGAAAGAGCCGCTATCTCTACTAAGATGGAAGGTGACTTCGAAACTGGAAACATGAAGTATAAAGCTAGAGAAAGATACTCTTTTGGTGTATCTGACTTTAGAGGTATCTTCGGTGTTGAAGGTGCTTAATTCTTAAGCATTTTTTATAGGAAAGGCCCCTTGATTGGGGCCTTTCTTTTTGGTATAAAGAAAGAAATGGAAAGAAAAAAATTTTTAGTCAAAATAAGAGCCTTTGGCCATGCTACAGATTTTATGATTGAGGCGGCTGATTCTATAGAAGCAGTTGAGCAAGCAGTCCTTGACAAAATAGGAGAAAAGTCTATTGTATGGGAAGCTAACAGTTTTTTTGAAAAACGGAAATGTTATTTAACCTATGAGGAGGTTAAAGATGCCAACAGACAAGATGGTGTTATTCGCTAAGAAGATTAGTCTCGAATCTAAATGGAATGAGATGTTTCTTCAAAATGGTGGAAATGTAACATCCGAAATGTCCGTGCTTGGAGATGAGATCAAGACAACTATAAGATCCATTTTGCAGGCCCAAGAAAAGGCTAGAAACCCGCAAGATTTAGAAATACATCTTTACGCTGGGTAATTAAATAGTCTTTATACCGCTGGAAAACACTCTTTTCCTATAGCTATTCCTTGCACTATTTGAAAATTTCATATATAAATTGGATTACTATACATAATTATTCTGCATAGACGAGTATAGTCGACGGCCTAGAGACTATGTGGAATTAACTAGGAGGATAATACTATGGCAAATACAACTTTTACAGGACCAGTGGTTTCTTTAAACGGATTCATTGGTGGACCTAATGTTAACGCAGGTGGAACTGGAACAAATGACACTGAGCAAGGTGGCAATCTTCCATTTTTAGCTTCTGCTGGTAATGTTACTACATTATCTACATCAGGTGGAACTAGAATTCTAAAAGCAACTGAAAACGAAGGTGTAATAGCTTACGTTAAATATGGTGCTAATGGAACTTCTGTTTCTTGTTATGTGTTTTCAAATGGAGCTCAATGGCTTCAATTGAATGACCCAACAAGTACAGTAGCGTAATTAAAAATTATAGAAGCTCCTTCGGGAGCTTCTAATTAAGGAGAATACAAATGGGATCATTTAAAGGTGATATACAAGCAACTAGAGTAGCAGGTGCTACATCTAATGTTGTTATAGCTCCTCCAGTTAGATTAAGAGGAATTATTATTGCTGGATTAGCAACATCTGGTATCGTTGAATTAAAAACTACTAGTGCAACTGGAACTACACTATTTACAGCTGATGTTCCTGCTGGAGATGTAATTAATTTTTCATTTCCTGAGGATGGAATATTATTTCCTAAAGGTGTTTATGTTTCTACTTTTACTGTTGCATCAGTAACTTTATTAACGGATAAATATTCAGGACCAGGTTTAACAGCTAATTAGGAGGTTAGATGGCTAACACTACTTCCGGCACATATACTTTTGATAAGAATTTTTCTATAGATGAAATTATAGAAGAAGCTTATGAAAGAATTGGCATGCAAGGTAATGCCGGTTATGATATAAAAACTGCAAGACGTTCTTTAAACATTATGTTTCAAGAATGGGCAAACCGTGGTTTACACTATTGGGAAGTAGCAAGTAATAATATCACGTTAGTAAGTGGACAAAATACATATACTATGTATAGATCTACTTCTGATGGAACTTCAGATGCAACAGCAATTTATGGCGTTGATGATATTTTAGAAGCTTCTTATAGAAATATTTCTACTCCATCTAATCCAATAGATACTCCTTTAACTAAAATTGATAGGTCTGCTTATCAAGCTTTTTCTAATAAACTAGCACCAGGACAACCTACACAATATTTTGTACAAAGATTTATAGATAGAGTTACTATTACATTATATACAACTCCTGGTTCTTCTCAGGCAGGTAATTATTTAAATTATTTTTATGTAAAAAGAATACAAGATGTTGGATCTTATACCAATGCAACAGATGTTCCATATAGATTTGTACCATGTATGTGCGCGGGCCTTGCTTATTACTTAGCGATTAAAAGAGCACCACAAAGAACACAAGAATTGAAAATGTTGTATGAAGATGAACTAAACAGAGCTCTTACTCAAGATGGATCTTCTGCTAGTGCATTTATTACACCTAAAAGTTATTATCCAAATATTTAATTATGGCTACGTTATCAAAAGGAAAATATGCACAAGCAATATCAGACCAAAGTGGTATGGCATTTCCGTATAGAGAAATGGTTACTCAATGGGATGGTTTATTTGTTCATTTTTCAGAAGTAGATCCTAAACATCCACAATTAGAACCTAAACCAACTCAGGCAGATGGACAAGGATTACCTAAAGCAAGACCGGATAGGGTAGAACCTCCGGTATTAATTTTATTACAACCCAATCCTTTTCAAACCATTAAATATTCTGGAAATACTTATGTGAATGTATATTCACAAAATCATGGAAGAACTACAGGAAGTGTAGTTAGATTCTATGGGCCTACGGATGCAGATGGTTTTACTAATGTTCCTACCTTTGATGGAGTATCTGATATTAGTAATTCTAGTGGATTTACAATAACTGTTGGCAAAATTGATTCTAGTGGTAATGTATCTAAACCAAGTAATTATTTTTATTTCCAAAGCTCAGATACGGCTATTAATGGAAATATACAAGGAGGAGGAAGTGCATGTTCCGCGGGACCTGTTACTTTAGAAGGCTAATATGACCTATGCAGAGTTAGTACAAAAAATTAGAGACTATTGCGAAGTAGATTCCAATGTATTTACTTCTACTATTATTAATGGTTTTATATCAGATGCTGAATGGAGAATTCAAAGAGAAATAGATTCAGATAACAATAGACAATATGCACAAGCGGATATTATTTCTGGACAAAGATATGTAAATACACCTCTTATTAATGACGACACTTTAGTTATTAGATCTTGTCAAATCACTAATTCTACAGGGGGTGCGGATAACTCTAGTAGGTCTTTTTTAGAGTATAGAGATACTAATTTTATATCCGAGTATAATGGAACAGGAACCCAAGGATTACCTAAATACTATGGATATTGGGATGAAAACACTATTGTAGTAGCTCCCACACCTGATCAAAATTATAACATGCAGATAAATTATATCTTGAAACCGGCTGGATTATCAGCTAGTAATACTACTACATATTTAAGTACAGAATTTCCCAATGGACTTTTATATGCATGCTTAGTTGAGGCATATGGATTTTTAAAAGGTCCTATGGACATGATTCAGTTATATGATAAAAAATATGCTGAAGCGGCAAAAGGATTCTCAATTGAACAAATGGGAAGAAGAAGACGAGATGAGTATACAGATGGCCCACCTCGACTTCGACAAACACAATAAGGAGTAAATACAAATGGCAATAACACAAGCAGTTGCAAATAGTTTTAAAAAACAAGTCCTAGAAGGATCTCATAAATTTCAATTTTCTGGTGGTGATGTTTTTAAACTTGCTTTGTATGTCTCTACTGCAACATTAAATTCTGCTACAACTGCATATACAACTACTGGAGAAGTTTCAGCTAGTGGTCAATACACTGCAGGTGGTGGAGCATTAGTAAAACCAAATCCAAGTACTTCCGTTGCATCAGGTGTTGCAATTGTAGACTTCAATGATTTGTCATTTACTGGTGTAACAATCACAGCTAGAGGCGCATTAATTTATAATACTTCATCTGCCAATGCGGCAGTTGCAGTATTAGATTTCGGTGCAGACAAAACAGCAACATCAGGAACGTTTACAATTCAGTTTCCAGCGTTTACAACTTCAGCAGCTATTCTAAGAATCGGCAACTAATAGGGAGCTAACCTATTATGGCCAATACGTGGGGCGAATTAAGTTGGAACAGTGGACAATGGGGCGAACAAAATGACGCCACAGTTGCGCTCACTGGAATTCAATTAACCTCACAACTTGGTGAAGAAGACAGTTTCAATACTACTGGTTGGGGAAGATATGCATGGGGAGAACTATCATGGGGAGCTCCTTATCAAAATGCAATCTCTTCTGTAACAGGTTCTCAAATAAATTTATCTTTAAACAATGTTGGACTCTCTACTGAAATAAATGAGGGTTGGGGAAGATTAACCTGGGGAGAAAATGCTTGGGGTATCGCAGGTGATGTAATAGTCACAGGAATTGGTTTAGCATCAAATATTCAATCAGGATCCGTTACAGCGGAAGCAGAAGTTACAACAACAGGACAACAATTATCTTTAACTGTAGAAAGTGTAACAGCAGTTGGTTTAGCTCAAGTTCCTGTTTCAGGACAACAGTTAACTAATTCTTTAGGAACAGTAGATGCAGAACCTGATGCAATGGCAACAGGTTCTCAAATCAATACATCTTTAGGTACATTAGACGCTTACAACACAACAGGTTGGGGAAGATTAACTTTTGGTTCTGAAGTATGGGGAGCTACAGGTTATTGGGCTTTTGCTGAGACAACAGGTATTCAATTATCAGCTAATTTAGGTACTGCAATACTTGATGCAAATACATTAGTAGACTTAACAGGAAATAATTTAGTAGTATCTGAAGGTACAGCAGATCCTTCTCCAGATGCTACCGTTACTGGTATAGGTTTATCTGCAAGTGTTGCTCTAGGGTCAGTAGTTGAAGCAGATGCTAATATATCATTAACAGGTCAACAATTAACTTTATCATTAGGAACAACTATTTTAGATGCAATAACTTTTGCTTATCCTAGTGGAATACAGTTAAGTTTAGTTGCAGGATCAGCTGTTGCTGGTGCTTCGGCAGAGGTGTATCCAACAGGAAATCAAGTAAATATAAGCCTTGGAAATTCATTATCTCAAGTATGGACTATAGTTGACACTGGCACTTCTGTAGCTTATACTGAAGTTTCTACCGGATCTAGTGTCACTTGGAATAATATTGACACAGCCGCTTAAATTTAATAATTAATATAATATAAGGAATTAAAAATTATGGCATCAAGTTATTCTACGGATCTTAAATTAGAGCTAATGGTCACCGGTGAAAAAGCTGGTTTATGGGGTGATATTACTAACACTAACTTAGTTATTCTTCAACAAGCTATTGCTGGATATGCTTCTGTATCTATTGCAGGAGGAGCAGGAAATACTGATTTAACTTTTACTAATGGAGCAGTTTCTGATGGTAAAAATGCTGTTATTAATTTAACAGGAACTATTACAGGAAATAGAACAGTAACTATTCCAGCTAGTATAACTAATAAAGTTTATACAATTAAAAATAGCACATCAGGTGCTTTCACTGTAACTGTTTTAGTATCTGGTCAAACAGGTGTAACTTTCTCAGCTACAGATAAAGGAACAAAACTTTTATATATTGATGGAACAGATGTCGCTGATTCTAATATTGGAAAATTATCAAATGACTATGCTCCAACTTTATCTGCAGTATTAGATACAAATGGAAATGATATTGTTATTGACGATGCTGGTGCGATCGAAGATGATTCAAATAATCCATATATTAGATTTCAAAAAACAGCTTCAGCTGTAAACTTTTTAGATGTCACTAACCAAGCAACTGGTTCAGCTCCTGAAGTAGCAGCAGTTGGAACTGATACAAATATAGATTTTAATTTAACTCCAAAAGGAATTGGAAGAGTTACATTAAACGGTCAAGGTAAGATTCAAAGTGTTGCAGAAAAAGTTACAACTGAAGCAACAGCTGCTACAGGAACTGTTAACTATGATGTTCTTACTCAAGCTGTATGGAACTTTACTACAAATGCTTCGGCTAACTGGACTCTAAATATTAGAGGAAATGGATCAAATTCTTTAAACAGTATTATGGATACTGGTGAATCAATCACAATAGCCCACATTGTAAAACAAGGCGGGACAGCTTATTATAACTCAGCTGTACAAGTTGATGGAGGAAGTGTCACTCCAGAATGGCAAGGTGGCTCAGCTCCTACTGCAGGAAATGCTAGTTC
>Ga0208644_1004275_pt1 | contig 10814 bp, 24 predicted proteins | sample VirMetDEL_Nov_18_FD_184517 | JGI IMG/M metagenome (GOLD analysis project Ga0208644, IMG submission 184517) | Aqueous microbial communities from the Delaware River and Bay under freshwater to marine salinity gradient to study organic matter... | ecosystem: Environmental > Aquatic > Marine >... | reverse complement strand
CTCGAAACATGATCGTGCTTCGTTTGCGTGCGGTCGTTGATGCTCCGACCACTTCCTGATTTGTATAATCCTGACCCCTCCGGCCTCGTACCGCTCTATGAATCCGTCGCCCTCCGTTAGGTCATCCAGCATCCTGTTGACCGCCTCAACGGTGAGGTCATCGTAGGGGAACAGCTCAGCCTTGATGCGCCTGGGCCGGTCCTCCAGCCGTCCCGACCTGTCGGCAATCAGCCACAAGCCAGCAAACAGCAGCCGGTGATACGGCGTCAACGATGCCAATGTCTCGTTCTTGAAGAATCCCGGTCGTAGATACCGTGTCCGTGCCATCTCATCTCCCCCTCAATCCCTCTCTTGGTCCGTCCAGCCCTGCCGCCAAATCCATCGCCAGTCCATAGCCTTTGCTTCGTCACCGTAAACGTCGGTCAGCATGTGAGCCTCGATTCAATAGAGGGCCGCGTAGGTCGTGAAGCGGCGGCAGACGCCGAGGTAGGCGTCCTCAAAGCCGTCTGCAAGGAGGACATTGGAGGTCATCGCCGAATCTCCGCTACAAGAGCTGCCACCACATTCTCACGCTCAACGAGGGCCTGTGCACCCCACGCCGAAGGCACTAGGCCAGCATTGGAAATAGCGTCAGGCCCCGTCACAAACGTCGCATCCGCATACCCACTCTTGTCCACAGTGCCTCGGCAACTTTCGTCAAACACCGGCAGCACGCCCCACGAGAGGGCTTCATAGAAACGGTTAGCCAGATAATTGTAGTGCGTGTGGGTGACTTCGTCCTCGATGTAGAGGGCTGTCCTGAAGCGTGTCAGGCCACCGCCGTCAATATCGAGACGTGGGATGAATGGACCAGAGACGCCAATCGCTTCAAACTTCTCACGGTTCTTCTGGTGCGTGGAAATCGTGACAGCCCCGCTAGCTAGATACTTCTGGAAGTAGGGAGTGCGCCCCTTGCGGAAGCTACCCCAGTAGATGCACCCGCTGGCATCCTGCTGTGGTTCGCCTTTTGGTGCATAGCAGAGTGCATTGAGATTGTGCAGTTGCCACTCGTCCACGTACTTCATCACGACCTTGCTGGCCGCGTGTGGGTGATTCGCCAGCACGGTATAGCGACGACCTGCTTTAGCGGCCATCCACAACGTGCGCGGCTCGCCAAGGTTGTATTCGTTCGTAATGTAAAACAGCTTGGCGTCCGGTGACGCTTCCAACCATGCGTAGTCCGTGTACGCGTAGTGCGAAGCATGAACGAATACGATGCGGTCGTAACCGCCTTTGATGGCGTCATTGACGCCGGGGTAAGACCAGATGAGGTCGCCTCCGAGCGCGGTCGCCAGCGTGCGGGCGTTCTGCCAATGCAGGTTCGTGGTGGGCTTGTTAGTGCCTTTGTGCGAGTCTATGACGAGTGTTTTCATCGTTTCCACCGTGGTGATGGCGCTACCGCCTCATCGCCGCTGCCTAGCATGTCGGTCCACCCAATACTTTTCACGGAATTCCTCATTCAAATACCAGAGCGCATACAACTTGGACATTACCCGTGCATGCACCGCCCTCAACTCGCTGCGCTGGTACAACGACGATCGTTCGAGCCGATCTGTATATTCGCTTGACGTTTTGAATGTCATAGGAACCTCTGCCAGATGACCCTGACGACCTCAAAAATGAACCAGACAAAGAGCCACAGCACCATCGCCCCGGTGCTCAATAGCCCGAAGACTGTTCTCACTCGGTACCAATGCCTCCGCCGCTCGATCCGTCGCTCAAGCTCATCAACCCCATCTCTCATCGGTGCCTCCTAATCGTAAGCGTAGCGTTCGCATCACCCGTGACGGTAACGCGGTGCTGGTGAATATCCTCGTGGCACATCGCGCATACGACGACCACGTTGCTGGTCTCGTGCTTGCCTCCCCGTGAACGGTAGACAATATGGTGATGATGCCGCTGCGTCCAAATCGGCTGATGACACACGCGGCAGAGGTCTCCATCCCGCTCATCGACCTGCTGACAGACTTTCCGATACTGCCGCAGGTCGGCTCTCCGCTTCGCGGCCCGTCGCGGTGAACTCTTGATGAATGCCATCTCGCACCTCCACCGTGAGAATCAACCGCTGCCCTTCGCGGCAGGACGCCATAACCTTGTCAAACAACGCCTGATGGTCAATCACCAGTCGCCGCTCACGCGCCCTGGCCGCGAAGGTGTAGCGGTCGCTCATATTTAGAACCCGATCTCGTCCACGGTCGGAGTCATGTCCTTTGGCTTGCTTTTCAGGACGCGCCAATCGGGCGACTTGTCCGACTTCTTGTCGGCCCGAAAGACGACAACCTTAACGCCGCCAATCGTGCCGGTCATGTATTCACCTCGTACGCCCTGCTTAACCCACAACGCCCCGAGTTCGTCGGGGTTCTTCACGTATTCACTCATCTATATACCCATCCTCTCGCGCAACTCGCGCATCTCATTGTCCACTTCCGCCAAAAACTCTAACGCCTTTTCCGCATACGCCGCGATCTCTCCCTCGTGGCGCTCCACTTGGATCAGCACCGTCTGCATCTCCGGCGGGAAGTCGGGATTGTACGACATCCAATCGCAAACTTCCGCGCCGCTGACCCAGAGCGCGTGAACTACTTGCGCCCGATACCCAGTTGGCATCTCACCAGTCCTGATGTACTCCAGATGCGCCGTCGGCTCTGGGCATTTCAATTCGATGACCCGCTTCACACTCTCGCCGTCCATCTCCACGCCGTCAGGCGAACAGCCGACCATGTAGTCGCCCGACGAAATGAACCCGATCTCCTCGACCAAGTTGCCGGTCAGGCTCTCGTAGGCAGCACGAGCCAACGGTTCACGCTCGACGCCTTGCGCCATCGCCTTCGATTGGTAGCTGCTTGGGATTGGCTTACCGGTCAGCCGCTCGACGATGAGCCTGGTCCGAAGGTTCCGACGTGCCGCCGCCTCGCCTGATTTCACCGTCGCCAGCATGTCGCCAGCTTGGGACGCAGTGAACCGTCCAGCCCTGAGCGCGAACCACTCATCACTACGCTGGTCGCATCGGTGGATTACGCGGTTCACTTCGTCCTGCCTTTCTTCAGCCCCTCGAGCCACTGCCGGTCTGCGCTTGTCGCATAGTCACGCAGCGACTTCGGTGCTGACGAGAATGACTGCTTGAGTGATTCAAGGTCGTGCGTTGCCTCAAGCGACGACCGGAACTCGTCATATCCGGTAGGCTTTTCCAGCTTCGGACCTCCGCCGACAGCCGCGTTGCCGTCGTCATCATCAGCCGTGACTCCTGCAAATCCACTGAGCGCATACCGGCGGGCATACGTCGTCGCAGACCCGATGCCTTGGGCATCCGGCTTGCTCACCGGCACGGCCAGCACGTCGGACATCCACTCGCCCGAGACATGCAACATCATGGTCATCACCTCGACGACGCAGTGGCCCTCATGCCACGACGTTCGCGGCGATTGCACGATACTGAGTCCATTGCTCGTCAATGGCTCCCGACATGCATCCCAGACGCTCGTAAGATCTGCGTACCGGTTCTTGAAATGAAAATTCGTGTTCTGCTTCTTCGCCGTCTCCATCGCGCCTTGCGCTTTGGCTAATGCGACTGCCAGTTCCTTGATGCTTTCACTTTTCTCCATTGCGTCCCTCCCACACATCTCCCCCATTGCCGCCCCATCGCCGAACGTGGTCGCATTTTTTACATGCCCACGCGTCCGTTGACCAATCCACCAACTCATGCTCGACGTGAGCAAGCCTCCGTATCAACTTTTGACCTTCGCTCGTGATCTGAATAATCATTCTTTCGTCTTCAACATGCCTGTTAAAGTTCTCCACGAGCTCATCCCATTGGCGCACCAGATCGTCATTACACCTACCCTCGCACACTAGCAACATCTCGCCCCTCCCAATTTCAATCAGACTGTCCACGGTGCGCGGCGGGTCAGGCCGCGTGATGCCCGGGTGGCATCAGTTCCCAGCCACCGTGGAACAGTCCGAACTCAACAACCTTGCCACACCTTCAGCGCCCTCGCATGACTCGCAGGTCGCTTGCTTGGAATCGACGGAGACCACACCGGCTCAATCTCTCCGCGCCTGGACGCCGCGTTGAACATCGCGCCAATATTCAATCCATCTGGTAACGGATCGCCTTCCAAGTCGGCCAACTCGTACACACTGTCGGACGTGAAAGGCATCCGAGATTCTGCCAACTGTCTGATGTAGTCAGCAATCCGCTCACGGATCCGTTCTTGTCCTGGCCGTGCGAGCGCAGCACTGATTCCTGCATTCTTGAGAGCTTCGGCCTGTTCACTGTCTAGCGTTGGGAATAATCCCGGGATCGCGCCCTGCGCCCGCGCCATCGCGGCGGCTAGTTCGTTAGACTTATTCATCGCTCCTCTCCAACTTGTCAACACGTGCGATCAGTGACTGGATGGCAGCGTCCTGCCGTTTCTGTCTAGACGTCACGCTGCACATTTGGTGAAACAAGGCCCCCGTGATCGTCAGGTGCGCTTCGTGGACCGAGCGCTGCTCGGCTGTCATCTCGCCATAGTCCACATGCCGCAACACGTCGACGGCCATACGCAGCTGATTATTGGCCTTCGACTCTCGACGCAGCGCCAAGCCGTGATGATCGAAGCCCTGCGAAATGCGATACCCAGCCCCGCGGACAGGGATGAGGACGCGGGCCGTTTCGCGCAACAGTCGCCGCGCCGACGACCGCGCCGACGACTGGACGGCCCGATCGTCCCATCTCCGGTTAGACCCCATCGACAGCGCCTCGGCCATCTCTCGATAGGTCACCACCGTGCCAGGCGCGACGCCCTGCACAAGCGCCACGATCACCTCGGCATCGGTGCGACCATCCGCTCGGGACGTGACGAAACGTCCGGCACTCACTTGGACACCTGCACTTTGCCCTCGAAACGCCCGTACCCATTGACGCGATTGTCGCCGATGCCCTCCACGACGCCAGCCAGCTCGACGATGCGGACCAGTTCGTCAAAATTCAGCCCGGCATCTTCGATAAATACGCCATTCAGCGTCAACGCCCATGGGAAAAACTTAGGCCGCACACGCATCACGCGCTTGCCGCTCACGCCAACAGATAGGCGCGAGTGAAACTCTGGCCGCCCAAACACGGCTTCCGGGTCGGATGGCCCGCTGTAGACCAGCGGCACGTTGAGCGCTGAAAACGAGACGGCACGCTCGACCATCTTGCCCATCTTCGAGATCCGTGCGGTGTTTACAAGGCACTTGCGAACCTTCGACGATGGCTGCACGATCACGCCATTCTCGACGTACAGGCCTCCCCACCACTCCAGCCGCTCGATCGACCTCAGATCGTCGTCGGTTTTCTTGCGCTTGCTAGTCAGCGCTTTAATCTCGCGATTGATCGAGAACTCAGGGTCAACCATCTGCGGATTGTGCATCAGTAACGGTGATGTGCCAGTCAGTGTAATCGAAATATTCATTGCTTCTTCTCCCTTTAAGTTATGTGCGCCTGCGCTTTTTCTGGTTTCAATGTTGGCCCGCCTTGGGCCGATATCCAATATGCGCTTGCACTCGTTTCACGGATTCACCTCGCCTGCCTTGCCTTGCCTCGCCGTGCCTGGCCGCGCCGTGCCGCGCCGTGCCATGCCGAGCCTGCCTTGCCCTGCCCCGCCCCGCCTAACCGCGCCCGGCCCCGCCCTGCCATGCCGCGCCCCGCCCCGCCCGGCCCTGCCTGCCTTGCCTCGCCATGCCTAGCCTCGCCCGGCCCTGCCATGCCCGGCCACCGCCGAGCCCAGCCCAGCCTTGCCTGCCTTGCCTCGCCTGTCATGGTTCCACGCCATCATCTGCCCACGTATTCACATAGCAAGCGTGTCAACAGCCCCCGCATCGTCATGCCCTCACACTTCGCCTTAGCCTTCGCTGCCAGCCACACCTCGCGGTCGAGTCCGTTGAGGCAGTAGCTGATTTTCTTCGTCTCCATCGTTCACCCTTTCGCTATCTTTTTTGCGCGATTAATATCTGACTTGGACATGCCCGCAGCCAGATCATCAGCCATCTGGACGGCCAGACGGAATCGACTCTCGTCCGGCGCCTCTATTGCCAGCCTTAACGCCATCGCCAAGTAATGCACCCGTTCGCTCATCGCTTCTCCATCGCCGAGTCAAAGTCTCGGATGAACTCGGCTTGGCCTTGCTTCGACGAGAGCGTATAGCGGTGCCGATACCCGTCCAGATACTCGGCGTGTTCCTCCATCAGCCGCGCCACCTCCGCGTCACGGGCCGCGAGTTGGGCCTCAAGGTCCTTAATGTGCTGCTGTAACGCCTCACGATGTTCCAATTCAAGCCACTCCATACGCTGCGTCATTCGCTTCAGTTGCGCGTTCTCCCCCTTGAGCGTCTCGATATAGGCGAGGGCGTCAGGGATAAAGGACCGGGCGGCGGCGATGAACTCGGCATCCTCGGCTGACACATAGCCGTAATCGTCGTAGTCGTGCCCAAAGCACACCACATGCTCACCGTTCGCACCCAACACGTCATCTACTGAGCGGTCACGGAAGGCGTGAAACTCAGCCAGCTCGCCGCGTTTTAGGTGCCGCCAATCGTGTTCTATTGGTTTGGTTTCCACGCGGAACGGCACACGCCCTTGCGCCACACAAGCCGATTCACACGCAGGTGAACCTTTTACGTGCTCTGTTACAGAGAACTCAGCCTGCCACGGCCCCGCCGTCGCCTTCTGTTCCAACGCCCGCATCTGCGCCAGTCGCGCCTCGGTCATCTCAGCCACGGGATACCTCCACACACATCGGTTGAATGGCGATCCGTATGCCGACCTCGGCTTCTGCACCGCGCCCATCACTGGACCGGCCGGCACGTGAGGCCGCAGGAGCGCATCCCACGTCTGCTCTGCCACGCGAGACCCTCGTGCCGCCGATCGTTTGACGGACAAGCCAGCCACGAAAGAATGAGGTATTGCCCTCACCGCCGTCGGTCATCGCTGGCACCTTTCGCTCATCAAAGCCAATAACCCAGTCACTGCCGCAGCAACAGGCACGGCGATTGCTAACGCTACCATTCCAAGTTCGATGCTCATTATTCCCCTCTTTATGTGGTGCTCAGGCAGTCGGCGTTTTTATCTACCGGGACAATGCCACGCTGCTGCAGTGCCCGAAACGCCAGTCGGTATGCCGCGCCTTCGCGATCGTTCCTGCGTAGACCCAACGTATCCGCCAGTTTTAGCCAGTCGGTCAAGGTCATGTTGCGGATCATCCGCATCTGGCGGTCATATTCGGCGTTGAACATTGGTCGCGTTTCGGTCGTCCAGTAGGCCATCTCGTCTCCCCCATCAGCCCCATCGCTGACGTTGTTAATTAAAACCTACAACCAGCCCGTTGTAAACAAAAAAATACAAAAAGACAAAGAAAACCCGCAAACCCTATCAAATCAAGGGTTTAAGGGCGTCGGTTTTCCGGTTTTGGGGCGTTTTCGGGGAGATTCCGTGTATTTGCGCTGAGGCAGGAGCGCGATGACATCACACAGCTTGCAGCCTGGGCCGTCGCGCTGCTTGGATTGTACGCACGGCCCAAAGGCACAGCCAATCGTGCGACTTGCCGTCACTTCATCTCGACCTCAACGATCGGATGATGAGGGCCAATGCCGCCAAGTCGAGCAACGTGTCATCGAGGCTTTCGTGGTTTGGTTCTCGACCATCCTTGCTCAGGTTAATCAACCGGTGATACTTTTCCGAAAATCTCAACTGCGCGGCCCTCCACGCCTGGATGCCGTTGTCCTTCGCGCTGACGGCGTAATTCCGCAGCGGGTCATCGAGGTCCGCGTAGTCGCCGCCCTTGCTTAAATGAAGTTCTCGTAGCTCATCCAGTGCCGCCAGAAACTTCGGATCGCCCTTGTGTCCCATTCACTCCTCCATCAATAACGTACCGACGCGGCCCTTATTAACCGCCAAATAATCCGCCGCATCGTCGTGCGACGGTCCCACTGGATCGATGATCGTGCCTCGTCGCAGCACGACCCAATGACCTTGACACCCGTGAACCCGCCACATCGACTTGTGCCAGTTCACGCCCAAGATGCCTGTATGTTCCTCAACATCGACACGACTGTAGTGTAGACGCTTCAACGGCCTCCCGAACGCCGACGCCATCACGAGCATCTCACGAATCGTTAATCCGTTGCGCTTCAAGAACGACGGTGACGCCGCCGCTGCTGCGACGTAGGCATCCTCATACGTGACGCCGAGGTAGGACGCTAAGGCCGCTACTCCGCAATCGTGTGATCTTCTTTGCGCGTGAATCTTCATTCCGGCACCGTATAGACCGCAAGGCTGACTAATCCATCCTCCGGGTGCCACACGAACGCCTCTGCTGCGCGTTTATTGCCCACGAAGTGATGCTCAGAATGCCACGCATCAGGCGGACACAGCGCAGGACTGATCCGCACCCGAACGCCCATTGACTCGCTTACCCGCAGCTGGTGCAGATGGCCGACATGCGCCTCACGGTGAACCGTCGAGCCAAACATCTCAGGGCGTTCAGTCGCCATCAACAATGGCAAATTGTCACGCTTGCCCTTATCGCCGTGCGTGAACAGCAGCATCACCTTGCCATGCTGGTGATACTTCCGAGGCGACGGTTGATTCTGTATATCCACATCCGGCGTGTTGTGGAACCAGCACTCCAACGAATCACCGATACAAAACGTGGCATGTGTATCGTGATTGCCTGGAATCACCACGACCGTGACTGGCGCAATCTCTCGCAGCCGCTCGATGGACTCGACCATTAGCTTGCGGCCAGCGACATATGTCTTATGCCACCGCGTATCCATGTCGAGCGGAGTACCCGCGGTTGTCGTGCCGCTCTTCGTGTCTGCGTGGAGGTAGTCATTACCAATCGGCAGCACAATACGGGAAAACTTAAACGCTGCCGTTCGAGCAATCAGCGTATCCAGCGCCGTCCTGTATAACTCGATAGCGATCTTGTGATCATAATCAGCGAATCCGGTCTCCTGCCGCCATGCCATCTTGCCAATGTGCAGGTCTGGGATGCTGATTTCCAACAGATGCTCGCCTGGGTCGATGCGCTTCGGCTTGGGACGCGGCCCGATCTTCTTCTTCGCGTCCTCAATCAGCGCGGCGATCTCCTGACGTGCTGCCAGCACTCCGACCTTCCGGCGCATGATGGCCTTGACCTGGAACAACGGTCGCGTGACCATGTTCCCGTCGTCATCCTTTGATGCGGCCTCCCACTTATTCGCGGTCCATGAGACGACATCCCACTCGTCCGTATCAATCTCGCAGATGCGTATCAAGTCGGCCAACGTCCTGATTGGCTCATCGACCGTGCGAACCAGCTCCGCACGTTGCCCGTCGAGCCTCATGCCGTCCTGGGTGATGCCGCTGCGTTTTGATCCGATCTCAGGCCCGCGTGACCGGTAGCACTTCGCGCACGTGCCCTTACTTGACGAACTGACCGGCGTCGTCTTGCACTCGCTACAGAACTTGGTCGCCATCTTGACGCTCCTTGTCCACACGTATGGCGGTCATGCCCTGCGTCAACATCCACGCAGCCACGAACAGCACGGTGCGATGGTTGATACCGTCCGGCTGGTCAGCTAACCAGCGGAGATAGGCGGCGATCTCTTCTCTGGTCATTGACGAATCATCTACCACCAATGCATGGTCCACCGTCTCCGACGCCAGCAATCCCCGGCACTTGGAGTAACTGACGGCCCATTTCGTATGACGCCGCCGCTGCATTCGCAAACGTGCCGAATCTGCCCGGTCCACCGTGAAACAGCGCATAGCTGCCATACTCGAACATCACCATGTCCACGCCGCGCCCCGGTGTAGCTGAATTGGTAGGCCATCCCGCGTAGCCGTCGCGGAATCGGCGGATAAAGTCCATCGCGTCATAGAGGACTTGTTCCTCGGGCGTCCTCCCGGCATCCACCGAGTCACCAAGGAAGGCATACGTGTCCTGCTGCAAGAAGCCATGGATGTAACCCACCACCGGCACCCACATCGAGCCTTCTGTGGCGTAGGGGCCATTCGGGGCCAGTTCAGACCCCAACCCCGGCGCACCGTGGCCGCTCTCGAAATGGATGTAGCGGAGGGCATTCGGAAACACCCGCGCCATCCACTGGACCACCCACTGCCAATCGTCGGAGGCGTAGTTGTGCTCCCACCCGTTCACCACGACCCGAAACCGTTCTTGGAACCATGGCTGCGAGTACAGCGGGGTCAGGTCGCGCTCGATAGCCTCACGGTTGACGGTGCGCCCATCGGTGTAGACGCCGGTATCGTCGAGGAGAAACGGCACCGGCACGAAGCCACCCGCCCACAGTTCGTCCACCCGCGTCTGATACTCCGCGATGTTCCCGCGCCAGTCCGTGTCGGGCCAGTAGCCGTGATACCCCTTCGCCACGATGGGATTCAGCGACCAATGCGTGTATGGATACGCCGTCCGCATCCGTGCGCGACCAGCCGCGTCGTAGACCGTGTTGATATATTCAGCCGTGAACAGCGCGTTGTCCGCACGGCCTGGTCTAATGCCGCTCTGGTCATCCCACAGTACGGTCGCAATCGCGCCACACCAACGACGTAGATCAGCCTCGGTCGCCGTCTCCCACGCGTGAGGCGGGTCAGGTACAGGCGGCACGACCACAGGCGGCTCAGGCGGACGCACGATGACCGGCGGCTGCACCGGACCAGCACACGCCACGCTCAGGAGCGCGGCCAGCAGCCACATATGGGGCCACGGCTTCACCCGATCACGCAACCACACCAACACCGCCCACACCACAAGC
>Ga0208644_1004274_pt1 | contig 10814 bp, 15 predicted proteins | sample VirMetDEL_Nov_18_FD_184517 | JGI IMG/M metagenome (GOLD analysis project Ga0208644, IMG submission 184517) | Aqueous microbial communities from the Delaware River and Bay under freshwater to marine salinity gradient to study organic matter... | ecosystem: Environmental > Aquatic > Marine >... | reverse complement strand
AACTAAAAACTGATTTACATTTTCGTAATCTGTAAAAGCAGAGCCACCATTATTCATAGTATAACTAGCTTGACCATTAACTACACTTATTGCGTCTAGTTTAACAAAATTACCTGTAATTGGTGTTTTACCTATATATGCCATAAATTATTCCTTTGGATATTTGTCCTTAACTGCTTTTATTGTTGTTTTCCAACCATCTATACCATTATGATAAATGTCGTCTAATTGATCTACTATTGATGGATATTCTGCTTGTCTATTATATTTATATTCATCAGGGTCTGTCCAAGAATTTACTGATGTCCAATTAATACTAACTTCATCTCCATTGTTATCTTTTGCAACAATATCTGATTGGTCATTTCCATTAATTGTCACTACATCATTATGTATTGATCTTATGGCTTTATGTAAATCCATTATGCTAACACCTCCATAAGAGTAATATTTGATGTTCCATTGTCATCATTCGCACTATTTCCTGAATTAGCTTGAAAATTTATTCTAACAGTAGCATCACCATCATTTCCATTGTGAGTAGTTGAAATATTATAAGTCGTTGCTGAAGTTGTGCTTGGACTATCAAGATATACTAAACTCATCATCACAGTAGAAGCAGTTGTGTGCCAATTGTAAGCAGAACCAAAAACAGCAGTTCCTGAACTCATGGCACTTGGTAATCCAATGGCACTTCCACCTTTTTCTATTCTATAATATTGTCTTGATCCTGTTCCACTTGAACTAATATAAATATTTGCAATAATTAAAATTTTTGATGAAGTAGCACTTGGAGTTATAGCTTGGCTTAATCCTGTTATATCTGTAAATCCTGTTCCACCAATTCCATTTGTTGTAGAAAACTGATCTATTTTATGTGTTTGTAAAACTTGACCAATTTTTCCACCACCAACAACTAAACTTGCATCTATTCTTTTAAGAGTTCCAGCATCACTAATTAAAAACTCATCTGTATCTGCTGGTGCAGTTGCTAATTCTGTTTCTGCTGAAATTATATCCTGTGCTAGTTTTGAATTTGTAATTAAACCATCTTCTAAATCAGAAGCACTTAATGGTTTGTCTGTTGGTTTCTGTCCAATATAAGCCATCGCTTACTCCTATGTTATTTCTAGGATTGATAATGTTGCGTCTATTTTAGCTGTAACTGAACAATCTATTTTTAATATATCAGTTGTTTGAAGAACAACTTTACCACCTGTTAAAAGTTCTAAAGATGACCCAGCTGGAATACTGACATCTTTAATTAATAAAACTGTTTCGTTTGTTTCTGTATCTGATGTGTCTGATACTAATTGAACATCAGCAGTTACAGCTGAAGTGTGAATATTACAAAGTGTTAATCCAATAACTACTGTTGTTGTAGATGATGGAACTGTGTAAAGAGTTAGTGGAGTTCCAGCACTTGCTGGCATCGCACCATTTGTTTTTACCTTAAAAGTATTTGCCATTTATTCTCCTTATCCTAAAGCTATTGCTAGTGGTAAAGCATTTGGGTCGGTTTCAGCTATTGTTCCTGTAACTGACATAGTGCTTGATACTGCATTACTTGAAATATTTACTTGTAATAGTTCTATATTATCTGTGCCATCATTCAACTTTAATTTTAAAACTCCTGATGTACCAGAGTCTATCCAAAGTGTGCCTTGTGCCGCAGAACTTGGTGCAGATGCACCTAATTGTGTTGTATTAATTGCAGTTAATACATTGTTAATATCTGCTCTTACAGTTGGGAATGATGCGTTTGCTATGTTAAAATCGTGTTGTGCCATAATTTCTTATACTCCTTTTAAAAACCTTTTGCAATAAAATCAAACGTCCTTGATACATTAGTTCCACTAGAATTTTTGAACAATACATCAAAGCCATTGACAGTTTTGTTTGATACAGTAAAAAAATCTCCAGTTGCCATATTTTCTGCTGTAATTCCTACTGCATAACTAGCAGATTTATATGGGTTTGTAAATGTTACAGTTTTAGTTCCAGCACCTGAAGTTATATTATTTTCACTAAATATTCTGTCTGGCATATCTATTGAAACTGTTACTTCTGATACAACAGGAGTAGAAGCTAAATCTCTTGAAATTAAAACAACTCTAAATTTAAAATATCTAGCAGTATAATCGCCAATAACAAATGTTTGAAAAGATGTATATGTAACATTATCATCAGAAGTTGCTATTTCTAAATGTGCATTTGCATTAGCTGGTGTATCTCCATCAAAGTTAGATGAAGAAGAATCAAATAATCCTGTTCTATTATCAAATAAATCATCAGGGTTGTCAGAGGATTGTGATAAAGTAGCTGTAATTCTAGCTGTATGTTTAGCACCTATATCTATAACATCTGCAAATAAATAATTACCACTTGCATAAAAATCAGCATTTTGAACACCTGAATCAAAAAATCTTGTAGTTTCATCATCAAAATCTCCAGAAGCACTATCGAACAATTCTGATGAATCTAATCTAATTGTGCTGTCAGAGATAAGTGTATTAGTTAATGTTCCTGTAAAATTAGGGTGTTCTGATTGAGTTGCTACTGCGTTAAAGTTTAATACAGATGTTACATTAGAAATAATTGCAGTTGCATTTGAACTAAAGTTTCCTAATTTATCTACGGCCTTGATAAGATACGTTCCTTGTCTAGCTGGTACAGAAATAGATGTTGCTGGTCTTGATATTTTTTCTACTAATGCAACAGAGTTTTCCCAAGTTGCACTACCATCAGTTTCTTTACTAAATCTTAAATTATAATATGCTAAATCTAAATCAGGTATTTGTTCCCAACCTAAATGGGCTTCTTGTCCTACAATATTACAAGAAAAATCTGTTACATCACTAGGTGGCTCTACTGCACCTATTATAGTTCTAGTTGCTGATACATAAGTTGACGATACCCCTAAACTTGAAACTGCCTTAACCCTTACATTATAAATCTTTTGGTCAATTACATTTAATACTCTGTGATTTAATCCTGAACCTTGTGCGTAAATTATAAAATCTGAATCTGTACTTAATTTATATTCTACTTGGTAATAATCTACAAAACTATCAGGAGAAGCACCTATTGATACATCTAAAGCTACAATTACAGTTCCATCATTATATTCAACTAAAGTATCATCTAAAGTAACACTAGCTGGTGGTTGGACAGTAAATGGATTAGGTAAATTAGTTGATGGAATTGCAGTTGCTTGTGTCTTGGTTGCCCAAGTGTAGTGTGCGTCTTGGTGCTCAACCAAATCTAAACCTAATGTAAAATCAGGATTAAATTTAATAGATAACACTCTAAATGGTTTTGCAGAATATCCAATACTAGAATGTGTAATATTAACAATATCTCCAATAGCCAAATCATACGCACTAAAAGAAACATTAATTGAAAGTCTTGCAGAATTTCTAGTTCTTCTTAAAATAACTTCAGCCATTTCTTCTGCTTGATAAGTATTAGTAATAACTTTACCAAACTCAAATCTACCCTCTAATAAAAAACCACCATCATCTGTTTTCATTGTTGCATGACGATCTGCACTTGGTAATCCTGAATCATCTATTGGTGGAAACTGTACTTCATCAACTTGAAAATTTCGATCAGGGTTAACGTAAGATACAATTACTCTATTATATTTTTCATTTTTAGCTGGTGTTTGTAAATTATATCCACCAATAATATCATCTTCAGTTAATGTTATTGAAGCACTTCCTGTTGTTTCTATAATTAAATTATACTTTCCTTGTGTGTATGGTAAATAGCCTCTACATCCTTTTAACAACTCTCTAACATTTTCTAATAATTTTTTTGATGTATCTATAACTGCATTTGTATCAAAAATATTTATATCACTTCCACCTGAATATGGAGTAACTTGTGTTTCACAAACTTGTGAAGCTGTATAAAAACTTTGTAAATTTATTTCGCTTGTTGTTAAACCTTTACCGTATCTACTATTAGTTAAATAATCTAATAAACACCAAGCTGGGTTTGTTGAGAAAGCTGGTGTTTGTGCAACTAAACTAGAATTATATGCTACAACTTTTTTACCTTTTATTTTTGCTTGTATTTTAGGTATTCCAGAAAATACATCTTGATTCCATTTAAACCTTAAAGCTAAATATGCTATACCTGATAGTTTATGATTACTTCCCCAATTTGATAATGTAGATAATATTGATGATGCTGATTGTCCATCTGTTCCAAAATGTGGTTCTATTTTAATTAAACTTTCACTATCTTTATAAAAATTACTATCTCCACTGCCTACTTCTACTTCTGCACCATCTGATAATGAACTAGCCCAAGTAACAACTTTGTCATCAACTCTTACTTCTTCTATTGAATTTATCTCGCCCTCTGACAATACTAAAGCAACATACAAGTAAGTATTATCTGTTCCTGAAGTTTCTACAAAAACTCTGACACCACCGATTAATCTTTCTCCATATATTACAGGAACATTAGCGTCATTACTTTGTTTGTTTAAAAGAACTCCTGTTTCATAATCATCTGCTTCGTTAACACCAAAGTCAGGTAGGTCAGGTACTTTAGGTCTAAACAACCATGCGATAGCAACAGTAGCAATTAATGTTACAATAGGATTAGCATTAGTAAAGAAATTAACTGCGGCTCTAAAAACACCACCTATACTAAAAAAAGATTTAATTTTTGTTTTTTTTATAGGTAATCCAGCACCACCATATTGTTTTAAAAGTTTTTCTTCTCGTTTATTTATATAAGCAAGAAACTCTCCTTTAGGTGCATGTTTGTTAAGTATTTTTTTTGCTACTTTAATTAATATTTTTTCAAACCATTTAAACATTATTCTCTACCCCACTTAATATCTAAAACAGTTTGTGATGCAAAATCCATACCAACATCTGTACTAAAGAATCTTTGTTGTGAAGTATTATTTGTTTTTCTTCCATTCTTTTTTTCAAAGTCAGCCCAATGAGAAACTACTGATAAATTAACTACACTTGATTTTGTATTTTCATTTATTGCGAAATTTTCTATATTGCCTTTGTATAATAAAAAAGGATCAGCAATAATTGAATTATCATCTGCTAATAGTCCTCTAAAAATAGTTACTGCATCGTTAGTAACATTTTCATTAAGTACAGTAGAAATAAATGTTTGATCTGCACCTGATAAAGATATTGTTAAACTTGATTTGGTTACATCTATTTCTTCAGTAAAATCTGAAACACCTATAATAAAATCTGATGAAGTATAAGTAACAGAACTACCAGAGATTGAAGAAGTTAATGGAAAACTACAATCAGTAAAATTTACAGGAGTACTAAAGCCTATCGTAAGTAAATGAAATGGCCTAATATCATTTGTGGCTAGTTCGTTCTTTATCGCTGTTGTTAAGGCTCTCGTCATATTTCTCGTAAGTTGTTCTTATTAGCTTTTCGCTTTGTTCTACCATAATAAAGCTAAAAGTTCCATCTGGAATAGTATTTTGTTTTAAATTGTTTTTTTCTGAATCTAATTCACTTTCATCTACTATTTTTTCTGCAAGAAAATCAGCAGTTACATAATGCCTTACTAAATATTTTGTCATCTATAAAGATTCTTCTACATCAAATTCGAATTGGTATAAAAACGCACCATCTTTAGCAGTTCCTACTACACCAAATTCTTGAATATCATTTGTTAGATGTACTGTAAAAGGAACATTGTCATACGTAACCACTGAATCGTCTGCAAGTGCTGTAAGTAAAGGTGGCTCTATTGTAACTGTTGAAGCATTACTAGAAGCCTGAACATCTGCAACTATCATATAAACTTTTGAATGACTTGCAAACTTAATAAAATCTCCAGCTTTAAATGCGTGTGGATTATCATTTTGGTGTCCGTCCATAGCAATCGTTGTATCTCCTACTGCGTGAACTCCATTAACTAATACTGTTCCTGATTCATTACCTCTAGCATCTTCAATTTCTGGTGGGATTATTGTAAAGTTTTCTTTGCCTGATCTTTGTTTCATTATAAATGCCATTAACTCTCCATAAACATCTGATCTAGTTCCTGTAACTATACGAACTGTGAATGCAAATCTTTGATTATCTATTTGTCTTGCAAGTTTCTTACCTGAAACAGATTTAGAGATAATAGTATTTTGAATAGATTTTATTCCTAAAGTTTCAAATTTAGAAGTTGATATTGGAAAAGCACCAGCCATTATATTAAACTCTCCTGTCCTCTTTCATTAACAGCATTATTAATGATTTGAGTTATTGCACCTCTTGATCTAACTAATAATTCTTCAAACCCTGAAGCGTCAACTGTATTAATATTAAAATTAACTGTTGCACCTTGTGATGATGTGCCTCTAGCGTTTTGTTGTATTTGTCCTGTTGAATTAGGAACGAACAACTCTGCACCTCTTTCTCCAACAATCGTTGGCTGTCCTTTTCTAACAGACCCACCACTAGCAAAAAACTTTAATGGATTACTTCCACCACTACCACCACCACCGACAGCGTTTAAAATCATTTGTAAAGCAATCTGTCTTTTCAGATTAGTATTTTGTTTTCTAATTAAATTATCTTTATCTGCTTGTACTTTTTGATCTTCTTTGCCTAAAACTTTTTGTATAAATAATAAAGCTATATATTCTATTTGTTGTGCTATTATATTAACTAATACTTGTTGTGCTATTTTTTTCATTGTTTCTCCAAAGTCTTTTGCCATAACAACTGTTTCTGCCATTGCTTTTGACATTTGGCCAACACCATCAACAATACCTTTAGAAATAGTTTTATGAATATTTTCAAAAGATTCTTTCATCATTTTAACTCTTTTATTAACATCTTCTTTTAAAGTTTCTCCAATTTTTTGGAATATGTTTTTTTGTTTTATAACTTCTTCTGTCGCTTCTTCTAATTTACCTTTGTTAATATCAATTTCAGGAACTTTAATAGGTATGTTTAATAAATCTCTTAACTTAACATATAAGTCATAAGATACACTTATGGCTCTATTTAATTTTTCTAAAAGTTTTGTTATTCCTGTAACAACTATCCCAAGACCTTTTCCTAAAGTTTGAATAACAGGGTCTAACGCTGTTAAAGTTTCTGCAAGTGTATTATTCATTTTAGTTAACGCACCACTAAAACCAGCTTGGCCTATGTCGTCTAAAGCACCTCTAAAAGCAATTCCTAAATTAGAAGATGAAGTTGATAAGTTATCTAATTTTTGTTGAGTAGCACCAGCAAACGCTTCATTAAAACCTACTTCTAATGCATCTAATATTTTTCTAGCACCCTCTGTTGATTGACCAAATTTAGCAATTTCTAATCTAGTAATTCCTAATTGTTCTTCTAATATTTTAAATACAGGAACACCTCTATCAGCAATTTGGTTAAGTTCTTCTAAACCTAGACCACCTTGAACACCTCTAGAGAAAACTCTAGTCATAGAATCTAAAGTACCTATTTGATCAGTTGTAACTGCGGCTGTATCAGTGAACACTCTTAAAAGTTTTTCAGTAGGATCAATACCTGACGCTTTCAATGTTATGAATGAAGTTGTTAATTGCTCTACGCTGAATTGAGATTTTAAAGCAAAATTTGTTATAAAGTCAAACGCTTTAGCACCCTCTTTAACACCACCTGTAACTGATGAAAGTGAATCTCTTAAATCTTCAAAGTTTGAACCAACATTTGCTATTCCTCTTAAAGCAACAGCACCACCTAAAGTAACAAAAGCACCTTTTAAACTAAATACAGCATTTTTGATTGAAGCAAGTCCACCTTTAACAGATCGTAATGCACCTTTTGTTTTATCTTGTGCTAATATGTTAATTTTTAAATTTGCCATTATCTATGTTTGCTCTTTGTTATTTCTGCCTGTGTTTCCTCTTGTTCTAAAAGCATAAATCCTAACCAATGATTATACTCCCAAACTTCCATTTTGAGAAGTTCAGATAAAGTTATTTTTAGCCTATCTGCAACGATAAGTAAATTTTTTAATTCTATGTTATTTTTGAGTTTTTTTTTACTTGGTCTGGAGTGATAGCTTTTACCATAGCTGACGATATTCTCGAAAGAACGTCAGAATCTACTTTATACATCAATGCTAGTTTATCTTCTGCCTTGAACACTTTCTTGCCATCTTTATCTAAAGACTTCATAACAACAATGTCTGCAAGAATACTTACATCATTCAAGTTATCAGACTTTTTAAATAAAGTATTTTTTTCAGATAAGTTTATAGGATTCCAATACAATATAGTTGCATTGCCATTTTCGTCTTTCCATTCAGGTACTTCAATAGATTGTACACCCAAAGATTCAAAATGCGTTTTCGCAATATCAATAACTGACATAAATTAGATTATACAGTTCCTATTGTAAGTGCACCTGTTCCTTGAAAAGTTACGTTTCTAGAAATTACTGCGTCCATTGAGTTTGTAACTGACATTCCTGTAACTACGCCTGTTCCTGAAAAACTTCTGTCGCCACTTGCATTACCCTCTGGTAATAAAATAAATGCGATTGAAGCACCAGCAACTAAAGTTGTTTGAGGTGTATCTGTTTCATCAAAGTTCATTTCTAATGTTCCAGAGAATGAAGTTCTTCCTGCTAAAAACGATTTAGTAGCATCTGTTAAAGCTGTATCTTCAACTACGTCTGCTGAAGTTTCTAGTGTAAAGCCTGTTAGTTCTCCAACAGCTGTTCCACCAGCAGTTACAACTCCTTCTTTTCCGTGATGTGTTGCCATTTTGTTTCCTTTTTACTTTTAGATTGTTGTTGTTTAGTTTGCTTATACCCTAGACTTAAAAAATGTTCAAGATTAGATTCATTAATAATTATCTCTGAATTATCTTTATATAATTTAATATCTTTAGCCATAAGTCCTTTTATTCTTTTTCTTCATCTTCGTCAAGATCATTGAACTCGTCAAGTTCAGGAAATTGCTCTATATCTTCGTCAGTTTCATCTTCTTTGAAATTGTCTATTTTTCTTCTTGCGTCCATACATAGTAGAGATATTTCATCTGTTAATTTTTCAATATCATCTAATTTTTGTTCTAATTGATCTATTACTTTATTTGCTTTAGCCATTATGGTGTACCTGATTGATATTCATACATACATCTAATCGTCATTCTTATTCCACCAACAGGAAACAAACTACCCTCGTCAGTTTCTACTTGAATGACTTCTGTATCTAATGCGTTACTGTTTCTTGTAGGGTCTGTTTCTAAAGCTGTTTCAATAGCAGTGATTAATTGATTTCTTGCTGTATCAATATTTGATTCTGCACCTTTAACAAAACCTAGTACAACAAAATCAATCGTACCTATTCTTGTTTTAGCACCACTACCCATCTCTGAATCATCTCTGTTTTCTTCTGACGTTTGTACTATTACTGCTGGATATTGTTGTGCAGAAAGTTCGTCAATAATAAAAGGTTGTCTTGTTGCTTTTTTTATTGTTATAGGGCTAGAGATACCTGATATAGTAGATAATAAATTACTAGCGATATTTTCTCTGACACTCATATTCTTGCTCTTTTTAATTCTTTTTCAATAAATTGATTGAATGATTTGTTTATAATCTTTTCTGTTCTATTATTAAAGCCAAAAAATTCTCTTTTAGGGCTATTAATTACTTGATTCCATAATGCTTTATTTCTTTCTTCTGCTCTAGCAAAACCAAGTGTAATTTTATGTTTTCCTGTTTTAGTCATTGCTTGATTTGGTGTTAAAGCACCTAACATCTTTCCTGAATACCATAAATCAACATTAGTTTCTTTTCCCTCTTTTTGTAATTTTTTTAAATAACCCTCACTATAAGGTGCAAATGGTTTGCTATTAAAATCGATTCCTTTTTGTGTTTTAGTTCTAATAATTTTTAATAATTGAAAACCAGCTTGTTGAACACCTTTATCTATTGCTCTTTCTAATGCACTTTCAAATTTATCAACTTTTCTAATTACTTCTTTAGAATTAGTTTGAGTTTTAATTTTTATACCTTTTGCAAACTCTCCTAGACCTCTTTTTATTCTATTTACTTCGCCTTGTGGTATTTCTGCTTGTTGAGTATCGTTTGAGATAAGTTTTCTGATACCGATAGAAGTTGCAACTCTTTTAAGAATTAATGGTATAGCCATTATCTAACTAATCTTCTGAATCCATGTAAAGGCTCTCTCTCGTTTGATACAATAGTTCCATCTGCATCTACGTCATACTCTACACCATCTTCTAAAATCATTCTCCATTCGACATTGTATTGGCTCATATAATATTCTGCCATTCTTTCAAATCTGTCTTTTTCTGTTTCAGGTCTGAATTTAGTTAATGCTGGTAAATAGAATCTTCCAAGAAATAGATAAACACCAGCACGTTCAAACTGATCTAAATTAACTTTTGTATTAACCATTTCTGCTGTGTTAAGAACTGTAATATCTGTAAATATATTTGTTTTATAAACAGGCCACCACTCAACTCTTAATGCTCTTAAAATATCATTTGTAGTTTGTGCTAAAAAATTTGTTGTTTCTGTGGCTGTTGTAGATATACCAAAATCAAACGCATCAGGTTGATACTTTTGAACGTCTGATGTTGTTATAACGTCTGCACCTGTATAATTAGCCATAATTTACTTCCAAATTAAATAAACAATTAATAAAGCTAAAGGTATTGAATACATTGGATTAGCTTTTGCTTTTATCCAAATCCATTTAACTTTCTTTTTGCCTTTAAGCCATAACCATTGATTCATTTCTTTTTCCTTGTTTTTCTTTTCTTTTTAAGAGGTATTACTTTTGCTTCGTTTTCAAAAG